>Ga0208297_1000378_pt1 | contig 97716 bp, 83 predicted proteins | sample LMS_cellobiose_e_FD_187367 | JGI IMG/M metagenome (GOLD analysis project Ga0208297, IMG submission 187367) | Rumen-fistulated moose microbial communities from Alaska, USA - LMS_cellobiose_enrichment (SPAdes) (version 2) | ecosystem: Host-associated > Mammals > Digestive system > Stomach > Rumen... | reverse complement strand
GCAAACGGGCCGAAACCGCGGAATCATGAGCTTTTTGAAGGGTGATCCTTCAGATCGAAGCCCTAAAAGAATCATTCCAGTGAAAACTATAGGCTTTTATATAGTCTTACTGGTTGGGAAAGTTATACTTGATTATCAATGATCGTAAGATATGCCTTTTTAGCATTGCTATGACGCATTGACCTCTGTCTCTCTACTTGCCACAGATACATATCTCCAAATAAAACCTCCCGCAGTTTTATTCATCCCTCTAGCACAAGCGGAGATTGATTTTGGCGAGATACCTGTTTTTGATGAGGCCTCTGCTACAGATAGGAACTCTGCCAGTAAATCTCCACTCTTATTGAGCTGCTGTACCTGCTTCTTTTCTCCCGGTTTATAAATTCTTTCTTTTGACGGCATTTGTTCCAAGGATAGCTGTGGGACATCATAGTACCTCCAAATAAAGCCCGCACACTGCTTTGTCCCGCCTCTCGCACAATTTGAGATCCCTGTATATTTAACCCCTGTAGCTTCTGCTGCTGTTGATACGGATTCGTATGATTCCAGTCTCTTCCCTTCAAGATCGTACTTTGTGACCCGCTTTTGCCGCTTCTGACGGAGCAACTCCTTTGTTTCATCTGAATGATGCTTCCCCTTAAAAGGATTGTTCTCAAGCATATGCCTACGGTTCTTTTCCCCAATTAATTCTTTGGTCTTTTCAGTATGCTTTCTCCCTTTGAAAGAGGGATTCTCCTTCATCTGCTTGGATGCTTTTTCACTAAGAATCTTCTTTGTCTTATCAGTATGATGCATCCCTTTGAAGTTAGGCGTATGTGTCTTCAGATACTCCTTTTTAGCCTTAGAATTATTCTGCTTTGCAATATCATTAAACGCAAAATCCCGATCCCCACCGGAAGCCGAATTCAAACCATATAAGGGATCCGTTGCATGGCATTCGTTTATATGCTGCTTCTCGAGACTGTTAGCTTGATTTGAGGAAAAAACATTTGACTCCTCATATTTCATTTCTCTATTCCAGACCTGCCAAGTACCATCTTTACCAAGGATGAAATGACTTACATCGCTTAAAAAGCGCTCACGTCCTATACTGTTGATCTCATTTTCGATTGCTGTCTGACCTTTATAACCATAGCCACTTGTCCATCTTGAAAGAGGAAGCCTTGACGTTTTCCCGATATACACTTTCCCATCAGGGAATACGTGTTTGTATACACAATACAGTCTGTTATCCACACAACCGCAGCTTCGTTTTGTAGCATGAGTTAACTGTACCGTTGTAAAGTAAACGATTTTCCCGCAGTCACATCTGCATTCCCATAATGTATTACCGCCTCTTCTTCCTGCTTCATTTTGGACCTTAAGCATTCCAAAACGCTCTCCAGCGAGATCCTTATACGAAGGATTATTACGCCCATTGACTTCTTTTCTATAACATCCACAACTTAAGGTGTTACCGCTTGTAACCGCCCCTATGGTAAGGTCGACAGCATTCCCACAATCACATTGAAAACGCCAGAGAATGTTCCCCCTTTGATTTCTCCCAGATTGATAAAGAGCTACGAGTCTCCCAAATCTCTGGCCTGTTATATCACGCCTTAAGGAATTCCAATTCGAACAGCCGCAGCTGGAAGTATCTGAAAGATGTTTTGTATCGCGTTCTATCCTCCGCCCACAGTCGCATTGGAAAAGCCATACGACATTACTTCCTCTGCGCTTTTCTGTCGCCTCAATAGCAACTAATTTCCCAAAACGCTTGCCCGTTATATCTTTTATAGTGCTCTTTCTTGCCATAGTCGTGAACGGTTCTGTCCGTCGATCCATGGATATCGATCCATGGAATCGATCTAAAGCGAAGACCAAGGTATTAATCTCGAACAACACATAAATAGTGATCTTACAACAGTTCGTTCTGCAGATCGATCATCCCAGCGCCACGTCGAGCACCATCATCAGAACGAAGCCCAGCGAAAAGGCGATCGTGCCCAGATTGGAATGAGTCCCTTCGGACATCTCCGGGATCAGTTCTTCCACGACGACGTACATCATGGCTCCCGCGGCGAAGGCGAGAAGATAAGGCATGACGGGCACCACAGCGCCGGCGGCAAGGATGGTGACCAGCGCGGCTATCGGTTCGACGACGCCTGACAGGACGCCGAACAGGAAGGTCCTCCCCTTGTCCATCCCCTCAGCCCGCAGGGGCATGGAAACGATGGCGCCCTCCGGGAAGTTCTGGATCGCGATGCCCAGAGCCAAGGCCAGCGCTCCCGCCTGGCTGATCCCCGCGCTTTGGGATATAAGGCCAGCGTACACGACGCCCACCGCCATGCCCTCGGGGATATTATGCAGCGTTACCGCGAGGATGAGCTTGGTGGTGCGTTTGAGACCGGATCTCGGCCCCTCCTCCTGCTTATCGAAATGCATGTGAGGAGTTACCTCGTCCAGCAGAAGGAGAAATCCGACGCCGATCAGAAAGCCCGAGGCCGCCGGGACGAAGGACAAAGCCCCCATCTCTTCGCTGCTCTCCAGCGCAGGCTGAAGAAGGCTCCAGAATGATGCCGCCACCATTACTCCGGCGGCAAAGCCCGTAAGTATCTTCTGAAGGTTCCCGGAAATATTCTTTTTCAGAACGAATACCATCGACGCACCGAGACTGGTGCCGGCAAAGGGGATCAGTATCCCTAAAATGGTCTCCGCTGTCATCTCGTTTACACCTCGCTGTAATTGCCCCGCGTCCTGTCATTCGGCCGTCATGCTGCCTTCGGCGATGGCCTTGTCCACCCAGAGGGTCATGGCACTGATGGTCTTGGACATCTCGGAGAGCCTGTCCCTGATGGCCTCGAAATCCCGCCGCTCCTCGTCGCTGATGACCCCGTCCACGGTGATCTCGATGAGGCGGTTCTTTTCCTTGTCCAGGGCGTTGAGGGTCGCCAGCATCTCCAGGGTGATCTGGGAAAGATCCTTGACCCTGACCTCGGGGACGTAGATCCTGCCGATGGGGCACTCGTGGGAGCAGTAGAAATTGGCCAGCTCCGGCCTCTTGTAGATCTGGGCCATCTTCATGACCTCTTCGGGCCTGGCCAGAGCCTTCTCCCCCTCGATCTTCTCGATGCGGTCCGCGGAGATGAACTCCAGAAGCTCCGCCGCAGCCTCTCTGGTCAGCCCCTGCTCCTCACGGCACTGCTGGTACATGTTCTTGTTCTCTTTTACCGATCTTCTGCCCATCTCTGTCACCTTTTGCATCATCCGGCGGAAATAGGGCCGCCTATCCCGCGCTTTTCGATATTTATATGCCTACGGTCTGATTATATACTAAAGTCACGATAAGGAAAATGATCAGAAGGAGGAAAACAAAATGCTGAACTTCATATTCACCATCATGATGGCGGTCGTATTCGGAAGGCTGCTGGCGTTTTCCGTCAGATTCGCCTGGGGCATCGGAAGGGTGCTCGTGACCCTTCTGTTCATGCCCCTGCTGCTCATAGGACTGGCGGTGAGAGGCCTGATGTATATCGCCATCCCCGTGCTGATCCTGGTCGGGATCTCCGGCCTGCTCCGCCTCGATCATTAAGGCGGAGTCGATGAAGACCAAAGAAAAAAAGAGGGCGTCCCGAAGTCAGTGCCCGGGATGCCCTCTTTCATTTGCGTTGGATCTTTCCGCCGTTTTTAGATCTCGACCTTGAGGAAGGTCTTCTTGCCCTTCTTGAAGATGATGGCGCCGTCCTTGAAGTCGTCCTTGGTGATCATCATCTTGGCGTTGGTGACCTTTTCACCGTTCATGGTGAGGCCGCCCTGCTCGATGGTCCTGAAGCCCTCGCCGTTGCTGGGCACCAGGCCTACGGTCTTGATCAGATTGACGATGCCGATGCCGTCCCCTTCGAGGACGGAAGCGTCCAGCTTCTTCGTCGGGATGTTGTCCAGGTTCGCTCCGCCGCCGAAGGCCGCGCGGGCTGCTTCCTGGGCCTTGACGGCCTCCTCTTCGCCGTGGACCAGCTTGGTGACCTCAAAGGCCAGGACCTCCTTGGCGTGGTTGATCTCCTGATCCTTGAGGGCGGAGAGCCTCTCCACCTCTTCCATGGGCAGGAAGGTGAGCATCCTCAGGCACTTGTTGACGTCTGCGTCGTCCACGTTCCTCCAGTACTGGTAGAAGTCGTAGGGCGAGCATCTGTCTGCCCTGAGCCACAGGGCGCCCTTCTGGGACTTGCCCATCTTGGTGCCGTCGGACTTGGTGAGCAGGGAGAAGGTCATGCCGTAGTAGTCGTCCTTGCCCAGGAGCCTTCTGGCCAGGTCTCTTCCGGCCAGGATGTTGGACCACTGGTCGTTGCCGCCGAACTCGATCTTGCAGTTGTAGTCGCGGGCCTGGACGTAGAAATCGTAGCCCTGCAGCAGCATGTAGTTGAACTCGAGGAAGGACAGGCCCTTCTCCATGCGCTGCTTGAAGCATTCGGCCCTGAGCATTTCGTTGACCGAGAAGTGGCGGCCGATGTCCCTCATGAACTCCAGGTAATTGATGTTGCGCAGCCAGTCGGCGTTGTTGACGCAGACCGCCTTGCCCGGTTCGGGCTCCTTGTTCTGTCCGCCCTTGCCCAGAACGCCTTCGCCCTGGATGTGCTTCCAGTCCTCGTCGAACTCGATGAAGCGGTCGAAGAGCTTCTTGAACTCACGGCCGTTGGCGTCGATCTCCTCGGGAGTCATCATGGGACGGGCGTCGCTCCTGCCGCTGGGATCGCCCAGCATGGTGGTGCCGCCGCCGATGAGGACGACGGGGGTGTGGCCGTACTTCTGCATGTACATCATGATGATGACCTGCATGAAGTGGCCTACGTGGAGGCAGTCCGCGGTGGCGTCGAAGCCGATGTAGAACTTGACCTTTTCCCTTCCGAGCAGGTCTCTGATGCCTTCGTCGTCGGTGGTCTGCTCTATGAAGCCGCGCTCCTTGAGGACATCGTAGACGTTGGTGTATTTCGATACATTGTCAGGTATGAGATTCTTCATATCTTTCTTTCCGGCTGCCGGGGCCTGAAACTAGGGTCCCTCAGCCCTTTTCCTTTCTGTATGTGACCCTTCCGGAGGGGACTACTTGGTCCCGAAGAGCCTGTCGCCGGCATCGCCGAGGCCTGGCAGGATGTATGCGTGCTCGTTGAGCCTCTCGTCCTTGGCGGCGATGTAGATGTCCACGTCGGGGTGAGCCTGGGAGAGCTTCTCGATCCCTTCGGGAGCAGCGATCAGGCACATGAAGACGATGTCCTTTCCGCCGCGCAGCTTGATGGAATTGATGGCGTCAACGGCGCTCCCGCCGGTGGCCAGCATGGGATCGACCACGAAGATCTTTCTCTTCTCGATGTCGGTGGGCAGCTTGCAGTAGTATTCGACGGGCATATGGGTGTCGGGATCCCTGTAGAGGCCGATGTGGCCGACCTTGGCGTTGGGGACGCAGGCCAGCATGCCGTCGACGAAGCCGAGTCCGGCTCTCAGGATGGGGATGATGGCGATGTCCTCACCGGCCAGCATCTTCTGGGTGGTCCTGCACATGGGGGTCTCGATCTCGACCTCCTTTAAGGGAAGATCTCTGGTCGCTTCGTAGGTCATCAGGGTGACGACTTCCTTTGCCAGCTCTTTGAATTCCTTGGTGCCCGTCTCCTTCATCCTCATGATGGTGACCTTGTGCTGGATAAGGGGATGGTCGAATACGTAAACTTTGCTCATTTGTTTCCTCCGGGATAAATGTGGATAATGCTTTGTTGTATTTAGGAAGCCTTTACTCAAGGCTGCTTATCTCTTCATCTTCAGGCTCGATCATATTGACCCTTCTCTCATGGCGTCCGCCGTCGAAGGGAGTGTCGAGCCAGATGTCGGTCCAGCGGATGGCGTCCTCGGCAGAGGTGGTCCTGCCGCCGAAGGCCAGCATATTGGCGTTGTTGTGGCGCTTGGTCATCTCCGCCATGAAGTCGGAGAACACGAGAGCGCAGCGGACGCCCTTGATCTTGTTGGCCGAGATCGAGATGCCGATGCCGGTGCCGCAGCAGACTATCCCAAGGTCTGCCCTGCCCGACGCGACAGCCCTGCCGCAGGCATGTCCGAATACGGGATAATCCACGGATCCGGGACCGTCTGTACCCAGATCCAGCACCTCCATGTTTCTGTCCTCGACAAGGTGCTTCTTCAGGGCCTCTTTCAGTTCGAAACCGCCGTGATCGCTTGCAAGGGCTATCTTCATAAGAAACCTCCCGCAGCATATGCTGCACTGTTTAAAGATATATGCTGATGGCCGGCTCGGTGCGCCGGGCCTTTAGCTCTGCTTTCTAGACCTTTATGACATTGTATCCCGCGGACTTGAGCATCCGGTTCATCACCGAGAACGCTACAGACTCGTCTTCGGGAAGGGCCATGGCGAGGATCACGTCGGCGCCCTCGCTGTCCGACCTTCTCAGATCGTCGAAGAGCCTTTCAGCGGCCTCTTCGCTGGTGTCATATATAAGGACTTCGGTCTTTTTCCCCTCTGCCCTGCACCGGGCGGCCTCCTTTTCCATGGCCGCGGCCGCGGCGGACCTTTCTCCGCTGAACAGGGTCATCTGCGCCCTGGGGGCGTAGTGCTTGTATTTCATGCCCGGAGCCTTGGGGACAAGGCCGGGATCGGGCTTTCCGAGGATCGCCGGGTCGTATCCGCAGGGGACTCCCAGTATCTCCGTCACCCTCTCGGGAGTGATCAGGCCGGGCCTCAGGATCTGGGGAAGCTCTCCGGTCATGTCGATGACGGTGGACTCTATCCCTCCAAGGCACGGGGATCCCATGATGATGGCGTCTGCCCTGCCGTCCAGATCGTCCCTCACGTGCTGCCAGCGGGTGGGGCTGGGATGGCCGGAGAGGTTGGCGGAAGGCGCCGCTATGGGGCAGCCGGACAGGGTGATGAGCCTTAAGGCCGCCGGGTTTGCCGGCATCCGGACCGCCACGGTGTCAAGGCCTCCCGTGGTCGCGTCGGGGACGACGGGCTTCTTGGGAAGGACCAGGGTCATAGGCCCGGGCCATACCGCCTCTGCCAGCTTTTGGGCGTTTTCGGGGAAGGTCTTCACCAGGGACCCGATCTGGTCCAGCTCCGATATGTGGACGATCAGAGGGTTGTCCGAGGGTCTTCCCTTGGCCGCGTATATTTTTTTTGAAGCCTCCGGATCCAGGGCGTTGCCGCCAAGGCCGTAGACGGTCTCGGTGGGGAAGCCCACCAGTCCGCCGTTCCTTATGACCGCCGCCGCGATCCGCAGATCTTCTTCAGATGTGGTCAGATAAAGGGTGCTCATCCTTACGAATTCTTCATCTTTTCAGCCTGATCGCTGGTGATCAGGGCGTCGATGATGTCGTCAAGATCGCCGTCCATGAAGCTGTCAAGCTTGTATATGGTCATGCCGATGCGGTGATCGGTGACCCTTCCCTGGGGGAAGTTGTAGGTCCTGATCCTCTCGCTGCGGTCGCCGGAGCCGACCTGGCCCTTTCTTTCGGCGGCCTGCTCGTCGTGCTGCTGCTGCTGATAGAAGGCGTAGAGCCTGGATTTCAGCTCGTTGAAGGCCTTCTCCTTGTTCTTCAGCTGGGATTTCTCGTCCTGGCACTGGACCACGACGCCGGTGGGTATATGGGTGAGACGGACGGCGGAGTCGGTCATGTTGATGTACTGGCCGCCGTGGCCGGACGCTCTGAAGGTGTCGACCCTGATGTCCTGCCAGGAGAGATCGACCTCGACGTCCTCGACCTCGGGCATGATGGCGACGGTCGCCGCCGAGGTGTGGATGCGTCCCGCGCTCTCGGTCTCGGGGACCCTCTGGACCCTGTGGACTCCCGACTCGTACTTGAGCCTGGAATAGGCGCCCTTGCCGATGATCCTTACGACCGCTTCCTTTACGCCGCCGATGCCGGTGTCGTTGATGTCGGTGAGCTCGGCCTTCCAGCCTCTGCGCTCGGCGTACCTGGTGTACATGCGCAGAAGGTCCGCGGCGAACAGAGCGGCCTCTTCGCCGCCGGTACCGGCGCGAAGCTCGATGTAGACGTTCTTCTCGTCGTTGGGATCCTTGGGCAGCAGGGCGATCTTGAGCTCCTCGGTGAGCCTTTCGATCTTCTCCTCGCACTCGGAGATCTCAAGCTTTGCCATCTCGCGGATCTCCTCGTCACTCTCGGAGAGCATCTCCTTGGCGTCCTCAAGATCCGACTGGGCCTTCTTGTACTCCCGGTACTTGTTGACTATGGGCTCGATCTCGCCGAGCTCCTTTATGTACTTCTGCCAGCGGTTCTGGTCGGCGATCACGTCGGGATCGGACACCGTCAGGCTCAGTTCTTCGTATTTCTCAAGTATGAAATCAAGTTTTTTAAACATGACTTTCCCCTTATATATTCATATTCATGGAATTATACCATGCTGAAGGATCAGGCGCAAGAAAAAAGCGGGGCTGCAGAGCTCCGCTCAGAATGTTCTTCGGTATCGTCCGGGTGATCCCGGTCCGGGGCCCTACCCTTCGGGAGAGAAGCGGCCGTAACCGTAGAAGTGGGACTTCCAGTAGTTGAGGGAAAGATCGGTGTAGCAGACTCCCTTGGACCCCGCGTGGATCATCTGTCCGTCGCCCAGGTAGATGCCAACGTGGGAGATGGCGCTGGTCTCGTAGGTCCCCTTAAAGAAGACCAGATCGCCCCTCTGGAGCTCGTCCTTTCCGACCTTGTCGGACATGCGGTAGAGATCCTGGCAGCTGGCCGCCGTGAATTCATAGCCGCACTCGTGGAATACATAGATCAGATAGCCGGAGCAGTCGAAGGCCTTGGGAGTCTTTCCTCCGAAGGAGTAGGGAACGCCCAGGTATTTTTCAGCGCAGGCGATGATCTCTTCCGCCTGGGCGTAGGGATCGGCCTCGTATACGATGTCCGGCGCGGAGACCGCCTGGTCGGGATCGGCCTCGGGGACCTCTTCGGGCGCTGTAGTTTCTTCGGCAGGGGTGTAGGCGAGCTGGGTCAGCCTGGGCGGGTCCTGGGGCTCGTCGTCTACGGCGGTCCAGACCATGCCGCTCTTTACGGTGAAGCCCATGGCGCTGAGAAGATCCAGGAAGCGTCCGGGCTCCGCCCCGTTCTCAAGGGATGCGGCGGCGGGAGCGAGGCCTCCTATGGAAAGGCCGTCGGCGCAGACCGTTCCCGCAAGGGAGGAGGCCCAGCCGGGCAGGGCCGAGAATACCTGCTTCAGATCTGCCGCGTTGGTCCTGCTGCCCAGCATGGACAACAGTTCTCTCGCGATTGCTTCTTTATCGGGGACGCAGAGCGCTTCTCCGTCCTCGTCCGTTCCGATGATGTCGATAAGTCCTTTTTGCAGGAGCTCTTCGCTGAGAAGATCGGCGCTGTCGTCCGCGAAGGCGAAGGAAGCGCCGCTGAGAGCGATGAGCCCTATGAGCAATATTGTTAACAGTTTCTTCATATTATGTAACTCCGTCGGGATTTTGAATTATACACGACTTCACATCAAAAAGCAAATCAGGGCCGGACCGCCTATCGCCGATAGGCGATGAGAGCGCATTTTTCAACGGATCCCGCGGCACACGACTTTTTGTGGAAGAAGTATCTTTCATGTGCTAAAATCTTTTGTTATGAAGACCGCTGTGAACGCCGTGTTTGCGGCAGGAGTCCTGACCGCCCTTCTTACGGGGCTCGGAAAGGCCGCCCTGCTGCCCGAAGATATAAACGAATACGAGAACCGCTACATGGAGCAGTTCGCCCCTCTCACCGTCGAGTCCTATCTGGACGGGACCTTCCAGGAGCAAGCCGAGAAGGCTCTGGCCGACCAGCTCCCCTGGGCCATCGACGCCAAGAAGAGCTACAATACCGCCGTCTCCGGCTTCACCGGATCGGTGTTCGACGCTCTGACCAGGGGCTACCGGGAGGCTGCCGCCGCCGAGGACGCCAGGCGCCTTGAAGAAGAAAAGAAGGCCGAGGAGGAGCGCCTCGCCGCGGAGGAAAAGGCCCTTCAGGAGGCTAAGGACGCCGAGGAGAAGGCCGCCCTTGAGGCAAAGCTGGAGGCGGAAAGGCAGGCCCGCGAGGCCGAGATCAGGCTGCAGAACGAGCTCTCCCGGGGCATATACAGAGGCGTCCGCAACGAAGTAAAGGTGGACAGCGCCGAGCGCTACTTCACCCTGCCCAGCGGAAGGCTGGTCTACAAGGAACACCTGATGTACGAGAACCGGTTCCTCGCGGGTGAACAGAAGAAGCTGGACGACCACATCGAGGCCATCAACAGTATGGTAGAAAGACATCCCGAGATCACCTTCTATACCTACTACATCGAAAAAGAGACCGACGTGAACTTCCAGACCGGCGAAAGGTCCGGCATCTTCGAGTACCTTCACGACAATATCGACCTGCCCGACGAGAACAAAAGGGGCTTTCTGATCGACCGGTTCTCCGACTTCGACGCCTGGTTCTTTAAGACCGACCACCACTGGTGCGGGACCGGCTCCTACAGGGGATATACCCAGGTGCTGGACATGATCCTGCCCGGGGAAGCGCCCCTCGAGCCCCTGGAATACACCGAGATCGGAAAGCTTTCCGGCTCCAAGGCCACGGGCACCGACACCGAAAGATACACCGAGACCGTGGGGGTCTGGTCCTACGACTTCAAGCCCGTGACCATCACCCTCAACGGCGAAAAGTCCTCCGAGTACGGCAGGCAGCTGGCCTATATCCAGCGGATCAAGGACGGCGGGACGCCCCTTGAGAACGCCAAGTACGGCGCGGTATATGGACCGGACAGCGGCGAGGCCAAATTCGAGAACCCGGAGAGCGATAACGGGAGCATCCTGATCCTGGGCGAATCCTACGACAACGCCCTGCTCATGCTCCTCTCCCAGCACTTCTCAAAGCTCTACAGCGTGGACCTTCGCAATTACAAGGCCCAGACCGGCAAGGTCTTCAGCTTCGATTCCTACGTGAAGGAGCATGGGATCGACCGGGTCCTGCTCATCGGCAATCTCGACTATTACGTCCTTCAGGCGTTCATTTTGAAGTAGAAATCCATGGTATTCAGCAGTCTCCCCTTCCTTTTCATCTTCATATCGCTGACCTGCCTGTTCTACTTCGCGTTCAGGAGCCTCAGATGGCGCAACGGGGTCCTGCTCTTCGCCTCCCTGGTGTTCTACTCCTGGGGAGAGCCCAGGCTGGTGCTGCTCATGGCCCTGGTCGTCCTGGCGGCCTGGGCGGGAGGCCTGGGGATCGACGCCCTGAAGGACCGTCCCAAGGCGCGCAGGGCCTGCTTCATCGCCACCGTGTTCCTGATCACCCTGAACCTTGCGGTGTTCAAATACCTGGGATTTCTGGTCTCCAACATCAACGGGATCTTCGGACCGGTGCTCACCGTCCCGGTCATTGAGCTTCCCATAGGCATCAGCTTCTACACCTTCCAGATACTCTCCTACGTCATCGACCTTTACAAGGGGAACGTGGGCGTTCAGAAGAGCTTCCCAAGGCTTCTGCTCTACGTCAGCTTCTTCCCCCAGCTCATCGCGGGCCCCATCGTCCGCTACAGCACCGTCGAGAGCGAGATCGGCAGAAGAAAAGAGGACGTCAACGAGATCGCCTGGGGCCTTCGCCGCTTCATAACGGGCCTTGCCAAGAAGGTCATCATCAGCAACGGCGTCGCCAGGTTCGCCGAGATCGTCTACGCCGGCGATCCCCAGGTCTACGGCAGGCTCATGTACTGGCTCGCAGCCATCGCCTACAGCCTGCAGCTCTACTTCGATTTTTCAGGCTACAGCGACATGGCCATAGGCCTGGGAAGGATCTTCGGCTTCCATTTTCTCGAGAACTTCGACCATCCCTACGTCAGCTGCTCCATCACCGAGTTCTGGAGGCGCTGGCACATCTCCCTTTCCACCTGGTTCAGGGACTACATCTACATCCCTCTGGGCGGGAGCAGGGTCAGCCGCGGCCGCTGGTTCTTCAACATCATGGTGGTCTGGAGCCTGACCGGTCTGTGGCACGGAGCCTCGTGGAACTTCGTCTTCTGGGGGCTCTACTACGGTCTGCTGCTGGCCCTTGAAAAGCTGGTGACGGGAAGGCTCATGGCAAAGCTGCCCAGGCCCGTCAGCTGGCTCATCACCATGTTCATCGTGATCCTGGGCTGGACTTTGTTTGATCTCACCGATCCTGCGGCCCTGTCCACCGCCCTCAGGACCATGTTCGCGGGCGGCCCCTTCAGGCCCATGGACGTCCTCGCGGCCAACACCGGCATCATCGAAGGCGCCTTCTACATCCCCCTGGGGCTCATCTTCATGTTCCCCGTGGGAAAGCTCTTCAAAAGAATCGAGAGCAGCGCTCCCGGCCTTATACTTGCAAACCTTTGGAGCGCCGCCCTTCTTATCCTCTGCTGCGTCTACATGTTCGGCAGCAGCTTCAATCCCTTCATTTACTTCAGATTCTGATCCTGGGCCCGGATCCTGGTCCGGGAGCCTTTTTACAGCCTGAAATACCTCTCCGCGTTCTCATAGCAGACTCCTCTGACTATTTTTTTGAGCACGTCCTCGTCTGCGGGGAACTCGCCGTTCTCTACCCATTCGCCCAGCAAATTGCAGAATATCCTGCGGAAATAGTCGTGGCGGGCGTAGCTCAGGAAGGAGCGGGAGTCGGTCAGCATGCCGACGAAATTGCCCAGAAGCCCTCCCTGGGCGAAGGAGCGGAGCTGGTCCTCCATGCCCCTGCGGGTGTCCATGAACCACCAGGCGCTGCCCAGCTGGATCTTTCCGGGAAGATCTCCCGACTGAAAGCATCCCGCAAGGCTGGCCAGCATGTCGTTGTCCGTGCCGCTGAGGGAATACAGTATGGTCCGGGGACACTCCCCGGTCTCGTCCAGAGCGGAAAGGAAGGCCGCTATCTGGCCCCCGCAGCTCTCCTGGCCTATCATGTCGTAGCCGGAGTCCGGCCCCAGGAGCCTGAACATGCGGGCGTTGACGTTGCGGCTGCAGGAATAATGGAGCTGCATGGCGATCCCCAGCCTGCTGTATGCCCTGCCGAGAGCCAGCAGGATGAAGGTCTTGTACTTGTCCGCCTCATCCCGGGACGGGACCTCCCCCGCCATCGCTCTTTTGAAGACGTCCTCGACCTCGCTGGCGGGAGCCGGACTGAAGGGAACGTAGTCCAGACCGTGGTCGCTGGCCCTGCAGCCCCTGGACGTGAAGAACTCAAGTCTTTCGATCAGGGCGCCGCGGACCTCTTCTGCGCTGTTAAGGCTCCATTTCCCCACGCTTTGGGCGAGCCTTCCGATATACTCCGCAAAGCCCGGCTTATCGATGTTTATGGCCTTGTCCGGCCTGAAGGAGGGATAGACCTTCGTCTCAAAGGAAGGGTCTTCCGCGATCCTGTCGTGCCAGACGAGATCGTCCGCGGGATCGTCGGTGGTCCCGATCATCCGTACTTTAGACTTTTTGATGATCCCCCTGACGCTGAGGTCGGGATCGTTCCTCAGCTTGTCCGAAGCCAGATCCCAGGCCTTTTTCGCGGTCTTCAGAGTCAGAGGCTCGTCAAAGCCGAAGAACCTCTGAAGCTCCATGCAGCACCAGCTGTAGACCGGATCGCCTGGAGCCTTCTCCAGGGCCTCGACGAGCTTGAGATATCTCTCGTACGGGGGCATTCCGCCGGTCACATAGTCTTCCGACGCGCCGTTCGCCCTCATCAGCCGCCATTTATAGTGGTCGCCGAAGACGGTGCCGTCCGGATTCCTTCCACCCAGCCAGACCTGGGTCAGATCGTCAAAGCGCCTGTCCTCGAAGATCTCCCGGGGCGGGATGTGGCAGTGGTAGTCGATGATGGGCATGTCCTCCGCGTATTGGTGGAAGAGACGCCTTGCGGTGTCGGTGAAGAGAAGAAAGTCTTCGTCCATAAAAGTTCTCATAAAACCGTCCTTTCGGTGCCCTTATGCCTTTGCGGCCGGGCACGTTTGCCCGGATCCTACCTTCCGCCGCAGAGCATCTCAAGATGCCTTCCGATGTGGGCGTCCAGCAGGGCCGCGTAATCCTCTTCATAGGTGTTCCACAGATCGTAGAGCCTGTCCTTGAAGCGGAGGCTCCCGTCGTCGTTTCCTGCGGTCAGGATCAGGCCGTAGGTGATGTGGATCAGCTGCCTGGCGTCGCTGTTCTCAAAGAGGGCCGGAAGTTCCCCGTCCGAAAGGGTCTCAAGGGCCGGGATCTTCGAAAGATCGGTGGTCACGTGGTAGTAGGCGGTGGCCTTGGTGAAGTTCTCAAGGGCGAAGCCGTGGACCTCGCGGTAAAGGGCGGGATCCTTCATGGCCACCAGTTTCATGGCCTCAAGCCAGCTGGTCCCCGCGGTCTTGAGATGGAAGTGCTGACCAGTCAGCTCTCCCACCGACGGGAAGACCGAGAACTTGTCGGAGCCCGAGTGGACGCTGATCTTGTATCCGAAGGCGTCGGCGATGGCCGCGTGCTGCTTCATCTCCGCCCGGAACTGATCCAGGTCTCCGATGTAGTCGATGCCCTTCTGGAACTCTCCGCAGAACCTGGGGGCCATGGTGGTGATCTCTACGCCCCTCTTGGTCAGCTCGTTGGCGACGAAATAGTGGTGGGCGGAGACGGTGGGAGTGTCGGTCTCGTCGATGGAGATCTCAAAGTCCACCGGACGGCCCTTGATGTGCTCCCGCCAGATCTTCGCCGCGAAATCGATGGCCTTCCCGTAGATGATGACGGCCTGCATCAGGGTCTTCATGTCCATCTCCACGGTGAGGGCGTCGGACACCTTCACCGGACCGGTAAGATACTCGTTCTCCAGCATCTCGTTGGGGATGTACTCCGCCTCCAGCTGCTGATCGGTCATGGCGCTGACGTTTTTGATGTATGCGCTGCAGTCCAGGGTGATCATGGTGTAGCCGCAGGAGATGGCGTATTCCACCTCTTCGGGGGTCTTGAGATGGTCGCCGTCGGCTCCCCAGCCCCTGGTATAGTCTTCTCTGAACACCGCCCGGGAGGCGCAGTCCAGGACGTTCTCAAAGTCCCTTTCGGTCAGGTTCAGCTCCCTCACCGACTGCTGGGCCAGGACCGGATAGACGTCGAAGCGGCTGAAGGCCCGAAGGTGGCCCGGGGTCGCGATGCCCAGACGGTCGCCGGTGCCCACGGTGCGCTGCTTTGAGAGGATCGGGGACGGGGCCGTGAAGGGGAAGAGTTTTCTCAGGAGCTCGCCGTTCTCATGGCAGTTTTCCGCGAGGACGTATTCCTTTCTGTCCACCCCAAAGAAGCCTTCGCCCTTAAAGCCCGCTGACCTTTCGGCGACGATCCTGTCGCCTTTGCCGGTCCTTGCCGTGAACACATATTCTCCCTTTTCGGTCTTATGTACGGACCTTTCGAACACGCCGAATTCTGCGGGATCCGAAACGCCCGGGATGTATGATCTGAAGTCTTTCATATTTGGATATCCCTCCTGTTTATCATGATTTTATCAGCGCATACCGCCTGCCGCAAGAAAAAACAGGACCGGAAAGGATCCCGGTCCCGTTTTGACGCCTCGCGGATCGGCCTTAATGGCCGCGCTTAAGGCCTTTTATTTCGCGAAATATCTTGAGAGCATGGTCACGATCTGGGCTCTGGTGCATCTTCCGTTGGGAAGGAGCCTGCCTCCGTCGCCCTCGATGACGCCCTTCATGACCCCATAGCTGAAGGCCTCAAGGGCATATTCCGGTATCTCGTCGACGTCGGAGAACTCCAGCTCGAAGGACCACAGTCCCTCAAAGCCCTCGCCCTTGAGCTTCATGTACCTGTAGAGGAAGGTCACCGTCTGGGCGCGGGTGACGACGTCATCAGGACTGAACGTGGTCTCGCTGGTCCCGTCGGTGATCCCGTTCTCGTATGCCCAGAGGACCGCCTTGCGGTAGTAGGCCCCGGCAGGGATATCCCCGAAGGGACATTCGCCGATCTCAGGCTCAGGACAGCCCGCCGCCCTCCAGAGGAAGGTCACGGTCTGGGCCCTGGTCGCCGTTCCGCTCGGCGAGAATGTAGTGGGCGTGGTGCCGTCGGTGACTCCGTTCTTTACGGCCCACATGACCGCGTCATAGAACCAGTCGCCCTGCCTCACGTCCTTAAAGGGATTTACGAAGGGCTCCTCGGTCTTTGCGGGGGCTGAAGAGCCTCCACCGCCGCCCGTGGACTTTTCCTTAAGGGTATACACAGCGCGGACCACTTCGCTGTCCAGCCAGCTGTCCTTTACCGCTATGGCGGTCACGGTGGTGGTCTTGTCGATCTTGAATCCGCCGCTGTATTCCAGCGCCGCCGCCGTGGTCAGGGCGGGGTCGGACCCGTCGGTGGTGTAGTAGATGACCGCGCCTTCGGTGCCGCAGGTGATGGTGATGGTCTTGCTGCCGCTGAAGGTCCCCTCTTTCGGAAGGACGGGAGCCTCGACCTGCTGAGGCCCGGGTTCTTCCACCGGCTCTGCGGTATACACGGCCTTGTAGGTCACATCTTCGGCTGCTTCGGAGAGCTCGGGCTCCCAGCCCTTGAAGGTGTATGTGTACTCGTCGTCAGGTTCTTTGACGGGATCATCGCCCTCAAAGACGGGCAGCTCGCCGTAGGGCACCGTGCCTTTCTGGAGCTCGGTCCCGTCCTCATCGGCGAAGACCACGGTGAACAGGATCTTCTTAAAGGACGCGGTGACGGTGACGTCCGCTGCGGGCATGGTGAACTCCCCGTCCTCGATGGCCACCGGATCCCCGCCCTTTGCCGCATAGCAGAGCTCATCCAGCTCATATCCTTCGTCCGGTTCGGCGGTAACGGTGACGACTTCGCCTTCCTTTGCCTCGATCGGCTTGACGGTGACGCTGCCGTTCTCAGCCTCCCCGGCCGTTACGGTATAGACGGGCTCAAAGGGAGCCTTGAACCACTTGTAGGTGTCGTTGTCCTCCGCTGCGTAGACGACGGGCGAGCTGCCGTCGATGGAGGTGCTTGCCCCTGCGGTCATCCCTTCGCCCAGCACGGGAGGTCTGACAGGGACCGCATTGCAGGAAAGAGCCATGGTACTGCCCGACGAGAGCACAGCAGCGTCGCCTATGATCAGATCATTATAATAGTTCATGCCGTAGCTGCCGCCGTCCGCGTCCGTGACGGTCCCCGCGGTGCATTCAAGAGAGCCGGAGGAGACTGTGATATCGCCGATGCGGTCCAAGCCTCTCGGGACCACTACACCGTCGCTTTCGAATCCTGCATCTCCGCCCCGGGCGGTCACCTCCGCTCCGCTCACTATCATATCATTTGCAAAGATCCCCGCGCTGTAGCAGGGACTGCCTGCGCCATTTGCTTCGATCACTGCGGTATCGTTGAAATATGCGCATCCGCCGGCCAGGATCCCGTAGCTGTAGTCCGCGGCCCCTCCGTCAGCTTTAAGGATCCCGCTGCCCTTTACCGTGACGTCGCCGTAACCGTTACCGATCCCGTAGCTTGAGGGATAGTGGCCGCCCTCCGCTTTTCCCCCGGTGAGTACAAGGCTCGCTCCTTCGGCGAGATCGATGACAAGGTCCGCTTCCGGAGGGTTGGACCCGTCATAGATCCCGGGCCTTCCGAAGGCTATGCCTGAAGAGGACTGGGTCTGAAGCGCAGTTATGCCGACATTGTTTTCGCCGCTGACCGATACCGTGAGAGTACCTCCGCCCAGGTATTGGATCCCGGCCCCCGTTTCACCAGCGGTATTGTTGGTGATGGAAGCTCCGTTAAGAGTCAAAGTATTCGACTCGGCGTCGTAAGAGGCGCTTCCCTCCACTCCGTCGATGACGGAAAGATCCTCCGAGTTCTCGCTGGTGACCTGAGTCCCGGCTACGTAAAGATCATATGCCGTCAGCGGGACCGTATGCTTTGCCGTCACATAGCGGCATTCCTTCCAGCGGCTAAAATCATACGCTTCGAGACCGCTGCCGTCGTAACCGGTCGAAGCCTTCAGGACCGTGTTCTCATCGATACCCGAAGAGGTGAGACCCGGGACCAGCGGTCTGAAGCCCTTGCTGATCAGCGTACCGTCATTGACGGTCAGGGACACTCCCTCAGACGCGTTCATCCCTATACCGTAAGGGTTCGTGTCATAAGGATTGGTGCACTCCTCTTCAGGCGCTTGACAAATGACCGTACCGCCATTGAGAGTGATGGTCCTGCAGCAGACCGCTCCGTTTTCAGCCGTCGGCTCCATCTCAAGACGGGCGGACACCGTCAGGACCGCATCCTTCTCGCCGTTCAGGATGAGATCGGTGTATACGCAGCAGATCCCGTTGAAATAATCCAGCCCGCTGGTCCCTTCAAATTCGCACTCTATCTCGTTCTCTCCCGAGAATTCAATAGTCAGCGTCTGTATCCCGGGAGTCCTGTTGGCGACGGTGATGACCGCATTATTATACCGCCAATCCGGATAGCCCTTCCCTCCGAGCTTTGCTCCGTCCAGAGTAAGGGTGTTGGTCTGCGGATCGAAGGCGATCACGCCGCTGGCCTTGCCTCCCGCAGCATTTACGGCAGCGGTAAGATCCCCCGCATTTTCGCTGGTGACCTGGACGCCTGCGATCCAAAGATCGTACGCTTCCGCTCCGTCCGCGAACACCGGCGCCGCGGGCAGCAGCCCCAGGCACAAGGCGATGCAAAGAAATATTCCGAGCAGCTTATGTTTCATGGTCCTGACCTCCTTTTCGGGCTGACGCCCGCATAATATGTTTATCAAAATGAATACTCACGCGGATGACCGCACGGGAATATTGGCCTGCAAACGGCAGGATCCCCGGGGCAGGGCGCCGGTGCGCCCGGAGGGACAGGCCGCCCCGGGGGATCAGAGGTATACAGCTGTCCACATATTGATTATATTGTTTCAAACGTTGGAGATACAACGGCGCCGGGCATTTTGTCAATGTCAAAAACCTGTCATTTTTTGTGACATTTATCCGGACGGGCGGATGCGCGGGATGGGGAGCGCAGGCGGAAAGCCCCACTCCCCGGGCGACGGCCTGCAGGGCGTTTTTTGCGATCCGGACGCCGCCTGGCGTGTATATATGTTACAATGATATGTGATCCGCAGCAGCTGCCCTCCTTGGAGACGGCGGTAGGCTCCGGATCGACCGGATATTAAAGGAAGGAGGCTCCCCATGCCTGCCAATTACATAGGAGAAAAGCTCGATTTCCTGATGAAGCTGACGGACACCAGCAACACTGCCCTTGCCAAAGCCCTGAATTTCGACAGCTCCCACATCAGCAGGATACGCTCCGGCCAAAGAGGTCTGCCCAGGCAGAAGTCCTTCCTTGAGCCCGTGTCTGAGCTCTTCGCGAGAAAGATAAAGGAGCCCTTCCAGATCAAGGGCGCGGAGGACGCGATCTGCCCAGGCAGGAGCTGGCCCAAAAGGCCCTCCGCCCAGGCTGCCCTGATATCGGCCTGGCTCACCAGCGAGACCGTCGAGGCTCCCTTCTTCGCGGGAAAGGATCCGGCCTGCTGCGCGCGGACCACGGCAGGAGGCGCCAAGGCCGAGGCGGTATCATCCACCGGGATGTTCAGCGGGACCGAGGAAGGACCCGGCCGGCGCACCGCCAACGTCTTCTATTACGGCAGTGAAGGCCGGCGGCAGGCCGTCATCAGGTTCCTCGAAGAGGTCCTTCAGGCTCCCGGGCCCGTTCATATGCTGCTCTACTCCGACGAGGACATGAGCTGGATGACCGAAGATCCGGAGTTCGCCGGGCGCTGGCTGAGCCTCATGTCCCGATTCACCGGGGCCGGCGGCACCATCACGATGATCCACAGCATCAACAGGAGCCTGGGCGAGATGATCGACGCGGTCAGGGAATGGATGCCTCTGTACATGTCGGGGGCCATCGACCCCTGGTTCTGCCCGAGACTCAGGGACGACCTGTTCCGCCAGACCAGGTTCGTCGCTCCGGGCGTCGGCGCCATCCTTGGAGGCTCCGTCGGCAGCGGTCCCGCGGGGTCCAGCAGCATATATATCGAAGACCCGGCCATGGTCGACAGGCTGAAGCTGGAATTTGAGACCTTCCTGGGATACTGCAGGCCTCTCATGCGCATCTACAGGCGGGAGGACAGGGAGGTCCTGGCCGAAGACGTGGGCCAGTTCGAGGCCATGGAGGGCAGCCTGCTGGCTATCCCCATGTCCCGGGGAGGAGCGGCCTTCATAAAGGAAAAGGCCGCCGTGATCTTCTCCGGTCCGGAAAACGCCACGGCCTTCGCGGTAAAGGAGGCAGCTCTCGTGAGCGGCCTGTGGGAGACGGCCAGAAGAGCGGACCACTTGACGGATGAACGGGCGGCAGCCCTTCTGGGCGAATGCAAAAAAGCCTTCGGGCTCGAAGACCTTTGATATACGTTTGATATACGAAACAGGAGAACCAAATGAAAGCGATATACATCGACGCGCCGGGCAAGGTGAGCATAAGGGAAGTCCCAATGCCGGAAAGAAAAAAGGGAGAGGTGCTGCTCAAGCTCCTTTACGGCGGGATCTGCGGCTCGGACCTGGGCTCCTACCGGGGGACCTTCGCCTACTTCGATTATCCCCGGATCCCCGGCCACGAGCTTTCGGCCGAGATCCTGGAATGCGACGAGGGCAGCGCCTATGGCCTTAAAAAGGGCATGATCGTCACCTGCAACCCCTATTTCAACTGCGGGCGCTGCTATTCCTGCAGAAGAGGCCTGGTCAACGCCTGCACCGACAACCAGACCCTGGGCTGCCAGAGGGACGGCGCCTTCAGCGAGTACTTCGTGATCCCCGAAGAGAGGGTCTACGACGGAAAGGGAGCGGATCCCAGGCTGCTGGCGGCGGTGGAGCCCTACTGCATCAGCTGGCACGGGGTAAGCAGGGCGGACGTGAGGCCAGGGGACAGGGTGCTCATCGTCGGGGCCGGGACCATAGGGGTCCTGGCGGCCGCGGCGGCAAAGAAAAAGGGCGCCAGGGTCTATTCTGCGGACATCATGCAGGGAAAGCTGGACATGGCGAAGGCCATGGGGGTCTGCGACGGGACCATCCTCAATGACAGTCCGGAGCATTTCATGAAGCAGGTCATGGAGCTTACGGACGGCGACGGGTTCGACGCGGCCATCGAAGCGGTCGGCCTTCCCTCGACCTTTCAGAATTGCATCGACGCGGCCTGCTTTGGCGGAAGGGTCGTCCTCATCGGCGTGGGCAAAAAAAATCTGGATTTCAACTTTACGCTGATCCAGAAGAAGGAACTTAATATATTCGGGTCGCGCAACTCCCTGGAGCGGGACTTCAGGGCGGTCATAGACATGCTGGGCTGGGGCGAGACCCCATTAGACAGGGTCATCACCCACACCTATCCTGCCCGGGACGCGGCAAAGGCCTTCGAAGACCTTTCCAACGACCGCGGCAGCATGCTCAAGGTCGTGCTGGACCTTTCGGAATTCTAAAACATGAAATAAACGCTAAGGCTCCTGAGGCACTTCCGCTTCAGGGGCTTTTTCTTCTTCGGGCGCGGGCTCAGGCAGGGGGTTGCCGTATTCGTCCTCCTTGTCCTTGCCGGGCCAGTCGGTGAGCAGCAGCTTCTCGTATTCCTCGAGGAGCCTCGGGGACTCGTCGGGGTCGGTGAGCTTTCTGAACTCGGCGATGAGGGCGTACATCAGCTGGCTCCTCAGGCCGGCGAGAAGAAGATCCGCGAAATCGTTCTCGTGGAAGGCCGCGTTCCTGCTGCCGCCGATCCAGCCGATCTCGGAGGCGCTCTCGTAGAGGGCTCCGGCCCTGTTTCTGATCTCTTCGGGGAAGCCGCCTTCGGGGGCGATCAGGTTTATGCCTATGCCGAGGACGACAGCCAGAGGCTTTCCTTCCAGGTCGGTGACCGCCTCCGCCAGGATCCCGGCGATCTTTCTTCCGTCCATGTAAAGGTCGTTGACCGGCTTGATCCGAAGGTCCTTTCCGGTGGTCCGGGCGATGGCCCTGACGGCGCAGGCTCCGGCCCCGCAGGTGATGGTGCCGGGCTCCTCATAGGGAAGGAGTATGCTCAGATAGAGGCCTCCCTCCGGCGAGAAGAAGGACCTGCCGTAGCGTCCCTTTCCTCCGGTCTGGCTGAGGGCGAAGACGGCGTCGAACATCCGCGCTTCCCCCGCCTTGAAGAGCTCCTTCATGTCCTCCTGTGTGGATTCGGTCTGAATATATTCGAATATCATATTTTTACCTTTTCTTTCCGGTATGCATCGCCTGCAGCGGCGTACATGTATTATAATACAAATTGCGGTGCGTGTGCAGGTATCGGCCGCATTTTAGATCCCCGCCCGTAAAACCGACGTTCCAAGAAAAAGCGAGGTCCTGGAAATGAACGACGATCTCCAGCTGGGCTACACCCCGCAGCAGCGCAGGCTCTTCAGCAGATACGCCTGGCGCTGCCTAATCATGTTCTCGCTCCTCTATATGACCCTCTACTGCTGCAGGCTCAACCTGGGCAACGCGGCCGGGGCGATCATGGACGACATGGGATGGGAAACGAAGGACATAGGCATCCTCACGTCCTCCCTCTTCTGGGCCTACGGCATCGGCCAGCTGGTCAACGGCAGGCTCTCCGAGATCGTGGGGATCGGAAGGTTCATCGTCATCGCGGCCCTGCTGTCTCCGGTCTGCAACATCCTGATGTCGTTTCAAAAAAGCCTCCTTCCCATGGCGGTGATCTGGGCCTTCAACGGATTCTTTCAGTCCATGGCCTGGGGACCCGGCCTCGCCCTCCTCTCCCGCTGGTGGCCGGGCAGAAGGCACGGTTTCGCCACCGGCTTTGCCAACGCATTTTCGGGCTTCGGGCAGGCCCTGGGGATGATCATGGTGGCGGCTTCGCTGAAGCTCCTGCCTTCCCTTGGATGGCGCAGCTGCTTCATAGTTCCGGGGATCGTCCCGCTGACCGTCCTGGCGGTCTACAAGCTCCTGGTCAAGGAGTCCCCTTCGGACGTCTGCCTTCCGGAATTCTCCGCCGAAGACCCCCAGACCGCCGAAAGCGAGCGGCGGATGAGGGAGCTGGTCAGAGAAAAGGGCGCCCTCTACCCCTATCTTTATCTTCTGAAGAACAGGCGCTTTGACGCCTGGATGTTCATAATCTTCATCACCGGCCTTACCCGCTACGGCATGGTCACCTGGATCCCCCTGTATTTCAGCGACAGGTTCGGGGTGGACGTGACCTCAGGCCTTCTGCAGTCCCTGGCCTTCCCCGTGGGCATGGGCATCGGGACCTTCGTCCTGCCGGTGCTGACCGACAGGTTCACTCCCCACGACAGGCTCCCCGCGGTCATCGCCTGCGGAGGCGTCCTCGCAGCATCGATCACCGCCTTCATCTTCCTCGACCCGACCACCGCCGCCGGCAGCGCTGCGGTGAGCGCCGTCCTCTTCACCGCGGGCTTTGCGGTCTACGCCATCAACGGCTGCGCCTTCTCCTACGCCTGCGACATCGGCGGAAGGGTCTTCACCGCAACCGCCTCGGGAGTGCTGGATTTCAGCGCCTACATGGGAGCGGCCGTCCAGAGCGTGATCTACGGGTTCTTCCTGAGAAGGATGGGCTGGAACATGGTCTTCGCGTCCATCGCCTCCATGAGCGTCCTCATCATAATAGTCTCCGCCAGGAACAGAAAGCGCTGACCAGGGCCCGGGACATGGCCGAAAGATCCTTTTCTAAAATAATATCGTAAGAAAATTCATAATAATTCCTCCCGGATACTTGCCCAAAATCCTTAAAATGATATACTGTTTGCGCCCTGCATATCCTGCGGGGAAGGAGGAAGCGATGAAGATCAACATTTTGCTTTTTCACGACTTTACGGCCCTCGACGTTTTCGGCCCGGTGGAGGTCCTCTGCCGCATCCCCGACGCCCGGATCTCCTTCAGATCCATCCGGGGCGGGATCGTCTGCAACCACCAGGGGCTGCGAATAGATACCGAGAAGGTCACCGATGAGAACCTCGGCCAGATCTGGCTGATCCCCGGGGGCTTCGGCACCCGGACCGGGGTCAACGACAGGGAGCTCACGGACCTGATAAAGACCATCGCGGAAAGGTCCGAATACTGCCTGACCGTCTGCACCGGCTCCGCCCTGCTGGCAAAGACCGGCGCCCTGGACGGAAGGAAGGCCGCCACCAACCACCGTGCCTTCGGCTGGGCCAGCTCCCAGAGCGACGCGGTGAGCTGGGATCCGGTCTCCCGCTGGGTGAAGGACGGAAAGTTCTACACTTCCGCGGGGGTATCCGCGGGCATAGACATGGCCCTCGCCTTCGTTTCGGACGTGGTGAGCCCAGAATATGCCGCCGAATGCGCTGACGCGATAGAGTACGAAAGAAGGGACTGACCTGATCATTCCGTGATATTCGCGGCTTATTCCGGCGTACTCGGACAATATTTCTTGAATTCTCGTTTTTCGCCTGAATTTTCTCGAAAAAATCACGGTCTCGTAATAATTAATAAGGATTTGACCCTCGGGGAAAATCCCTGAAGCAAAATCAAAATTATATGTTATAGTATAGTTTGGTTATATATATTTCATTGTCATAGAAATATCAAAGATACGGAGGAATCAACATGACAAACAACACATCGGCCTACAGACGCCTGGGGCTGATACTGGATGCCGGAAGCTTCATGGAGCTTGGCGAGAGCATTACGGCACGCAGTACAGACTTCAGCTGCGGGGCCAAGGCTCCTTCTGACGGCGTGGTGACCGGCTTCGGCACCATCAACGGCCGCCCTGTCTACGTCTACAGTCAGGACGCTGCCGTTATGGGCGGAAGCATCGGCGAGATGCACGCCAAGAAGATCCTGCGCGCTTACAAGATGGCCATGAAGACCAGCACCCCCATCCTCGCCCTCATCGACTGCAGCGGTCTGAGGCTTGAGGAAGGAGCCGACGCTCTTCACGCCTACGGCAAGATCTACAGAGCCCAGTCCGACGCCAGAGGGGTAGTTCCCCAGATCGCGGCGGTATTCGGAAACTGCGGCGGAGGCATGGCTGTCGCCGCCGGTATGGCCGACTTCGTCCTCACCGAAGAGGGCAAGGCCAGGATCTTCGTCAACGCGCCCGCTGCCAGACAGTACGACGGAGCCAGGAACGTCATAGACAAGTTCCTCAAGGAGGACCCCGCCGGTGAAGTCGCCGACGAGAACGCTTCCGAAGAGTCCCTCTGCGCATATATCAGAGAGCTTTACGGTTATCTCCCCCTCTCCTGCGACGATTACGCCCCCGAAGAGGACTGCGGAGACGACCTCAACAGGCTCGTATCCTGCACCGACCCCTCCGATCCCGAGGACATCCTGATGCAGATCGCCGACGAAGGCACCTACCTGGAGGTCGGCGCCGCCAAGAAGGCCGCCGCTCTCACCGGCTTCATGAGGCTGGACGGCAAGGTGGTGGGCTTCGCCGCCAACAAGGACGAGAAGCTTGACACCGCGGCCTGCGAGAAGATGGCTGATTTTGTCGACTTCTGCACCGCCTTCGACATCCCCCTGCTGACCCTGACCAACACCTCCGGCTTCTCCCAGGCAAAGGGCGAAGAGGAGACCCTCCCCAAGGCAGCCGCATATCTGGCCGGCGCCTTCGCCTACGCCGAGATGCCTAAGGTCAACCTGATCACCGGAAAGGCCATGGGAGCCGCGTTCTCTGTGATGAACAACAAGGCTTTAGGCACCGAGTTCGTCTTCGCGTGGAACACCGCCCAGGTCCAGGTAATGCCCGAGGACCAGGCAGTCAAGATCCTCTATGAGGCAGACCTTGAGAAGGCCGAAGACAAGATGGCCCTGATGGAAGAAAAGAAGGCCGATTACCTCAGCAAGGCCGGTCTTCCCGGCTTCCTCGCCAGAGGCTACGTCGATAAGGCCATCGATCCTGCCGAGAGCAGAAAGACCGTGCTCGCAGCCTTCGAGATGCTCCTTGCGGAGTAACGGAGGAAGATCATGAGTACAGGTGAGATCTTCAGGCTCGCAGGCCTCAACACCCTGCTCGGAATGGGCACCGTGTTCGTAGTCCTGATATTCATCTCCTTCATCATCAGCCTCTTCAAGTACATAGCGCCCAAGACCAAGGCCAAGACAGCCCCCGCTACCGCAGCGCCGGCTCCCGCCCCCGTCCAGGCCGCTCCCGAAGAAGAGGAAGAGTTTGAGGAAGACGATCAGGATATTCTTGTTGCAGTTATAACCGCTGCCCTGCACGCGACGCTGAGCGCCCGGGGCGAGGACCCGGAAGGCTTTGTGGTCCGCAGCATAAGGAGGAAGTAATAAATGGAAAACTATATCATCACCGTAAACGGCGTATCCTATGAGGTACAGGTAGAGAAGGCCGGCGAGACCGCTTCTCCCGCACCCAGAGCCGCAGCGCCCAGAGCAGCAGCACCCAAGGCCGCTCCCAAGGCGGCAGCAGCACCCGCAGCACCCAAGGCCGCTCCCGCAGCAGCCGGTTCCGTCAAGATCACCGCAGGAGCCGCAGGCAAGATCTTCAAGATCGCAGCCGCAGCAGGCACCGCCGTCAAGGCCGGCGATACCGTGATCATCCTCGAAGCAATGAAGATGGAGATCCCCCAGGTCGCACCTCAGGACGGCGTCGTAGCCTCCATCAACGTTACCGAAGGACAGATGGTCGAAGCAGGCGAAGTCATAGCGACCCTCAAGTAATCGGAGGTTCAAATGGAGTATATTTCTAACACCCTTGCCAACCTGCTGAGTCAGACGGCTTTCGTCAATCTGACCGTCGGCAATGTGGTCATGGTGGGAGTAGCGTGCTTCTTCCTCTATCTGGCCATAGCAAAGGGATATGAACCGCTTCTGCTGGTCCCCATATCCTTCGGTATGCTGCTGGTCAACATCTATCCGCCCATCATGGAAGAAGGCGGGCTTCTCCACTACTTCTTCATGCTGGACGAATGGGCGATCCTGCCGTGCCTGATCTTCATGGGAGTCGGCGCGATGACTGACTTCGGTCCCCTCATCGCGAACCCCAAGAGCTTCCTTCTGGGAGCCGCCGCCCAGTTCGGCATCTACGCCGCCTACATGGGCGCCATGCTCCTGGGCTTCGGCGACAAGGCAGCCGCGGCTATCGCCATCATAGGCGGAGCTGACGGCCCCACCTCCATCTACCTGGCTTCCAAGCTGGGCCAGACCGCTCTGATGGGTCCCATCGCCGTCGCCGCTTATTCCTACATGTCGCTGGTACCCATCATCCAGCCCCCGATCATGAAGGCTCTCACCACCGAGGAAGAGCGCAAGATCAAGATGGAGCAGCTGCGTCCCGTCTCCAAGAAGGAGAGGATCCTCTTCCCCATAATCGTTACCATCGTCATCTGCACCATACTGCCCTCCACCGCTCCGCTGGTCGGAATGCTCATGCTGGGCAACCTGTTCAGAGAGTCCGGAGTCGTCCGTCAGCTGACCGAGACCGCCTCCAACGCCCTGATGTACATCGTCGTCATCCTTCTCGGGACCTCCGTCGGAGCTACCACCTCCGCTGAAGCCTTCCTCAAGTGGGACACCATCAAGATCGTCGTTCTCGGTCTTGTGGCCTTTGCCTTCGGCACCGCCGCCGGCGTCCTCTTCGGAAAGCTCATGTGCAAGCTGACCCACGGAAAGGTCAACCCGCTCATCGGTTCCGCAGGAGTCTCCGCAGTGCCCATGGCGGCCAGAGTCTCCCAGAAGGTCGGCGCTGAATACGATCCCACCAACTTCCTGCTCATGCACGCCATGGGACCCAACGTGGCCGGCGTCATCGGCACCGCAGTTGCTGCAGGCACCTTCATGGCAATATTCGGAGTGAAATAGAGGAGCATATCAATGGAAAATATGGACAAGATAGCAAAGAAACCGGTGAAGATCACCGAGACCGTCTTAAGAGACGGCCCCCAGTCCCTCATCGCGACAAGACTGGGAACCGAGCAGATGCTCCCCATCGTGGACAAGATGGACAAGGTCGGCTACTACTCGGTAGAGTGCTGGGGCGGCGCCACCTTCGACGCATGCCTGCGCTTCCTTAAGGAAGATCCCTGGGACAGACTGAGAAAGTTCAGGGACGGATTCAAGAACACCAAGCTGCAGATGCTTCTGAGAGGCCAGAACCTGCTGGGCTACAGACATTACGCCGACGACGTGGTCGAGTACTTCGTGCAGAAGTCCATCGCCAACGGCATCGATATCGTCAGGGTCTTCGACGCGTTCAACGATCTGAGGAACCTGGAGACCTCCGTAAGGGCTATCAAGAAGGAAGGCGGACACGCCCAGATCGCGCTGTCCTACTCCCTGGGCGAAGCCTACACCATGGACTACTGGAGAGACATCGTAAGACGCATCCAGGACCTGGGCGCGGATTCCATCTGCCTCAAGGACATGGCCGGCCTCATGCTGCCCTATCCCGCGTATGAGCTGGTCAGCGAGCTGAAGAAGACCGTCGAGATCCCCATCGATCTCCACTCCCACTTCACCGCGGGCCTCGCCACCACCACCTACGTCAAGGCCGTCGAAGCAGGCTGCGACATCATCGACACCGCCATGTCCCCCCTGGCACAGGGCACCAGCCAGCCCGCCACCGAGGTCCTGGTCGAGATGTTCAAGGGGACTCCCTGGGACACCGGTCTGGATCAGAACCTGCTTGCCGAGATCGCGGAGCACTTCAGGCCCATCAGGGACAAGGCTCTCGAGACCGGCCTGATGAACCCCAAGGTGCTGGGCGTCGACATCAAGACCCTCATGTACCAGGTGCCCGGCGGCATGCTCTCCAACCTGATGTCCCAGCTCAAGGAGCAGCACGCAGAGGACAAGTACTACGAAGTGCTCAAGGAAGTCCCCAGGGTCAGGAAGGACCTGGGCGAGCCTCCCCTCGTCACTCCGTCCTCCCAGATCGTCGGTACCCAGGCGGTGCTCAACGTTCTCATGGGCGAGCGCTACAAGGTCATCACCAAGGAGACCAGAGGCGTCCTCGCGGGCCAGTACGGCCGCACCCCGATGCCCATGAACAAGGAGCTGCAGAAGAAGGCCCTCGGAGACGAGGCTCCCATCACCTGCCGTCCCGCGGACCTGATCGAGCCCGAGCTGGAGAAGCTCGAGAAGGAGGTCGCTCCCTACAAGCAGCAGGATGAGGACGTGCTCAGCTACGCGCTCTTCCCCCAGGTCGCCATGGACTTCTTCAAGTACAGGGAAGCCCAGCAGACCGGCATCGACGCCAAGGCTGCCGACGCCAAGAACAAGGCATACCCGGTCTAACCGGTACCTGTCCGATGCTCCGCACCGCGGCCTGAAGACTGCGCCGACTGCGGCAGTATGATATGACCTATTCGCCCCGGAGGACCGTATCCCCCCGGGGCGTTTTGATATCGCGTCAGGATATCTCTGCGGTTGCTTTCTCAGAAAATGGAGATTATAATCGAAAAAAATAGGAGGAAATACATGGCAGAGATCACGTTCAGACACGCTGAAGAAAAGGACTGCGCCCTTATCCTGAGCTTTATAAAAGGCCTCGCCGAATACGAGAAGATGGGGGATCAGGTGGTCGCCACCGAGGATCTTCTGAGGGAGTGGATCTTCGAGAAGAAAAAAGCAGAGGTCATATTCCCCTGCGTTGACGGAAAGGAAGCGGGCTTTGCCCTGTTCTTCCACAATTTTTCGACATTCCTGGGCAGAGCCGGCATCTACCTCGAGGACCTTTTCATCCTGCCCGAGTTCAGAGGCCATGGGGTCGGCAGGGCGACTCTGAAGGAGCTCGCCCGCATCGCCGTGGAAAGAGGCTGCGGAAGGCTGGAATGGTGGTGCCTGGACTGGAACAGGCCGAGCATCGACTTTTATCTCTCCCTGGGGGCGGTCCCCATGGACGAGTGGACCACCTACCGGGTCACCGGAGACACCCTGAAAAAGCTGGCTCAGGACTGAAGAAGGGCCCGGTCGACGGCGGCCTTCTCGCAAATTATGAGCTGAGCCTTCCTCTCTATCCCCCCGGCATAGCCGGTGAGGCTCCCGCCGCTGCCAAGGACCCTGTGGCAGGGGACTATCAGCGACACTGGATTGTGCCCAATCGCGCCGCCCACCGCTCTGGGCGAAGTGCTGCGGCCGGTCTTTTCCCGGAGCCTTTGTGCCACGGCCTTGTAGGTCATGACATGGCCGAAGGGGATCTCCAGAAGGATCTCCCACACCGCCTTCCTGAAGGGAGTGCCCTCAAGGGCGAGGGGCGGAGTGAAACCGGGGTCTTTTCCCGCAAAGTATTCTGACAGCCACCTTTCGGTCTCCGCAAAGACCGGAAGGTGTTTTTCTTCATATTCCGCAACTCCAGCGGCGAAGTACTTCTGTCCCTCGAACCAGAGGCCTGTCAGGGCAGTCCCGTCCGATGCCATGGTGATCTGCCCGAAGGGCGATCCGGTGCGCCATATATACGTCATGAGCGTTTCCTCCTGTGATGGGGCTGCGGGACGCATCCTGCCCGCAGGCGTTGAATTATCCGCCGGAAAATGGTATGTTCTACACGTCGATCATACCACACGGAGGTATCAAATAACATGGATCTTTACAGAGAAGTCGAAGCTCTTACCAAAGAGCTGGTGAATATAAAGAGCGTGACCGAGGCTCCCGGAGAGGAGCAGCGGATCGCGGAACACATTTATGACTGGTACCGGGCCCTGCCCGGGATGGATGGAGAGATCTGTCCCGGCCAGCCCGCGGTAAGGCTGGTCGAAACCAAAGGCGACACCGTAAAAAGGAGCAGCGTCATCGCTGCGGTCAAAGGGACCAAAAACGGGGGAAGCCCCTCCGCGGTCATCCTGCTGGGCCACCTGGACACCGTCGATATCGAGGATTACGGCGCGGCGAAGGAACTGGCCACGGATCCGGACAGGCTCCCTGAGGCCCTGAAGTCCATGGGTATCAGCGGAGAGGTCATCGAAGATATCGAGAGCGGCCGATATATGTTCGGAAGAGGCGCCCTGGACATGAAATCCGGCGTCGCGTCCCACATGGCGGTCATGAAGCACTTCGCCAGCCATCCCGAGGAGCTGAGCGGAAGCCTCATCGCCGTCTGCGAGTGCGACGAAGAGGGCAACTCCGCCGGCGTCTTCTCATGCCTTGACGAGCTCGCGAAGATGAAGGACGCCCTGGGCCTTGAATACGAGGCCTGCATCAACTCGGACTATTCGACGGCGGAAAGGAGCGACCCGAACAGGTACGTCTACGTCGGCTCCATCGGAAAGATCCTGCCCTGCTTCGCGGTCTTCGGCAAGGAAGCCCACGTGGGCCAGGTCTTCGCCAGCCTCGATCCCAACCTGATCACGGCGGAGATCACCCGCAGGCTCTGCTACGGCACCTCGTTTTGCGACAGCAGGCTGGGCGAGACCACCCTGCCGCCGGTGTCCCTAAAGCAGGCCGATACCAAGGAGAGCTACACCGTGCAGACCGCCCTCTCGAGCTTCTCGTACTACAACGTCTTCATGTACGGGATGGGAGCTGCCGACGTGCTTACGAAGTGCAAAAAGGCCGCGGAAGAGGCCATGGACGCCGCCATCGCCCGGGTAAGGGAGGCGCATTCGGTCTGGCAGAAGATGGCCGGCACCGCCCTTCCCCCACTCAACTGGAGGACCAGGGTAAAGCTCTGGAGCGAGTACACGGAGGAGCTGGCCCAAAAGCTTGGCCCCTCGTTCACAAAAGAACTGGACGCCTTCAAAAACAGCCTTGCCGAAGACGAGCCCGGCATGGACCTTCGCGTCTTCAGCCTGCGCATCGCAGAGGAAGCAAGGCGCCGCGACCCGGACAAGAGCCCCATGGTGGTCATATTCCCGGGCTCCACCTACTACCCGAGGGTAGAGGTCAGCGGAGCCAACGAAAAGGAGAAGGCTCTGACAGAAGCGGCGAAAAAGGCCGCAGAGGAAGAGACCGCAAGGGCCTTTGCGGCAGGTAAAGGCAGCGGGCCGGACGCCGCAGGGGAAGGCCTTCATCCCATCGGTGTAAGGATGTTCTATCCCTACATCTCGGACAGCAGCTTCATGTACGTCTGCGGCGAGGGCTCCGACGCGAAGACCCTGAAGGCCGAGATGCCCGCCTGGGGAGTAAGATACACTCATCCCGAGGAACTGATCAGCCGCATCGACGCCCCCGTGGTCAACATCGGCACCTTCGGCTACGACGGCCACATGTTCACCGAAAGGGCAGAGAAGAGCCACAGCTTCGGCGCCGTGCCCAGGATGGTCATGAGGACGGTGAGGGAGCTGCTGGGGTAGGGGCAATGCCGGGTCCAAAGGGATCCGCCGCGTTGACAGGCCGATTTTTCTTCGCATATATAAAAGGCCCTGGACGACCTAATTTTCCCTTGCGTATCGCGTATCTCGCTCTTGAAATTCAGGCATTTGCATATTAAAATAAACGCGAAGATATAAAGAGATATAAAAAAATATAAAACTCCAGCCAGGATATAAAAAGATATAAAGAGATATAAAACCATTCCGAAAGATATAAAGGTGACTCATGAGCCAGAATCCCTACAGCCTGTCATTTGGGAAAGAACCTTCTCAGATGATATCAAGAATCGTACAGCAGAACACGATCTCTGATACATTTCTTTCAGAGGAGCCATCCCAGCACGTGTTTATAATCACCGGTGTCCGCGGTTCCGGCAAAACGGTTTTTATGACCGAGCTCGCCAAGGATTTCGGGAAAAGAGATGAGTGGATCGTCGCTGAGCTGAATCCGGAAAGGGATATGCTGACCGCCTTAGCTGCAAAGCTTGCGGGAGTCAACAAATTTGCGGAAATGTTCAGGAACTCCAGCATCAATCTCTCAGCCTTCGGTTTCGGGCTTGAAGTCAAAAACGCAGCCCCTATAACCGATGTTGAAGATGCCCTTGCGCGAATGCTCTCAAGCCTTAAAAACAATGGCAAGAAGGTCCTTATAACTGTAGATGAGGTCTCAAACACCTCCAATGTTCGAGAGTTTGCCAGCGCATTTCAGATACTGCTGCGACAGGATCTGCCCGTATTCCTCCTTATGACGGGGCTATACGACAATGTTGAATCCGTCCAAAATGAAAAAAGCCTGACCTTCCTGTACCGGGCCGCCAAGGTCTCGTTAAAGCCGTTGAACATAGGCATTATCGCGGACAACTATAAATCTAATTTTAATTTGGACGATGATACCGCCTTGAAGATGGCCCGAGAAACGAAGGGTTATCCCTTCGCATTTCAGGTGCTCGGCTACTTTGCATGGGAGCACGGAGCTTTCAGCGAAGAGGCATTTGGCGATACCAAACTGTATCTTGAGGAATATGTATACGAAAAAATATGGTCGGAGCTTTCTCAAACCGACAGAAGGGTCCTCAACGCCATAGTTCAGGACGACTGCGGGAATGTTACGAGCATACGAAACAGGTTAGACATGTCGCCAAATCAATTCTCCCCATACAGGAAGCGCCTGATCAGGAAGGGCATCGTGAATGGAGAGAACTACGGCTACCTTTATATCACCCTTCCGATGTTTGATCAGTTCGTGAGGGAGAATTACTATTAGCCGCAGGGGTGGAGGAAGCTAAAAAGCTTCTCCACCCTCATTTAATATTGCACGCGATCACTCAACTTTAGGGAGGACCCTGCCGCCATACCTAAGACCTAAGAATCTTCCATCTGGCGACCAAGCAAGCATTGCTGCAGAAGAGTGATATGGACTTTTTATGCGTATAGCACCATTCTCAAGCATCTCACAGTCAAGCTGCCTTCCCTTAATCCCCAAAACCTCAAGATCATTATTGCCGGTACGCTTAAGGGTTAAGCCCACATTTTCTCCCGAAAGATAACGACCTTCAGCAATGCCTAAAAGCTCATCACTCCACTGGCGGGGAGATAACATGGCGAACCTACGCCCTGTAAGAGCGGTAAAAGCTTCTTTTGCTATTGTAATCGCAGGTTGCCCTTCAAGGTTAATGAAAACCAGAACGCCGATATTATCATGTGGAGACCACATCATATAATTTGATATACCTGTTAAGCCGCCTGAATGTCCGTAGGAATAATCGCCATCAGCCATAGATATTTCAGCAAGCCCATAACCATAGCGCAGTCCCTCATTGTAGACATAACGACCTTTTTTCATCTTTGCCATATTTTCAGAAGAAACGATCCTTACCCCGGAAGTGCTTGAGCCACAGTTCATTAAAACATTTAAATACCTCTTCATATCACTGATGGTAGAGCGCATGGCACCGCCACCGTGAAGGACAAAGGCCTTATCGTAAAAATCACGACAGGGAAGAATCTTACCATCTTTTTCATAGTATAAATCAGTGCAGTTGGGATCATTTACAGGTTTAATGAATTCACAGCCGCTTCTGTCCATACCTAAAGGCAATAATATATTCTTCTTAACGTATTCTGCAAAAGAGCCCTCTCCCCCATAAATCCGGATTATTTCGCTTAATAGGCCATAACCATCGTTACAATAACTCATGACCTCCCCCGGATCAGACAGTCTTACGCCTTGGGAATTTAACCGTTCGATAACCCTTTTCTGACCTTCTTCCGCAAGCTCATTGTCAAATGCAAGTTCTACATTGTGAATGTCAGAAATGCCCATATCCCCCGCGACGTCTTTAATCACCATTCTTGACATAGGATAAAACCCTGCTGAATGGCTCATAAGATGGGTGATTTTCACTCGCTTATCTAAAAGGCCAGGCAAATAGTCCGATACAGGGGCATATATATCGATCACACCCTTTTCGTATAATTGCATGATTGAAATACATGTAAATGATTTGGTCAGCGAAGCCATGCCAAATATGGTATCTTCATTTATAGCTTCACCCTTCTCATTACGCCTTCCACAAAATTTTTGGTATAACGTCTCACCCTTATCATTTATTGCACTGATAGCTACACCAGGAATATGATAAGCGTGCATTAGCTCTTCTAGCCAGACCTCAAAAGGACTCATATCAATCATGTTACCTACTCCATTCCGCTAATTGGCGATCAAAAATATCTAGCACGCACTCAAGTTGAACAGCCAACCTGTTGACCTGACGCATGAAAGAGGTTTGGAGTGCAAGGAAATAGTCCGGACTGGTGTTTTCTCTCGTCTTACCCTTTGCCATTGCAAGCCCGGGGAATATCTGTTGCGGGAGCGCCTCATCCTGAGAATACGCGCTGCCTCTGCTATATGTGAGGCGAATAAGCTCACCGCCAGCTCTTTTGATCAAATCATCGGTATCTTTTCCATCAATTGCACCCATAATTTTCTCCGCAGCAGCATGAACCTTTGCGAGACGGCACCACACCGGTCCTAGGTCGAACTCCGGAGCCAGCTTCTCGTCGATCTTTTTCAGTTCTTCTTCCATAAATTTAACATAAGCAGAAAAATCAACCGGTATGTTTTTACACTGAACATAATAGCTGCACATGCTTGTCATAAAGCGAGCATCGCGCAAGGTAGAATCTCTGTTCAGCTTATCAATACCATCTTCCGGAGAATGCCAGTAATAATAATCGGGCTTACCAAAACCATATTCACCAAACTGGACCGATGCAGCGAGGGGAACCGAATTACACCAGAAGGTCATATCGCCGGAGCGGCCATTGCGTTTTGCCTTTTCTGGTTCTTCGTCATTATAGGGTAGACAAATCTCTCTAACAAAATCCTCTTTCTCAAGAGCACTGGTACGCATAACAACTTTGCCGAGTCTGCCAAATCCTGCGATGTCCATATTGAGATGAGCTATACAATTATCACGAAGATCGACATAATGTGAATCGCTATAATAAGTAGAGCCAGCATATCTACCATCTGAATGACCACACCACCAGGCAAGCTTTACACCATGGTTCAGCTTTCCTTCATACTTTTTGAAGATTCTCGCAATTTCAAGCATGGTCATATTTGCAACCGCGTTATCGGTCATTCCTTCATACCAGCTATCGTAATGGCCTGAAATCAGAACATATTTCTCCGTCTTTCCTTTAATTGTTGCTACGGGTTCGCTGGCATTGACGATATTATTATCCATTGCAATGTCCATCTCAGCATTAAGCTCAACGCCGGAATCCACCAAGGCAAGAAGACTGTCACTATCCGACTTTTTTACTTCGCCAAATGGCAACCATGGATACTTGCTGTAGAGATCGTCAACGGTCGGATTGCCCCAGACCGCCCCTAGTGTCCCATGGTGTACGATGTCAAGGGCATATGCACACACTATTCCTATGGCACCTGCACGCTTTGCCTTTTCAGCGAAATCATAGGACCCTTCAAGAGTAAAAACTATCTTTCCCCTCATATTGTCGTTAAAGCGCTCCGCTTCGATCTTCTGAGTCGAAACAGCTTCGCCTGTATCAAATAATTGCAGAGCGCCACCTTTTTTTCTTCCCATTTCATCAAAATACAGGGGTGCTTTAAGGCTCCTGCACTCCGCACTATAAACAAAGGGAGTGAGATTATATTCATGTATATTCCCATCAGGATCGGTAACTTTCAAATGGCCGCTCTTTGGCAGGGAACGGTAAACGTCAAATTTAACGCGTTCATATTCTACGCCATACTCCTCAAGCCTTTTGCAAATCAAATCCACAGCCTTCTCTCCTGCCTCTGAACCGGTATAACGGTGAAGCTTTGAGAATGTCTCCAGATCGACCCACATTCTGTCTAAATCTACCTGAGCAGAAGTCTCTGCAGCAAAATCATATCCTTCTTGATAAATAGCCATTAGTTTCCCTTTCTTTAAATATCTACGCTACATTAGATTGTTAATTTCTTTAACGTTATGACAAGCTACAAAATGGCCTGGATTGAGCTCTTTAAACTCCGCATTTTCTTTCCTGCAGATCTCCGTAGCATAAGGGCAACGCGGAGCAAAGCGGCATCCTGGCTTTGGATTTATTGGGGAAGAAATCTCACCCTTTAACAGTATACGATTGACCTGATAATCTATATCCGGAACCGGTATAGCAGCCAGAAGAGCCTTAGTATAAGGATGATACTGATGGCGGAACAATTCGTTTGCCCCACAATACTCAACAACATTTCCCAGATACATGACAAGAATATTATCCGAAATGTGTTTTACTACAGACAAATTGTGGGTTATAAATAAATATGTTAAGCCAAGTTCATCCTGAAGGTCCTGCATCAAATTGAGGATCTGAGCCTGTATTGATACATCAAGAGCCGATACAGGCTCATCACATACTATAAACTTAGGATTAAGGGCCAGAGCTCGTGCAACTCCGATCCTTTGCCTTCTTCCACCATCAAGCTCATGAGGATACGATCCTGCAAGATTATGAGCAAGCCCTACAGTGGACATCAGCCTGCTCACATGCTTTTGCATATCCTCCTTATTATCATGAACATGGTAAACTTCCAGAGGCTCCTGTATGATTTCAGAAACACTCATTCGAGGGTTCAGGCTTGAATAAGGATCCTGGAATATGATTTGCATGTCGCGTCTTAATTCTTTGACTCTGGATTTGCTTATATTTGTGATATCTTCCCCATTGAATAATATTTTCCCTCCTGTATTGTCAAGCAGATGCAGAATAGTGCGTCCCAATGTCGATTTTCCGCATCCGGATTCACCAACAACGCCCAGAGTCTCGCCTGCATTGATTCCAAATGACACATCATCTACTGCGTGAAGACTTCCGGCAGGAGTTTTGAAATATTTTTTTAAATGTTCTACACGTAATATTTCTCCCATCTTACTGTGCCTCCTTGGCGAACAAATGGCAGCGGACAATGTGACCATCGCTGAGTTCCGTAGCATTCGGATGTTTTTCATCGCATATGGGAAGCTTTCGAGAGCAACGCGGCGCAAACGGACATCCCTCGGGAAGGTTTGTCGGATCGGGCATCAGGCCTGGAATCGGCGTAAGTCGATCGGTTTCAACATTGATCTTTGGGATCGCGCCAAAGAGACCGATGGTATAAGGATGAGCGGTCTCTTTAAATATGTGATAACGTGTTCCTAATTCGACGATTTCCCCTGCGTAAATGATAGCGACCTTATTACACTCACCTGCAACAACTCCTAAGTCATGTGTAATCAGTATCATCGACGTGTTAAAATTCTTTTTTAGATTTGACATAAGCTCAAGCACCTGCGCCTGAATCGTCACATCCAACGCTGTAGTAGGCTCATCTGCTATAAGCAGTGACGGATTGCACGCAAGCGCAATAGCGATGATCACACGCTGACGCATTCCACCTGAAAACTGGTGTGGATACTCTCCAAAGCGTGACCCCGGAATACCAACGAGTTCCAGCATTTCGATTGCCTTCTCGTGGATTTCCTTACCGCTCATGCCCTTATTGTGAAGACGGACGACTTCTTCAATTTGATCACCCACAGTAATAACCGGGTTAAGAGAAGTCATGGGATCCTGAAAGATCATCGATATCTGCCCACCGCGGATCCTTCTCATTTCCTGCTGTGTCTTTTTCAGGAGATCTTCGTTCTTATATATTATTTCTCCCTTAGTGATTTTCCCATAAGGGCCGGGTATCAGATTCATTATTGCAAGAGCCGTCGTAGTTTTACCTGCACCAGTCTCTCCAACCAGTCCTATCGTCTCCCCTTCATCTATGCTAAAACTGACACCGTTCACCGCCTTGACGACGCTATGACGTGTATCGAATTCTACATATAGATCTTTAATTTCCAACAAATGTGACATGTTAACCCCTCCTTACTTCAACTTGGGGTCAAGAGCATCACGCAGACCATCGCCGAAAAGGTTAAGCGAAAGAATGGTCAGCATTATTGCCAATCCCGGGAACATAACTACATGAGGATAATCACGGATATACTGCCTTCCTGCTGAGAGCATCGCACCCCATTCAGCCATAGGCGCCTGAATACCCAGCCCGATGAAACTTAGAGATGCGGCGTTTATTATAGAACCTGCAACACCAAGGGTCACTTGGACTATTATTGGAGCCAAGCAGTTTGGGAAGATATGCTTAACAATAATACGAAAATCATTTGCTCCTATAGCGTTTGCAGCTTCTATAAATTCCTGATCTTTAACAGTTAGAATCGAAGCCCTTACTGTACGTGCATATCTCGGAATAGATCCTATGCTTATTGCAAGCATCATATTAAACAGGCCGGTGCCTAGACTTGCGGCAATAGCGATAGCAAGCAGCAAACTGGGAATAGATTGAACCATGTCGCATACGCGCATTACGATATTGTCGACAATTCCGCCATAATAACCAGCGAATATTCCAACAATCGTTCCGATAATCGCACCCATTGCCGTTGCGACAAAGCCAATGATAAGAGATACCCTGCTTCCATACAGGAGGCGACTTAAAATGCAGCGTCCGAGGTTATCGGTTCCACAGGGGAAGGCTGCGCAAGGCTTTAATAGATATCGATTCACAGGATCTTCATCGTCATACCAATAAGGGGCAAGTTTATCCGCGAAAATGGCGCATATCACAAGGATAATCAGAATAGAAAGCCCAACCATAGCGGTTCTGTTCCTGCGGAGCCTGTCCCAAGCCTGCAAAAACTGACTCTCTTTTTTATATACGCTGATATCGGCTTCAGTCTGATCAATGACAGGATTAGGAACGTTACTCATTATCGCTCTCCTCCTTTTTCTCTTTCTTTTTTGATCCTTTGCTGTATTGAGATTTTATTCTCGGATCAGCAAAAGCATAAAGCAGGTCAACAAGAAGATTGACGAAGCTAAATACCGCAGCGAGGAACAACACACCTCCCAAAACCATAGGGTGGTCACGCTTCTTTATGGAATCAACCATAAGTTTTCCTACTCCGGGTATGGAAAAAATCGTCTCCGTAAGGATCGAACCCCCAAGAAGCATTCCAAACTGCAATCCGACAGCAGTGATAATTGGTATCAAAGCGTTCTTTAACGCATGATAGTATATTACAACTGATTCCTTCTGCCCCTTTGCTCTAGCAGTGCGAATATAATCCTGCCGAATAATCTCCAACATGGAAGATCTGGACATTCTCATTATAACTGCTGCCGAGCTGGATCCAAGTGTTATGGCAGGTAATATCATCTGCGATAATGATCGATATCCAGACGAGGGGAACCACCCTAGTTTAACAGAAAAAGCTATTATCAGCAGTAAGCCCATCCAGAATGCTGGCATTGAGTTTCCCAGAAGCGCTAAAACCGTTGCAATATTATCAAATACCGAATATTGTTTCGTAGAGGCTATAATACCTGCAGGAATGCCTATTATAAGCGCCACTAAAACACCGGATGAAGCAAGTCTCAGAGTTACGGGAAAACGCGATAGTAATTCACCTAACACTGGTTTTCGAGTAGCATAAGAATCACCAAGGTCTCCATGCAAAACGATACCTTTGATGTAATTAACATATCTGGTCCAAAACGGGTCATCAAGTCCCAACTCATCTCTTAGCGCTGCGATATCATCAGGTGTTGCCATATCACCAAGAATGACCTTTGCCGGATCGCCCGGGGTAATATACATCAAGGTGAAAACTATGAGTGATACGCCGAGTAAAACAGGAATCATCAACAAGAGCCTTCGGCCTATATATTTAAGCAATACGGTCACCCCTTTAGATTTATAATAAAATCATCCTGTAAAAGTAAGCGGGGCCCAAGCCCTAAAGAGCCATGGTGCCCCGCTCGGAAATATAGTTTTTAATTATGTATCTCTTAAACAGTTACTCAGTCCATTCCCAAGTCCAGGGCTCGTAGTTGTAAATCGTGTATTCTATATTTGCAAGCTTGGCAGAGTGAGCATTAGTATTTACACTCTGATAGTACCAAGTACCGGGATAGTATTCGCAAATTGCTTTCTGAACATCCACATAAACTTCTCCACGTGCTTTGTCATCAAGGGTCTGGCGAGCTTTGTCCAGGAGAGAATCGATCTTGGGATCATTAGTATGAGCCCAGTTGGATCCTCCTATCATGCTGGAATGATAAAGTCCATAAAGCGCATTATCAGGATCGCCGTTTGAAACCCAACCAAACATGCACACATCGAAATCTCCGGAGTTAATGGCGGATGTATAAGCGGCATATTCAAGAGTTGTAATTTCAGTGTTCACACCGAGCTGCTTCCACGCATTCTGGATTACCTGCGCTGCATCGATACGGTACTGGTTTTCATTGGTATAGATTCTAAGATTGAAACCATTGCCATAACCTGCATCCTTCAGGGCCGCCTTAGCTTTATCCATATCAAACTCGGGTACTTCAAGATCCTGGGTCGAATACTTTATTACATCCAGCAGCGGGCCCTTGGCAACTGAACCAATATTGTTATACGCAGCAGCCAGTATTGCCTTTTTATCTACAGCATATCCAAGAGCTTTGCGTACATTTACATCTGCAAGAGGTCCGGGAGTCTCGGTATTGTAGAATGCGGCCTGGATAGTAGTACCCTGCCCCTGCAGTAATACCAAGTCTTTATTCTCCTGAATCTTTGTTATATCGGTCACAGGAACATCATATGCAAAGCTTGCTCCACCGGTCTCAAGTTCAATTGTTCTATTGGCATTTTCAGATATATTCTGCCAAATAAGATTCTTGATCTTGGCCTTCTCACCCCAGTACTCATCATTGCGAACAAATGTTACACTTTCGCCATTTACTGCACTCACATACTTATACGGTCCTGTCCCGATAGGATTAGCACTTATATCAGAGCTTTCCGCACTAGCATAGAGCTTGGAAGGCAGGATACTGGCTCCAGCCTGCTGGAATCCGTACAGCGCAGATGCATTAGGATATAAATAGTGAATTTCAATTGTATTTTCATCTACTATATTGATCGAATCCTTGTCAATAAACGATACCTTAGATCCTACATAAGGGGATTCGATCGCGCGGATAAGTGACCATTTAACATCTTCTGCTGTCATAGGATCACCATTATGGAATTTTACATTTTTGCGCAAATGGAAAACAATGGTCGTGTCGTCAGGGAGATCCCAGCTCTCTGCAAGCACACCTTTAAACTCACCGTCGGGCTTTAAATCAACCAGTTTTTCAAAAACCATAGATGCAGGGCGTGCAGCGAAAACATCAGACTGATACTGAATATCAAGGGTCTGAGGATACCCTCCCTGCGCAATAACAAGATTTCGGGTCTCATTGATGTTGGCATCTTCCTTTTTTGTTGTACTTGAACTACCACACCCAGCAAGGACACTGAGCATCAGCGCAAGAATTACCAACAATGCTACTGATTTCTTCATGATAATACATCCTTTCTAAATAACACTGAAATAGTTTTTAACATGATCAAGCGTCATTTAAAGCATATACTTCAAATACTTGACACACACGCCAAGTGTGCTATGATTAAAAAAAGTTTATACTTGACAAAAAATACTGTCCATGAAATTAATTTGGTCACTGTTATCGCCAAAATAATAACAAAGGAATACTCATGGAGATATCACAATTAGAGTGCTTTTTAGCTGTTGAGAAATATGGTTCTATGAATTTAGCGTCACAAGCTCTATTTTGTTCTCAATCTAAAATCTCAAATTCTATCAGAGAACTTGAAGAGGAGTTGGGGAAACCTCTTTTCCTGCGAACAAATAAGGGTGTACAGACAACATCTTTTGGCAAAGATCTTGTCCCCTATGCCAGAGCTCTGATAACACAAATCAGCCAGATTAAGGATATGTACCATCAGGGAAGCACGCCAAATGCGGTGTTAAAGATTTGTGCAAATCACTTTGGTTTTACCGCATCAGCAGTTACCGAACTATATTCCAGACATAAAGGCGAGAAAATCAACATAACTATTCGTGATTGTTCCAGGACAAACTGTATTGAGCTAGTCTCCAATAGTTATGCGGAGCTTGCCGTAATTAGAATTTGGAATTATCAATTTAACATAATCAATCAGCAACTTCGCACGCAAAAACTGATATTTTATCCACTATGTATACTGCCGGCGGCAATTGCCGTTGGGCCGAATAATCCACTGTACTCTCAGGAAAAAAGAGCAGTGAAGCCTTCGGATTTAACCCCATACCCATCGATAGTGTTCGACTTTACGATGCATAATCCCAATATAGCCATTCATGAAATGTTCAAGGACTTAAAAGTAAACAACCTGTTTTCAGTAACAAGTAATGCTACAACCAGGGATATACTATTATCAACGGACGCATATTACTTAACGTGTGGAAGTTCTAAACCGGGGAAAAATGGAATACACAACTTCGATAACTGCCGCATATTAGAGCTTGATGATTGTGATATTACTGGTCATATCGGGTATATCAAGCAAGCAGATAAGAACCTCTCCACCTATGGAAGAGAATATATCGACATCATTTCTACTTATCTCCAGACAGTATAGCTGCAATTTGTTTTTGAGATAACAGCTAAAATATATTTAATGAGATCAGCTACGCTCAAGGCTTGCCAATCCCATTTTTCATGACAAGTCAAAGAAATTGGTATGTGTGCCAGAAATTAGAGCTTTACATACCACACTGTTGCTCATTTTTTATTTATCTCAGGGCGGAGTGGTATGTAGGAGCCTGTTTCGCCAGCAATGTACCACATTTATGCCTTCGGACAGGGGCTAATCATCGCTGATCGGGGATAGATATTGCTTTTCGGCAAATGTTAATAGAGTTAACGAGGCGAAGTGTGGGATATTAGCCCCGGTTTCAAGGTTTACTTACCACGCTTGATCAATGTGAATAAAGTTAATGGGATAACGTGTGGTATGCATCCGCAGAATTTCGCGATTACATACCACATATAAAAACGTTAACAAAGTTAATGAGGCAAGCTGTGGTACATAAAGGAGCATTTCTCCGCGCGTATACCACAAACCTACCGATCCTTGCGCCTAGGCAAGCATAACCGAGTGAAAATCTCCGTGGTTAGGCTCTTTTCCCGGTCCACGTAGAATTTAAATACGCATTTCAGCCAACTTCGCAGGAGTCCCTGTATGCATCTACTTTATTTGGGCAGCCTTCATGAATTCGAACCCCGGGACCTCCTGAGTCTGGGGATAGTTCCAGGTGCTGACCTTCGAGGTCTTAAGCCCCATGCCCACCAGCGCCTCCGCCAGTCGGACCGCGGGAGTTATCCCGTCGAGGATGGGCACCGGGAATTCTTCTCTGAGCCGGTCCGCATAGGGGACGAAGCCCGCGCAGCCCAGGATTATGCCCTCGGCGTGGTCCAGCTCTATGGCCTCGCGCACGGCCCGCCTGAGCTCCTTTACGCCTCTTACGGGATCCTGCTCAAAGCCCAGCACAGACATGCCGATGTAGCGGTCGGATACGTAAACGTCGGTCATGCCGTATTTGGCGAGGGCCTCCTTTCTTCCCGCCATCCCTCCGTAAAGGTTTCCGATTATCGAGAAATTGGGGGCGATGAGGCGCATCACGGTCATTGCCGACTGGGCCATTCCCAGGACCGGCTTGTCGGTCACCATCTTAGCGGCGTCCAGGCCCGGATCTCCGAAGCAGGCGATGATGTAGGCGTCCGCCCCTTCCTCTCTGTCGCCCTTGATTATCTCTTCCAGCACTCCTATGGTCGCGATGGCCTTATCCGCGTATCCCGCGATGCTGGCAGGGCCCCTGGACGGCGAGACCGAATAGACCTCGGTGCCGAGGGAAGCCGCCTTAAGGGCGATCTCCTGGACCCCGTCGGTCATGCTCTGAGTGGTATTGGGATTGATGAGTTTGATCTTCATTTATTGTGATCCTCCGTAGGTGGTAACAAAGCGACATAAGCTAGGGAAAGTGCCCGAACAGAGCGGCAGTGCCCTTCATCTTTAAAGCATTCCTAGTTTTTTATCTTCCCCCGGAGCCTGCAAAGGAAAGATCCGGCCCCAGCTCAAAGGGATACATCCGGGGCGCTTCCTCTCCGAAGCCCTGAGCTCCGACCGTCTTCATATCCTTCATTACGACCTGTCCTCTCACCATGGTCAGCACGGGCCAGCCCTTGAGGAGGATGCCCAGGAAGGGCGACCAGCCGCTCTTTGCCTTGAGGTCCTTTTCCTCGAGGGCATATTCCTTATCCATGTCGACCATTATGAGGTCCGCGTCGGCGCCGATGCCGATGAAGCCCTTCTTCGGGTACAGACCGTAGACCTTGGCCGGATTCTCGCTGGTGATCTGGACGATCCTTTCGAGGCTCGCCAGACCCTTGTTCACCCCGTCGAAAAGCACGGGCATGAAGGCCTCGAGGCTGGAAAGGCCGAAATGGGTCTTCCAGATATCGTCCCATGAGGCTTCCTTTACCTCCTTTTCGCAGGGGCAGTGGTCGGAGCCTATGACGGTAACGAAGCCCTTGTCCAGGAGCTCCCAGAGGCCCAGCCGGTTCTCCTCATCCCTCATGACGGGAGTAAAGGCGAGATACGGTCCCTGCTTTCTGATGTCCTCGTCGTTGAAGAAAAGGTAGTGGGGACAGGTCTCGGCGAAGACCTTCACGCCCTGCACCCTGGCTTCGTTTATATCCTTCAGTGCCTCGCAGGTGGAGATATGAACGAACAGGGCCTGAGACCCGGTCTCCTTAAGGAGCTGGATGCCCTGGCGGACGCACTCGGTCTCGACTATGGGAGGCCGGGACTCCACATGGGCGTGGGGGTCCTTTCTCCCCGCCGCCTTGAGCCTGTCCTCGAACATCTTGACGAGGTCGTCGTTCTCCGCGTGGATCATGGTGAGGCCTTTGGATCTTCTGCCCTGTTCGAAGATCTCATACAGCTCCCTGGGACCGACCTTGTTGGCGTAGGTGGTATATGCCTTTACCGCCGCGACCCCCGTCTTCGTCCAAAGCTCTTCGAGCCTGTCGATGTTGGTCGGCTTGGCGAATCCGTGGAAGGCATAGTCTATGTATGCCTTTCCCCTGAAGTATTCCTGCATGGACCTGTAGCCCTCGGCGCTGTCCGTATAGGTCACGGTCATGCAGATGCCGGTGGTTATGCCTCCCGCGGCAGCGGCCTGAGTGGCGTATTCGACCTCCTCCTGGTTGGGCCTCACCGGGGCCTGATAATGAAGGTGGCCGTCTATGGCCCCGGGCATGATGTATTTTCCCGAAGCGTCTATGGTCTCATCCGCCGTTATCCCCGACGTATCCGCGGAGATGAGGGCGATCCTGCCGTCCTTTATGCCTATGTCGGCGGCATACCTTCCCGACGAAGTGACTACCGTGCCGCCTCTGATCAGTGTATCGATCTTCACTGCAGCATCCCTCCTTTTCTGCGATGCCGCGCGTCCGCCGCGCGTGCCTCCCGTGAAATGTGATCTTCGATGTAATTATTATACTTGATATACATTGTTTTTTAAATGCGGAAGGACTTCATTTTCCGGATGATCCCGCTGCCGGTCACGTTTTCTGAAGCTTTCTATTGTCCCCCGGGAAGGATTGTTATAAAATCAATATATATGGCCCTTATAAACCACTGCTGGATTTCAAAAGAACAGGAGACATTATGAAGTCAAGAGAACTTTACGAACAGATGGCTGCCTACATCGATACCAAGGCAGAATGGATGAAGAACAACAGGCAGGACCTGCATAAGCACGCGGAGAGCGCATGGCACGAGGTCAGGACCTGCACCCTCATAGTCGACTACCTGAAGAAGCTGGGCGTCACCGACATCAGGATGGGCAAAGAATGCTTCATTGCCGACGAGCGCATGGGCCTTCCCCCTCAGGAAGAGCTGGACGCCGTCTACGAGAGAGCCCTCGAGCAGGGCGCAATCCCCGAATACGCCCCCTACTTCAAGGACGGCTTCACCGGCGTTGAAGCCACCATCGACACCGGCAAGCCCGGCCCCGTCATCGGTTACAGAGTAGACATCGACGCCCTCGGCGTCATCGAATGCCAGGATCCCGCGGTCCACAGACCCGCAAGGGAAGGCTTCGCCTCCATCAATGAGGGCGAGATGCACGCCTGCGGCCACGACTGCCACGCCACCATCGGCATGGCCACCGCCGACGCCTTCATGCACTTCAAGGACCAGCTCTGCGGCAAGCTGAAGATCGTCTTCCAGCCCGGCGAAGAAGGCGTCAGAGGAGCCCGCGGCATGGTCAACACCGGATGGTTCGACGACATCGACTACATGATGGCCATCCACATGAGGCCCGAGACCAAGGATCATCCCGAGCAGCGCATCCACATCGAGAACAAGAACTGCATGGCCAACTGCAAGATGGACGTCTACGTGACCGGCAAGGCCTGCCACGCAGCATCCCCCCAGAACGGCAACAACGCCATGCTCGCCACCGCCGCCATCATCCAGGGCGTTTACGGCATCCCCAGGGCATCCGTCGGCGACGCCAGGATCAACGTGGGACAGGTCATCGCGGGAACCGGCAGGAACGTGGTCTGCGACCGCTCCAAGATCGTCATGGAGATCAGGGGACTGACCCAGGAATCCCTCGAGTACCTGAGGCCCTACACCGAAAGGATCATCGAGCACGCCGCCGCGATGCACGGCTGCACCGCCGAGATCAAGATCATGGGCGCTACTCCCTGCGTACCCACCGATACTCCGGAATTCTCCAAGTATCTGGCAGATCTGGCCAACGAAGTGGGCCTCGGCTGCAACGAGCCCGGCGCCTTCGTCTCCACCTCTGATGACTACGCCTACATGGCCCAGAAGGTCATGGAGCACGGCGGAGTATCCTGCTACATGAACCTGTGCAGCCCCTTCTCCGCTCCCGGCCACGCCGTGACCTACGACATCGAGGAAAAGGATCTGCCCAACGGCGTCAAGATGTACGCAGCGGCAGCCATCAGCCTGATGGACGACTGGAAGGAAAAGAACCAATAAGGGCGTCGTAAGGCGGCAGGAACAGGGGATCAGATATCATGGATAACAGAAAAAGCATAACAGTCGGGATCATTGCCGGCCTGGTGCTGGCCCTGTCCATCAGCAGCGTGCTCTATCCGCGGATCACGATACTGAACGAGGGCGGCATAACCGGCGGGACCGACTTCATCCAATGCAGCATCTACAATCCGACGGCGAACACCTGGTTCTTCAGCGATCAGTTCTATCTGGAGTATAAAGACGGAAAGGACTGGAAGCCGCTGGGGGGAAGCATCCCGGAAAAATTCGAGATGGGGGACGTCTACGTCATCCCCCTCCGCTCCGCTGAGACCAGCTTCGATATCCGCCCGTATCAGTCCCTTCTCGCCCCCGGCGAATACCGCCTCGCGGTCCCGATGAACCAGCGGAACAGCGTGAACCCTATCAAAAGGTACGCGGAGTTCACGGTGGAATAGACGCGGAGCAGACCGGGGACCGCTTGCCCCGCATAACAAGATCAAAGTATCCGGCAGCCCTCAAGGCTGCCGGTATTTTTGTGCGGGAGCGGGCATGCCGGGATAGGCATTCTGCCGCCAGTGCCCGCGGTTTATCTTGTTTTATTGTTCTGGTCTGACGCAGCGGGATCATGGATCGATCTTCAAGGGGCGACTAGGGACATTTGCAGCGGATCAAGCTTTTTTTCCCCATTTCCGAGACGTCAGAGCATAAAAAATCAAGGCTGACGCACTAGAAATGGGGATAAGCATAGATAATAAGCATCTATAGTACCCATTTTTAAAGAGCATGCGCCCTCTGTCCCGGCATAATGACCTCCAAAGTGGGTACAAGCAGAAGGCCTGTCATGTAAAAGTACCCATTGCAGAAGCGCCAGGGCTTAAAGGATCAAGACTGGTGAACTTAAAATGGGGACAAGCTGGATCGATCCGTCTAAAAGTACCCATTGAAGGGCCGCCGGCAAAATCCATACACCCCGGCCGTTTGGCGCAACAGGGCTATTTTGTTTGCCTTTGCTTATCCCTTTTATTGACAAGAAAGGCCTGCGGGGAATAAAATATTTCCGCCTATAACAGCGGGCGCGGAGCCTTCGCGGCATGCGTTCCCTGGCCCTGCGGGGCAGAAAGGATCCTTCTCAAGTGGAAAAAAAGAAAAGCCTTAAAGAAGACAAGACTCTGGTCTTTTTCATGATAATGGTGCTTCTGAGCACCTCGTCCAGCTTCGCCCATCCGGTCACGCCGACGCTGATCGTAGAAAGGCACCTGGACAGCTCCATGTTCGGCGTTGCGCTGGCGGCCATGATGACCGTGAACTTCCTGTTCGCGCCCTTCTGGGGCAAGATGTGCAGCTACGTGCCCACCAAGAGGCTCATGCTGATCGGCGCCCTGGGATATGCCTGCGGCCAGGCGATTTTCGGGTCCGCCGTCAATGAAGCCATGGTCGTAGGCGGAAGAGCCTTCGCAGGCATCTTCGTCTCCGCCGTGTACACCGCCGCCTCCAACTACGTCGTCAACACCAGCAGCCCCGAAAAGAAGGGCACCAACCTTACCATCTACGCCACCATCCAGAACGTGGCCGGCGCCGTCGGATACTTCGTCGGCGGGATGCTGGGCCTCATCTCCGTCGGGACTGCCTTCGCGGCCCAGATCGCATGCCTGGCTGCCAGCGGCGTCCTCTTCTACATCTTCTGCGTCGACGACACCGAATACAAGCACAAGCCGGACCACAGGCTGACCCTGGCAGAGGCCAACCCCTTCGCCGCCTTCCTGGACATCAGGAAGTTCATCACCCCCAGCCTGGCCCTGCTCTTCGTGACCATAGCGGTCTGCGCCATCGGCCAGAACTCCTACGAGCAGGTCTTCAACTACTACATCAAGGACCACTTCGGCATGTCCTCCGCCTACAACGGAGGCTTCAAGGCCGCCATCGCCATCGGAGGCATGGCAGTCAACAGCACCCTGGTCATGTACCTGATGAAGAAGACCGACACCAACAGGTCCTTCCGCTGGATCGTCCTTCTCAACACCATGCCCATCGCCCTGGCCCTGCTGTTCTTCGAGAACCCCTGGCCCTTCGCCATCTGCGACATCGCCTTCTTCATCATCAACACCGCAAGGCTCCCGCTCATGCAGAACCTGTGCGCCCAGAGGGCGACCCCCGAGACCAGCAACTCGGTCATGGGCTTCTATCAAGCCATGAACTCTCTCGGCGGCATCTTCGGAGCTGCCTTCGCGGGACTCATCTACGACACCAACGCCCACACTCCCTTCTTCGTCTGCTTCGGAGCCTTCATCGTCGGCAGCATCCTCTCCTTCAGGTACGCTGCAGCCCACGAGAAGGCGGAAAAATAGCGGCCGAGGATCCTTACCGCTGGCTGAAGCCCCATCGGGACCAGTCCCATATCAATCGTTTAACACCGATCAAGCGCAAGATATCAACGCCCGGCGCGATGCCGGGCATTTTTGCGTGAGTCTTTTGCATGGAGGACGCCGGCTGGGCAAGCATGGGATGCGGTTCCTTCCCGCGTAGTACCTTTATGCGGTGCCTTCCTGCGCGATCCCAGGGCCGGTCCTTCCCCTACACCTTCGGGAGCTTCGAGAAGTTCGCCTCCAGCTGCTCGTCGGTGGGGAAGTAGTCCTCCAGCTTTCCGTCGTGGAACTTCTCATAGGCCACCAGATCGAAATAACCGGTGCCGGTGAGGCCGAATACGATGTTCTTCGCTTCGCCCGTCTCGCGGCATCTCTCGGCCTCGTCGATGGCGACCTTGATGGCGTGGGCGCTCTCCGGAGCGGGGAGTATCCCCTCGACCCTGGCAAACCGTTCCGCGGCCTCAAAGACATCGGTCTGCTTCACCGCCACAGCCTCCATGAGGCCGTCGTCGTAGAGCTGGGAGAGGATCGGGCTCATGCCGTGATACCTGAGGCCTCCCGCGTGGTTGGGCGCAGGGATGAAATCACTGCCCAGGGTGTACATCTTAGCCAGGGGGCAGACCATGCCGGTATCGCAGAAGTCGTAGGCGTAGCGGCCTCTGGTGAAGCTGGGGCAGGACGCCGGCTCCACGGCGATGATGCGGCAGTCCAGGGTGCCCTTTATCTTGTCCCGCATGAAGGGGGAGATCAGGCCGCCCAGGTTGGAGCCTCCTCCGGCGCAGCCGATGATCATGTCAGGCTTGATGTCGTATTTTTTCAGGGCCGCCTCGGTCTCAAGGCCGATGATGCTCTGGTGGAGCAGCACCTGGTTGAGGACGCTGCCCAGCACGTACCTGTAGCCGGGCGTCGTGACGGCGGCTTCCACGGCCTCGGAGATGGCGCAGCCCAGGCTCCCGGTGGTGCCGGGATGAACCTCCAGGATCTTCCTTCCTACCTGGGTGGTCATGGAGGGGGACGGGGTCACGTCCGCCCCGTAGGTCCTCATGACCTCCCTCCTGAAGGGCTTCTGCTCATATGAGACCTTTACCATGTAGACCCTGCAGTCCAGGCCGAAATACGAGCAGGCCATGGACAGGGCGGTGCCCCACTGGCCGGCTCCGGTCTCGGTGGTCACGCCCCTGAGGCCCTGCTTTTTTGCATAATATGCCTGGGCGATGGCGGAATTTAGCTTGTGGGAGCCGCTGGTGTTATTTCCCTCGAATTTGTAATAGATGTGCGCGGGAGTATCCAGGGCCTTCTCAAGGCAGTAGGCTCTGACCAGGGGGGAAGGTCTGTACATCTTGTAGAAATCGTAGATCTCCTGTGGGATCTCGAAATACGGCGTGTCATTGTCCATCTCCTGCTTAATCAGATCTTCGCAGAAGACCGGAGCGAGGGCCTCGGCCTTCATAGGCTCATGCGTCCCCGGATCCAGCAGGGGCGCCGGCTTGGTCTTCATGTCAGCCCTCAGGTTGTACCATGCCTTGGGCATCTCGTCTTCAGAAAGATAGATCTTATAGGGTATAGCGCTCATGGTTTCTCCTTTCCGGGCTTTTCGATGCCCAAGCGCGGAGGATGGTCCGGATCGTCCGTCCTTCCTCAAAAACAAAAGAGCGGCACAGATCATTCTGTGCCGCCCGGGATAACGTTTTGCCGAAACTATCGCTTTACCTGCATTCCATCACAAACTGACCTGCCATCGAACTATGTCAACGGAAGGCGCCACCAGGACAGGACTGCGGTAGAGAGAAGGCTTTTGTGCATCGGATATCTCCTAAATATTTTTAATAAATATACAACTAAAGTAGCAGACAAGTGAATATGTGTCAAGTCTGTTCTATCGAGTCAATTGACTGATCATCAGACATTTATCCGGTGCTCCGCAGCGTCACGCCTCCAGATCCCCGATCTCCTGTCCTCTTCTGACATGCAGCAGATGCAACCCCTGACAAGCTCCGTTGAGCACCCAGGTCACCGGGAATATCCTCACTATGCCTGCTGCGTCGTGATATATCCTCATGCATAGGAACAGCAGAGCCGTCCTGACAATGCACATGTTTATGACCGTTATGAGCATCGGAGGAGCCGCGTGTCCCTGGCCCCTTGAGGTCCCCGCGAAGACCTCCAGAAATACATAGGTAAAGTAGAACGGAAAGCTCACCATACCAGCTTTCCGGTAATCGCGCCCTCTGTGAGCAGCGTCCTGTTGTCATGTTTCAATTTATTCCCTCCGATCCGAGGGAGTTAATCATAGCTAACCGCATCGGATCTTGGGAAGTTTTTTGAAAATATTTGACCGGACCCGTGACTTCAAAGGGGGCAAGGCTGCAAAACCCTAAAGCTCCCCGGCAGCCCTCTGCTCCATGATCCTTGCGATCTCGTCCCTGCGTTTGACCTTCTGGGTGGTGGTCTTGATCATGGGCTCGTCGGTGACGATCAGGTTCTTGATGTGCTTGTACTGGGGAAGACCGTCGTTGATGCGGTCCATGTCCGCCCTTACAGTCTCTTCGATCTGCTCCTTTGAAAGGGGCTGGCCGTCCTCGCCGGTCATAGCGGCGGGATCGTAGACGACCTTGACCCACAGGGCCAGATCGTTGTCGTCGCCGCCCCTTGCCCTGGGAAGTCCGAAGACCATGACCTCGGCCGTATAGGGCAGAGCCTCGAAGAGGGCCTCCAGCTCCTCCGGATAGACGTTCTTTCCGTTCTTGAGGACGATGACGTTCTTTCTGCGGCCGCAGAGGAAGATATATCCGTCGTCGTCGATCCTGCAGAGGTCTCCGGTGTGGAGCCATCCGTCCTTAAGGACCCTGGCGGTCTCTTCGGGATCGTCCATGTAGCCCAGCATCACGTTGCCGCCCCTCGCGATGAGCTCGCCTATGCCGTCTTCTCCCACGTCGGTGACCCTGATCTCCACGGAGGGCATGGACTTGCCCACGGAGCCGGCTTTGCGGTTCTCCCTGTTCTCTGCGGCGAGGACCGGCGCGGACTCGGTCATTCCGTAGCCCTGAAGGGAATCGATACCTATCCTGCGAAGGCCTTTTGAGGTCTCGGGATCGAGAGCGGAAGCTCCGCTGATCATGAGCCTTAAGGCACCGCCCAGCTGGGCGTGGACGTCCTTAAAGAGCTTTCTTCTGACGTCTATATGCAGCTTCAGCAAAAGGTCCGAGATCTTAAGGCCCTTTCTGAAGGTATCGCCCTTGCCGCTCTTCTCGACTCCCTGAATGATCTTCTTGTACAGGGCCTCGATGAGCAGGGGAACGCATACGAAGACCGATATTTTGTATTCCACCAAGTTCCTCTGGATGTATTTGAGGCCGTCGCAGAAGGCTGTGGCAGCGCCCGCGTTGAGCATGACCAGCTGGCCGGTGCTGCCGAAGCTGTGATGGTAGGGCAGGAAGGCCATGTTGACGTCGTCCGGAAAGATCTCCTCGCAGGTGCCCATGTCGTAGAGGTTGACAAGGATGTTCTTCTGGGAGAGGAGCACTGCCTTGGCGTTGGCGGTGGTGCCGGATGTGAAGAGTATGACCGCGGGGCCCGTGGTATCGATGGGAAGGGTGTCGTAGTCCCTGTCACCGGAAGCTCTCACCGCTCTGCCCTCTTCCATCACCGAGGTCATCAGGCCTTCGCCCTCCTCGGTGTTCATGAGGATCCGGACCGGCTTCTTCTCAAGCTCTTCGGAAGCCTGAGCTACCAGTGGAGCCCTCTCGCTGTCGCAGATGACCACGTCTGCCCCGCTCCTCTTAAGGGACATGAGGAGCTCGTCATAGGGAAGGTTCCTGTCCAGGGGGATCGCGATGCCGCCTCCGCAAAGGATAGCAAGATACGCGACCACCCAGTGGTAGCAGTTGGAGCCGGTGATGGCGATCTTCTTCTGGGCGAGGCCCCTTGCGGCAAGGCCGCTTCCGAAAGCCTCAACGTCGCCGCAGAACATGGAATAGGTTATGTCGGTGTAGGAGACCTCTTTGCCAGGTCCCTTCTTCTTGAGCACGAATGCGCGTCTGTCCGCATGCTGGCTGCGGATCCCGTTAAGGTACTGCCTGAAATCGCTGTAGTACTGGCTTTTAAGTATCCTGTCCAGCTTTTCTGCCTGTTCTCTCAATGTGATATCCTCCGTTTAGGCGGGACTATGCCCGCATCTTCAGACTTATGTAAGTAGTCACTCACACAGTGTGATAAATGTCAACTTTTCATACATATAGTAAATAAGACCATATCATATGGTCATTGCGACGATATTAACATCTCTCGCATTGTATGTCAAGGGGAAGAGAGCAAACCCCGAAGGATCCGGCTGCACCGCAGGTCAAAAGCATAAAAATGCCCGGGGCCGGTAAGGATCTCATCCGTCCGCGGTCCCGGGCCGCGTAATTATTCTTATGATCTTCCCCGGGTGCCCTTAAAAGGCCGGTGTTCAGGGCGCCGGAAGCGGGATCCGGCGCAAAAGTCCCGGGAAGCCCCTCCGCCTACAGCGCCGACGGAGTCTCGGGAGTCCCGGTCATCATCAGGGTCACCAGCATGCCCATCTGGACGCACTTGTAGTAGTCCTTGACGTACATGTTCTCGTTGAGCTGGTGAGCGGTGCTTCCGATGTTCATCCCTCTGGGGACGAACTGCCTGCCGATGCAGATGGACGGGATGCCGTGGGCGATGCCGTAGCTGGCGTTGGTGCAGCCGCCGAAGCCGAACTGGGGATCGGTGTCATACTCCTCGCAGACGTGGTACATGGCCTGGCACAGGCTGCATTCCACGTCCTGGGTGCCCGCGGGAGCGGTGGCCAGATACTTTCTCTCCCAGGTGATGGCGTCCTTGCCCCAGCGCGCCTGCTCCTCGTCGCAGGCCTCCTGGATGCAGCGGCCGATCTCATCGTCCAGCTTGGCCAGCTCCTCTTCGGAGTTGGAGCGGATGTTGTACTTGATCACGGTGGTGCCGGCGATGGCGTGGATGCCCGCGTCGTTGCCTGCGTGGAAGTTGGATACGCAGAAAATGGTCCAGGGATCCTCGGGGACTCTAATCTCGGCGATCTTGGCCACCGCTCTTGCCGCGGCGTTGAGGGAGTTGGAGATCTTTCCGAACATTCCGGCGGCGTGGCCATCCTTGCCGTGGAAGGTGACCTCAACGGTCCTCATGCCGGTGGCCTGGTAGGTGATGCCGCTCATTCGTCCGCCGTCGATGGCGACCAGGCAGTCGACCTCCTCGTGGTGGCCGTTCATGAAATCCCTCATGCCGCCCAGCATGCCGATGCCCTCTTCTCTGGGGGTGGCGGTGAAGATGATGTCGCCCTTGGTCTTGACGCCGCCGGCGTTGAGAGCCCTGAGGATGCCCAGCTCCATGGCCAGAGCCGCGGTATCGTCGCCTACGCCGGGAGCGTAGAGATAATCCCCTTCCCTTCTGACCTCCTTGACGGTGCCCTCGGGGAAGACAGTGTCCATGTGGCCGTCTACAACGACGGTCGGGCCTCCTCCCACGCCCTTTCTCACACCGCTGACCACCAGATCCTTGTCGATGGTGACGTTCTCAAGGCCCAGCTCCTTGTAGCGGGCGGCCATGTACTGGGCCCTCTTGTGCTCATGGAAGGTGGGCGCCTCGATCAGGGTCATCTCGATGAGCTGCTCGATGTCGTTCTTCTCGTCCTCTTTAGCGAACTCCAGGGCCTTTTTGACGTCGCTCTGGGCAGTCACCGCGCTGTAGGTGTTCTTGATGTTCTCCGATACCTTGTATTCCATTTGTTCCTCCGTAAAAAACGCAGGCCCTCCGTCGGAAGGCCTGCTTCAATGATCGATATTGCTAAACGACAGGCGATCCGCAGTATTCGCACCTTCCCGAGGCGTCGGGAACGGTGGTGGCTCCGCAGTGGGGGCAGATGACCGGGCCCTTGGGCAGGGCAGCCTCTCTCACGTCGTCTCTCGCCTTGAGAAGAGCGTCCTTGATGTCCTCCGCCGCCTTTCTGTACTCGACGTACCTGGCGTTGGTGGTAGGATCAGCCTTGGTGACCCTGGCGCCGGGCCTATTGGACGGTCCGCCGAAGGTCGCGGGAAGCGACTGGACGATGGGGTCCACTACCACGGTGCTGGGATTCACCCTGAAGCTCATCTCGCTGAACCAGGGATGGTTCACGTCCACGTTCACATAGAAATCGTACTTGGCCTTGTAGCGGGGAGGATCGTAGCTGATGCTCTTGCCCTCGGCGTCCTTGGTCCTGATCTCGTCGGAGCTCTCCTTCACCTCTACCCTGCAGCCGGTGACGTCGGTGAGGGCCAGAACGTCGGGATTGGCCTCTCTCCAGTTGGAAGCCGAGGTGATGAGGAACAGGCCCTTCCCCTCGTCGACCATGACCTTGGTGCCGTAGCCCAGGGTGGTCACGGGCTCAAAGGCCGCGACCTTTTCCTTGTTGGCCTCTCTGTAGGCCAGCTGCTCTTTGATCTCCGCGATGGTGCTGCTGCGCCTTTCGGAAAACCATGGGGAGAGCTTGGCCGCGCAGTCCTTGCAAAGATTGCCGTCCTCCAGCTTGCGGTTGCCGAAAAGCCCGATCTTCTCACCGCAGATGTCGCAGTATTTCTTATCAAAAAGTCCCATATACAGTCTCCTTGGAAATATCAAAGGCAGGCCCATGCCTGGGCAGGGCCCGCCCGCAAATGATCTTATGGTCTGGGCTTTCCGCAGTTGGAGCAGAATCTGCCCTTGTTGACGGTGCCGCACTCGCAGGTCCATTCGGCCGCGGGTCTGGGCTTTCCGCAGTTGCTGCAGAAGTTGCCGGTGTTGACGGTGCCGCATTCGCAGGTCCATTCGGCAGGAGCGGCGGGAGCCGGCTTGGGCTTTCCGCAGTTGCTGCAGAACTTTCCGGTGTTGGAGGTGCCGCACTCGCAGGTCCAGGCTCCGGGAGCGGGGGGCTGGACAGCGGCCTGAGGCTGGGCGGGCTGATAGCCCTGCTGAGCCTGCTGCTGGGCCATTCCGGCCAGGGTGTTCAGAGCGCCGGTACCGGCTCCCTGGGCTACGTTGAGTCCCATGAATCCGACGGCGGCTCCGCCTGCGTTGCTCGCCGCGTTCTGCATCGCCTGTCCGTAGGCTCCGGTGACGTAGGCCATTCCCATGGTGGGATCCTTGAAGGCCGCCGCCTTCTGCAGCTCCTTGATCATGGCCTCGTCCTCTTCGCTGGCCCTGATGCTGGAAACGCCGAAGGAGACGATCTCGATGCCGCGCAGATCTCTCCACTTGTCGGAGAGCTCGTCGTTGAGGGCATTGCCCAGGACCTCGGCGTGGCCGGGGAGGGCGCTGTAGCGGATGCCCATGGCGCTGATCTTGGCGAAGGCAGGCTGCAGAGCGGTGAGCAGTTCGGTCCTCATCTGGCCGGACATGCGGTCGATGGTGTAGGCGCTGGTCACGTTGCCGCCGCAGACGTTGGTGTAGAAGAGCAGCGGGTTGGTGATCTTGATGGAATACTCGCCGAAGCAGCTGACGTTGATGTCGATGTCTATGCCGGCTCTCTCATCCACGACCCTGAAGGGGACCGGGTTGGGGGTGCCGTACTTGTTGCCGAACTGCTCCTTGGTGTTGAAGTAATAGACCCTCTGGTCCTTGGGCGCTTCGCCGCCGTAGGTGAAACGCTTTCCGATATTCTGGAACACGGCCTTGATGTTGGCGCCAAGCTTTCCGCCGTCGAAGAGGGAGGGTTCGGTGGACATATCGTAGGTGTACTCGCCGGGATCGGCGCAGTAGTCCACCACCAGACCGTTGTCGACTATGAGCATGCACTGGCCGTCAGCCACGACGATGCCGGACCCGTTGGTGATGATGTTGTCATCGCCGTAGTTGGAGGAACGGCTGCCTCTCTTCTTCTGGCCCCTTACGGCCAGGACCCCGTCGGGAAGGGCGTCGCATACGAAGAACTCCTTCCACTGATCCGCCATGACGCCGGAAGCGGCGCCCAGCGCAGCTTTGATAAGACCCATGTTGTGCTCCTTTCATGACTTTTATATCAACTGCTTATTCACTTGCCGGTACCGGCGTCCCGCTGAAGGGCAGAGCCGATACACATATATGATAGCATACACATCCCGCAAATATAACACTTTTCAGCAAAATGACGGAGAAATGAATGCCGCGGACCGCCCTATGCACGTCATAGGAGAGGACTGACCGGGCACATTTATTTACCGAACAGTTCGGCTGTCTTTACCATCCGCTCGGCGATCCTTACGCCGAAGGGGCAGCGCTCCTCGCAGCTTTGGCAGCCGATGCAGTCCGAAGCATGGGCGCTCAGGACCTCGTAATGATCTCTCACCGAGGCGGGCACCTGGGGCTGCATGGCGGCAAGATCCGAGAGCTTGTTTACCATGGCGATGTCGATGTTCATGGGACAGGGCCTGCAGTGGCCGCAGTAGGTGCACTGGCCGGTGGTAAAGGCGTGGTACGGCGCGTTGGCGAGGACGGTGGCGTAGTCCTTCTCTTCGTCCAAAGCGGTCTCGTAATGAACGGCCCCGTCCACCTGGGAGCAGTCGTCGAAGCCGCACATGACCGCCGCGACCGCAGGCCTGGTCAGACAGTAGTGGAGGCACTGGACCGGGGTCAGGGTGACGCCGAAGGGAGATCTGGCAGGATCGAAGAGCCGGCCTCCTCCGAAGCCCTTCATGACGGTGATGCCGACGCCCTTCTCCTCGCAGAGCCTGTAGAGCTCGGCCCTGTCGGGATCGATGCCGGAAAGCCCCTCGGTATACACATCGGACAGGGTGTCGTCGATGTTCTCGCTGGCGGGCCTCATATCGAAGGCCGGGTTGATGCTGAAGAGGATCATCTCCACGAGCCCCGATCTGACCGCCTTCCGGGCGACCAGAGGATTATGGGTGCTCATGCCGATGTGCTTTATGACTCCGTCTTTCTTGAGCTGCAGGATGTATTCGAGATATTCGCTGCCCTGGATGTCGTTCCAGTCCTGCTCCTGGTCCACGTAGTGGATCATGCCCAGATCTATGTAGTCGGTGCCCAGGCGGGCCAGCAGATCCTCGAAGGCCTCCTTCGCCTTCTGCGGGTCCCTGGTCCTGACGTACTGGCCGTCCTGCCAGGTGGAGCCGATGTGGCCCTGAATGATCCACTCGGATCTGTGTCCGGCGATGCCCTTGCCGATGTTGGTCCTAACGCCCGGCTCGGCCATCCAGCAGTCAAGGATGTTGATCCCCTGCTTTCTCGCGTATTCGATGACCTCGACGCACTCCGCCTCGGTGTGGCGTTCCAGCCACTCTCCCCCGAAGCCCACCTCGCTGACCATGAGGCCTGTATTTCCAAGCTTTCTGTAGTTCATTCGATGCTCTCCTTCCTGTCCGCTCCTGATCCGGACCGCGCTTCCGCCCGGCTTTTTTCATGCCGCGACCGCGGCAGATCCTGCTCCTCTATTCCTTTACTATCATGTCTCCCGGGCCGATGCTCCCCCTCGCCGTTACGGTGAAGGAGGCGATGGTGCCGCCGTAGGCCCTTTTCCAGAAGAGACTGCCCCGGGACGCTGCGGCGGGAGCGACGGTCTCAACGTCGTCAAGTTCCAGGGTCGTCCCAGCCCCTCCGCTGACCAGAAGGACCTTATCTCTGGGGAAGAATGCTCCCAGGACCGCCCTGCCGGTGACTCTCCAGACCGCCTTGAGAAGGCCGTCCTTCTCCTTTTTGGCCATTTCGATGATGAAGACCGAGCAGATCTTTGGTCTGAAAAATGCCATGATGATCCTCCTTTGACCCGGTCTTACCCGAAAAAGATGAGCCCGGCTCCTATGGCGGTGATGGCGAGATCGGCCCCCGCGTGGATCAGCCAGCCCGCCTTCAGGCTCCCCTTGCTGCGGTCCGCCAGCTGCAGGATGATCCCGGCGGCCATGAGCCCCGCCACTGCCAGCGCCATCACCGGCAGGCTGAACCATCCCGATACTATGCCTATGTGATACAGGGCGAAGAACGCCGCGCTCAGGACGGCCGCCCGCCAGAAGCCCATGCGCTCCTTAAGGGCGCCCGTCAGGAATCCTCTGAAGAAGACCTCTTCGAGGAACGAATTGCAGATGATTATGTATGTGAAGACGAAGAGGCAGTTCTCTTTCGTGAGCCCCTCCTTGCTCATGAGGCTCGCCCTGATGCCGGCGAGATCCAGCCTTCCCCGCAGCAGGAAGAAGGCCGCCAGGATGACGGCGCAGGCCCCTCCCGTCACAAGGAACAGGGACCGGGGCGCCTTCATCGGGTAAAGGCCGGTCACGTCCCGAAGATCGATGCGGAAGGTGCGGGCGTAGATGATCAGAGCAGGGAGTATTAGGCCCGCCTTGACCGCGCATTTGATCCAGTAGGTCGGCCTTACGACCTGCTCCGTGACCGTCATTACGGCGCAGAATATGACCGCTGCCGCAAGGGCGAAGACCGTCCCGGCCTTTGACGGGGCTTTATTCATCCTTGTCTTCTGCGGTGTTCGCCAGTTTGGTCATCAGAAATGCGTAGCTTGCCGCGAAGACCAGCGACGCGCCGGCCCTGATCTCCTTTTTATGCTTTGCGGGCAGGCAGCTGCCGATGACTATGCCCATGGAGCACAGGCACGCTTTGATCACCGCCAGATCTTTCCATGTGCTCTGCTTCATGAAACGGTCTGCCTGGTCCAGAAGTTTTTTGATATCCGGCTTATCTTCCATCTTGTTCTCCTTTCGGGCGCTGGCGAATAAACTGATACTTCTTTGTAAATTATATCAGCAGACGGAGGATATAACAACGCGGCGCGGGGATGTTTGCATGAGAGCTGAGCGGCGGATGCCCCGAGAGTACCCGCAGTCCGCGTGCAGCGCTCCGGTTTTCCTTTATTCTCTGCGCCGGTTGATATATAATGCATATAGTTTCTGCAAAGAAGCGGGCAGCCTGATGCGCCAAAAGCGCAAGGCTGCAGGCATCGCGGCTGCTCAGGATCCGCCCTGAGGAGCGTGAAACCGAAAAAGCGCCGCGGCTGCATATACGGACAGCGACCACTGCAAACGTTAAAGTTCAAAATACAAGCAAAGAAAGGAAACCACCTATGAGCATCATGCAGGAGGTCCTCTCCTACGAGGACTTCATGATCAGGGAAAGACGCCACTTCCACGTCAACGCAGAGCCCAGCGCCAGGGAATTCAAGACCATGGAGCACATCGACGCCCTGCTCACTGAATTCGGCATCCCCCACGTCGTCATCGAAGACGGCGGCATCCTTGGCTATATCAACGGCAGCAAAGAGGGCAGGACCGTCCTGCTGCGCGCCGACTGCGACGCCCTGCCGATGGACGAAGCCGAGAACAACCTCAAGGGGCCCAAGGTCTGCGTATCCGCCAACAAGGGCGTCTGCCACGCCTGCGGACACGACGGCCACATGGCGTCTCTGCTGACCGCGGCCAGGGTCCTCAATGACCACAAGGAAGAGCTTGAAGGCCGCGTCCTCATCATGTTCGAAAGAGGCGAGGAAGGCACCCACAACGTCATCGCCATCCACCGCTGGATGGAGGACCACGACATCAAGGTCGACACCTGCTACGGCAGCCACATCTACAACGCCCTGCCCACCGGCACCATCGCCATCAACGACGGCCCCGTGATGTCCGGGAGCGCCGGCTTCGACTTCACCATCACCGGCCGCGGAGGCCACGGATCCAGACCCGACCTCTCTGTCAGCCCCGTGGACTGCTTCGTCGCCATCTACAACGGGATGAACGCCCTCCGCATGAGAAACGTCTCCCCCTTCCAGCCCCTGACCTTCTCCGTCGGCACCCTCCACAGCGGCACCGCCAGCAACATCATCCCCGACGACCTCAGGTTCACCGGCACCATCAGGGTCTTCGACATCAAGAGCGGCAAGGCCTACATGGAGCAGCTGAAGCAGATGGTCGAGGAGACCTGCAAGGCCTACAACTGCACGTATACCATCAACAAGCTCCAGGGCCCCTTCAGTCCGGTCCTCAACGACAAGGAATGCGCGGCCTTCGCCCGCGGCGAGGTGGAAGCGGCGGTCAAGGAGGAAGGCGGAAAGGTAGTCACCTGCGAGCCCTGGATGGCCTCCGAGAGCTTCGCCCTGACCCAGAACAAGTGGCCAGGCGTCTTCGCCCTGGTCGGTATGCAGAACGCCGAGGTCGGAAGCGGCGCCGCCCACCACAACGGAGCCTTCGACATCGATGAGGCTGCCCTCAAGTATGCAGCCGCGGCCTACGTCGCCTACGCCATCGGATACCTGGCGGACGGTCCCGACACCTCCGAAAAGGTCTTCAAGGGCACCTTCGCCGAGATCTACGAGCAGAACAGTTCCAAGCCCGCCGAGCTGGCCTACCTCAGGCACGAGACCGACGTCCCGCCCTGCAGGGTATAGGAGTGAACAGCCGATGTTCTTTTTTCCTGCTATGTGCCATATGAAAAAAGAAACAATTGACTACTTGAAAAACAATTACCCTGATAGTATCCTTGTCTCGCAAATAACAAACTGAACAAACTACTTTTCGGGTGCTTTCGTAAGGAAAGATAATAGGGAACGGGGTGAGAATCCCCGGCGATCCGGTCACTGTAAACGGGTAGCAGCCTGCAGTATCCATTGTCCCCCGCGGGATGAGAAGGAGCAGAGCCGCGAAGATCCGCAAGCCAGGAGACCTGCCCGAAAGGAACGGTGGATAACTTCCGACGAAAGTACTTCATCTGAGAACAGCAAGACAAGGGATCCCGCGCAGCGGGAGGTCTTTCCACGCGCGCTCAAAACTGCTTTCCGAAGAAGGAGAGCAGTTTTTTATTGCGCATCGCAAAAAGAGAAAGGAAAGAAAATGAAAAAGACTATCGCATTGATCCTTGCACTGTGCATGCTACTGAGCTTCGCCTCCTGCGGAGCGAAGACCGAGACCGCAAAGACCCAGGAGCCGGCAAAGACCGAAGCTCCCGCAGATACCAAAGAGGACGCCAAGACGGAGACTCCGGCGGAGCCGGCAAAGACCGAAGCCGCAGAGCCCGAGAAGACCACCGTCACCGTCGTCGACTCCACCGGCCGCGAGGTCGAGGTGCCCAAGAACCCCCAGAGGATCGTCGCCGGATGGGGCGTCAAGAACTACATCTGCATGAACATCAACGACCTGATCGTCAACGAGATCACCGACAAGTTCTGCCTGAGCCTCGATCCGGACCTGGCCAACGGAGGCTCCATCAAAAGGGACGGCAACACCACCGCGGAAGCCATCGCCGAGCTTGACCCCGACGTGGTCGTCCTCAAGTGGAACAGCAAGCTGATCCCCCAGCTGGAAGCCCTGGGCATCCCCGTCCTCGGACTGAGCATCGAGGACGAGGCTGAGATGAAGCACGCCATCGAGATGTTCGGCCTCGCCTTCGGAAGAGAAGACAGGGCGAAGGAGGTCCTCGACTACTACGACACCCTGACCGCCAAGGCCGAAGAGCTCACTAAGGACATCCCCGAGAGCGAGAAGAAGACCGCCATCTTTCTCGGCCAGTACGTAGGCTCCACCGCTCCCGACACCACCCTCCAGGGCCTTGCCATCGAGCAGGCCGGCGGCATCAACCCGGCGGCAGACTTCGGAAGAGGCGAGCTCTGGGCACAGGGCGGAATGGAGAAGGTCATGGAATGGGACCCCGAGTACATCTTCATGGCCAACCATCTGACCAGCCGCGACTATACCCTTGAGAGCACCATCGAAGACCCCGCCAACCAGGATCTGACCGCCGTCAAGAACGGCCACGTCTACGAATCCCCCTGCGAGATCGACCTGTGGATGTACCCCACCCTCTCCATCAAGCTGGGCGTCCTGTGGATGATCCACACCATGTATCCCGAGCGCCTCAGCGACGCAGAGCTTGAATCCATCGTCCTCGAATTCTACAAGACCATCTACGGCATGGACGTCACCAGAGAGCAGCTGGGATTCTAGAACATGAGACTTGCTGAGCAGAGCCTGCCCGCCGGATCGACCCGGGCCGGCAGGACCCCCATATCCGCATGGATCGCCGGCCTCACCGCCGCCCTGATCCTCATCGTCCTGGTCTGCCTGTGCCTCGGTCAGTATTCCATGAGCGTCGGAGAGACCCTCCACATCATGACCGCCAAGGCCGCGGGGGCGGAGCCCGACTGGAAGCCCATGAAGGAGAACATCATCTTCTTTCTCAGGCTGCCAAGGATCATCTCCGCCGGCCTGGTCGGAGCCTCCCTCGCCCTGTCGGGGAGCGTCTATCAGGGCATATTCAGGAACCCGCTGGTATCTCCGGACCTTCTGGGAGTATCGTCGGGAGCCTGCGTGGGCGCGGCCCTGTCCATCCTTCTGAACTGGGATCCTGTCACCACCCAGTTCATGGCCTTCGGCTGCGGCCTTCTGGCCGTCGGCCTGACCCTGACCATCCCGAGGCTTCTGGGCAGCACCTCCAACATCATGCTGGTGCTCTCCGGGGTCATCGTTTCCGGCCTCATGGGGTCGTTTCTGGGGATGATCAAGTACGTCGCGGACCCCAAGAGCCAGCTTCAGGCCATCACCTTCTGGCAGATGGGGAGCTTCGCGTCGGTGAGATATCCGGACATCCTGAGCGTCCTGCTGCCCATGGTCATAGGCTTCGTGGTGCTCCTCGCCCTGTCCTGGTGGATCGACGTCCTCTCCATGGGAGAGACCGAGGCAAAGCTTTTGGGCGCCAACTTCAAGCCCATCAGGAATGCCGCGGTGATCTGCGCGTCCCTGCTCACGGCAAGCTCCGTCTGCATGTGCGGCACCATCAGCTGGGTCGGGCTGGTCATCCCCCATTTCGCCAGGATGCTGGTGGGATCTCACGGGACCCGCTACATGCCCGTATCCTGTCTTCTGGGAGCCTGCTTCATGATCATCGTCGACACCACGGCCAGAAACATCAGCGGCATGGAGGTCCCCATCAGCATACTGACCAGCCTGATCGGAGCCCCCTTCTACATCGCCCTCATGAGAAGGCGCAGGGGGGAGCTGCAATGATATACGACGTAAGAAAGCTGCAGTTCGCCTATCCCGGCGGAAAGAACATCATAAACGACGCATCCTTCACCCTGGACGAGGGAGAGATCCTGAACATCCTGGGACCCAACGGAGCGGGAAAGAGCACCCTGTTCAACTGCCTTGCCAACATCAGGAGACCGGGCTCCGGACAGATCCTGCTGAACGGAAAGCCCATGGAGAAGATGAGCGTGAAGGAAGTGGCGAAGGTCATAGGATACGTTCAGCAGACCCACGTCGCGGTCTTCGACTACACGGTCATCTACTTCGTGATGATGGGACGAGCGGCAAGCGTGGGCATGTTCTCCAAGCCCAAGGAGGAAGACCGCCGGATCGCCATGGACGCCCTGAAGACCCTGGGCATCGATCACCTGGCGGAAAGGCCCTACACCGCCATCAGCGGAGGCGAGAGGCAGATGGCCCTCATCGCCAGGGCCCTGACCCAGCAGCCCAGGGCGATACTTCTGGACGAGCCCACCTCCCATCTGGATTTCGGCCGTTCGACCCTGATCCTCGAGCTGGTTAGGGAGCTGAAAAGCAGAGGCTATTCGGTGATAATGACCACCCACGATCCCAACCACGCCATGCTCCTGGGGGGCAAGGCCGCCCTGCTGGACCGCCAGGGGATCCTTCACGTCGGCCCCGCGGAGGAGGTCGTCACCGAAGAGAACCTGAGGCCTCTTTACAGGAGCGAGCTCCACATAGTGGACATCCCCCAGCTGGGCCGCAAGGCCTGCCTCAGCGCGGGCCTGAAGGCCATTTAACGCTTTACCGCCGCCCTCCGCTGCGTTTCACCTCTGAAAACGCGGCGGAGGGCTTCTTAGCACACGAGGAGACCGGACATATGGACCAGTTTTACGAATACGAGCGAGACAGGATCTTCATGGGACTGCACAATCCTGCCGTGAACCACCAGCAGGGGGTCAACGGCAAGGTGGCGGGGAACCTGGAGGCCTTCGCCCAGATAAAGGACGCGGCGGTGCTGCTCCACGGGCCCAAGGGCTGCGCCTTCCACTACCGCTACTACTCCAGAAGGCGGTGGCTGCCCTTCTACGGCCTCGAGAGCGACGATCTGACCGAGGCCGAGGTCATATCGGGAGGCGAGCAGAAGCTCTTCGACACGGCCCTCAGGCTGGCTGAAAGAAGGCCGGGGCTCATCGTCCTGATCCCCACGGTGGCCAGCGACATCATGCAGTGCGATCTTTTGGGGATCGCCGGGCTGGTCAGGGAAAGGACCGGGATCTCCTGCATCGCGGTGAAGTCCGAGGTCTTCTCCCACATAGACAAGACCGTCATGCGCAGGGGCAGGCGTGAGGCCCTCAAGGGCTGGTGCAGCGGCAAGGTCTCAAAGAACACCGACAGCAGGGGCTGCGGCTTCTCCGAGGCAATGCTGACCCTGGCGGAGCAGCTGATGGAGCCTCAGGAGGAGACCGACCCCAGGGGGATCAACGTGGAAGGATACTCGTGGGGCTACGGGGGCAGGATGCTCCTCAAGGGCATGAACGGCATGCTGGCGGACATGGGCCTCCACCTTCGGACGGTCATCCCCAGCTGTGCGGCTGCGGAGATCGCCAAGGCTCCCGCGGCGGGGCTGGACATCGCCAGAAGGGTCCGCTGGGCCATGGCCCTGGAAAGGTCCTTCGGGATCCCGTATATCCACGTCCACGGCTTCGCCAGATATACCGGCCTGGACGGGATCAGGCTCTTTTACAGGGATATCAACGAGAAGATGGGGCTGGGCCTGGACACGGACAGGATCTTCGAGGCCAGATTCAGGGCGGCTGAGGAAAGGCTGGCTGGGGTCAGAGAGGCGTACAGGGGAAAGAGGATCCTCCTCATAGCGAGGACCTTCGCCAATCTGCCCAACCAGCTGGTCCAGGCTGTCAAGGGGGCCGGGATCCCGGTGACCTGCGCCGCGGCCTTCGCGGATCCGGAGTTTTTGGAAAGGGGAGACTACGACAGCGACATGATCGAGACCATCAGAAGGAACACCGCGAGGGCTGCGGAGATGTGCGGCCTTAAGGAGGCTCCAGTCATCGGGCCGGATCCTCAGCAGTTCAGGGAGCTCACGGACAGTGCCGACATCATAGTTGCGGATCCCAGGACCCAGCTCCTCTGGCCCGGAAAGCCGGTGCTCTCCGACGATCTTCTCTTCGTCGCGCCGCTGGATCCCGAGGGCTTCTGCAAAAATGCCGAGTATATCGCAGGGAGCCTGGGGGCTCTTCCGGTATCGGGGAGCCTTCTAATAAACAGGGTGCCCTTCGCTCCGGGGCTCTACCCGCAGACGGACAGGCCTTCGGTAAAGGCCGCGGGAGACATCTGGCAGAAGCTTTGGCAGGAATGGGGGAGAGACGCATGATACCGACTCAAGGCTGCTTTTATCTCGGCGCCTACCGCGCCTTTTCGTCCTTCAGGGACGCGTTCCTTCTGATACACTCGGTGTCCGGCTGCTCCTGGGGCGCCCTGGCCTTCCACCAGATGGGAAGGCAGGACGACGTCCGCCAGGCCTGCACCATGATCCACGAGAACGAGGTCGTCTTCGGAGGCGAGGACAAGCTGGCCTCGGGCCTTGAGATACTCAAGGACCACCGCCCGCAGCGGGTCTTCGTCCTCAACGGCTGCCCCGCGGACATGATCAAGGACGACATACAAAGCGTCATAGATGAGGCCCGCTGTCCCTTCCCGGTCCACTGGATGGACACGGCGGGATACATGGGCAGCGCCCGGGAGGGCTTCATCTCTGCCATGAGGTATATGGCGAAGCTGGCGGAAAAGCCAGAAGACGCCGGCGCAGGGGCGGACAGGGCTGTCCCGTCGGTCAATCTCATAGGGATCGCACTGGACGATCCCAGGTCCGAGGCCGATACCGAGGCCATCCGCAGGATGCTGGAGCCCAAGGTCCGGCTCAACGCCTGCCTTCCCATGCTCACAGAAGAGAGCCTGAGGCGGTTCGCCGACGCGGATCTGAATCTGGTCTTAAGGGGCTTTGAACAGGTGGGAGAAGATCTCAGGGAAAGGCTGGGCATGCCTTACATTACCGTGGACTACCCCTACGGGGCTGCGGGAAGCGCGGAGTTTCTAAGGGAGGTCGACCGGGCCCTCGGCACGGACCACGGAGCGGAGATCGAAGAAGGACTGGCAAGGGCCGCCAAAGCAGCGGAAAAGGCCCTCCATCCCTTGAGGCTGCTCTATCAGGCCGAGGCCGCGGTGGCGGGGGACTATGCCAGGGCGTCCGCCATGAAGAGGTTCCTCAGGGACGAGGCGGGGTTTCGCATCTCTGCATACCGGGACGACCTGGATCCCCATGAGGACCAGTCCATCTGGCTGGACAGGGTCAGGGATTCGGGCACGACGGTGGTCTTCGGCTCGTCCTTCGAAAGGTGCGCCGAGGACGAGATGCCGGCGAAGCTCATAAGATTCGCCTATCCCGTGACCGACGAGATCAGGCTGGGCTATCAGCCCTACGCTGGCTTTGACGGCCTGGACTTTCTTCTCAGCGACATTCTCAGCGGCGTCCTCTCCTTCCCCTACAGGCGGGAGGGCCAGTTCCAACCGAGGGAGTTTTAGATGAAAAAGATATGCATTTACGGCAAGGGCGGCATCGGGAAATCCACCGTGACAGCCAATACGGCAGCGGCGGCGGCAAGGGCAGGCAGCCGGGTGCTGGTGGTCGGCTGCGATCCCAAGGCGGACACCACCAGGGTCCTGATGCACAGGACCATAGGGACCATGCTGGACGCCCACATGAAGAGCGGAGGGACCCCGGACCGGGAGGACGTCCTCCACCAGGGAGCCTTCGGGGTCATGTGCATGGAGGCGGGAGGCCCCAGGGCCGGAGAGGGCTGCGCGGGCAAGGGCATCTCCCTCGCTCTCGACGACATCAGAGAGCTTGAGATCATCGAGGAGACTTCCCCGGACCTGCTGCTCTTCGACGTGCTGGGAGACGTGGTCTGCGGGGGCTTCAGCACGCCCCTCAGGGCTAAGGCCGCGGACATCGCCTACATCGTGACCAGCTCCGACTACATGTCCATCTACGCCGCGAACAACATCGCGGGCTGCATAAAAAAGTTCGCTTTGAGGGGCGGCTGCAGGCTGGGCGGGCTCATCTTCAACGAGAGGAGCGCCCTCGCGGACTCCGTCCCGGTGGAGAGATTCGCCAAGGCCATCGGGACCCGGATCATCGGGACCATCCCCATGGATCCCGAGATCTCAAGGGCTGAGCTGCACCGGATGACCGTTATCGAGAGGGCGTACGCGGAAGGAAGGCAGGGCGCCGTCCCGCCGTCGGTCAGGGTCTTCGAGGACCTCGCCCGGTTCATGGCGGAGAACGATCAGGGCTGCATCCCCGAGCCACTTCCCGTGGAGGAGCTTGAGGCCATAGGCGAGGAGATCGCCCGCAGAGCCTTCGGGGATGAGGAGTTCTGACATGAAGGATCTCTCTTTTCATCCCTGCTTTTCGGAGGGCGCCCACGGAAGATACGGCAGACTCCACGTGCCCTGCGCGCCGGAATGCGACTTGAGCTGCGCCTTTTGCGGCCGTGGGCTGGACGAGGGGGATAGAGTGCTTCCAGGCAGGGCCATGAGGATAGTGAGGCCCGAAGAGGCCGAAGGATATATCAGGGAAAAGCTGGCCGGGCGCCCGGAGATCAGGGTCATCGGAGTCGCCGGTCCGGGGGAGCCCCTCTTCAACCAAGAGACCTTCCGGGTGCTGGAGATCTGCCGCAGGGCCTTTCCGGACATGATCCTCTGCCTGGGCTCCAACGGGCTGCTGCTGGCGAAAAACGCCGAAAGACTGAGGGATCTGGGGGTGTCCACGGTAACGGTGACGGTCAACTCTCTCGATCCTGACGTTCTGACGCGGCTGGTCCCCAGGATCTGCCTGTCGGAGTCCGCGGGGGAGGAAAAGGTCTGGGCTGAGGGCACGGAAGCCGCCCGGCTTTTGATTGACCGCCAGCTTGAGGGCATTCGTCTCTGCGCCTCCCTGGGCATGACCGTCAAGGTGAATACGGTGCTGGTCCCTGGGATCAACGACGAAGGCGTGGAGGATATCGCGAAAAAAGCTGCCGAACTGGGGGCTTCGATCCAGAACATCATGCCCCTGATCCCTGCCGGAAGGCTCTCGGGCTTAAAGGCGCCGGACCGCCGGGAGGTCAGGGCCCTTCAGGACAGGCTGGATCCTGTCATCAGACAGTTTAGGTCCTGCGCCGGATGCAGGGCGGACGCCTGCGGCCTCCTCTGGGAGGGAGCCGGGCAAAGCGGGTGCGTAAAATAAAAAGGGCGGAGCCTTTGGCTCCGCTCATTCTGTCGTTATAAGGGCGACGGGTATCAGTCCCCTGCCATCCGTCATGGCGGTCAGCGACGGGAAGACCGTGAAGGGCCTTCCGCGCTCGAAGTTCCAGGCTCTGACCGTCCCGTCCTCTCCGGTCTCGATCATCACCGTGTGGATCACCAGGGAATCCCTGCCCCACCAGAAGGTCAGGACCGATATGCCCGGGGACTTTATCATCTTCAGAGATCCGCTCGCGCTCAAGGCTTCATCGCCTAAATGCGATCCTCCGTCCGCGCCGGGGCCCGAGGATGCGTCGTCAGGCCTTATCCGGTGCAGGACCGCCTTTACGCCCTTTTCATTCAGTATCTGCGCTATGGCGGCTGGGGACGCTCCGAAGAAGCCTCCCGCGCTGGCGCCCTTTTTCTCAAATTCGCTTATGATCTCCGCAAGATCGTAGGATATCCCCTTCGCCGCCAGGACGTTGCAGCAGGCCATGACCTCGCAGCCGCTGCGCCTCATGGTGGAGATCCCGAACCGCAGACCGTCGGACGGCGCTCCCGCGCCCTGGCCGTACAGAAAAGCCCCCTTCAGCGGGACCTGCGCAAGACGCTCCTCGTTGCGCCTGCGGTTCCTCCTGCTGAAGAGCCCTGCCAGCCATATGCGCCTTACGGCCTTCGGACCGTAGAGCATGTCGTAGATCCTGCCCGACCGGTGGATCCGCTCCTTTATCCCGCTCAAGACTGCTCCTTTCACTTGCAGATATATATTTTAACGCCTCAGCGGCACGGCAGTCAATGCGCCTTAAGAAGTGCCGCTATATGCCCTCGGAGAGCATATATCGGCTTCCTGCATTGCAGACCGGATGACGACTGCCGGAACCGCCTCCTGCTACACACATTCTTCACAATTGCTTCAGTGAATGATAAAGATGCCGGGTTATCATTTATCATAGAAGAATATGAAGAAGCGCGGACCGGACGGTCCCCTTCGGAAAAGAGGATATATATGGCAGTGAACTTTAAGAAAGCGGCAGCGGGAAACGCCGCGGCGATCGAAGAGATCTACAGCAGCTGCGCCGGAAGATTCGAGGCTCTTGCCCGGCTCCTGTGCGCCAACAAGGCGATGGCGTCCAAGGCCGCGTCATCGGTCTGGGAAAACCTCATGAAGGACGTAAAGAGCGGCAGGATCGCCTCCCTGGACGCTCTTACCGTCGAAGGCGTCGACATGGTCACCGCGGCCTGCAGAGACCTGGTCGCAAGGGCGGACCGCAGGGCCTTCTCCCCGGGGACGGCCAAAGAGACCGAAGAGACGGCGGAGCTCCCGTCAAAGCTCTATCCCGGAGACCCCGAAAAGGGACTAGCCAGCCTTTCCAAGGCCCTTCAGGCCCTGACCCCCATCCAGAGGTTCGTGACGGTCCTCACCGCGTCGGGGATGCCCCTCCCAAAGACCGCGTCGGTGGTCAACCAGAGCGAGGGAATGGTCAGAGGGATCCTTGCCCAGAGCCTGCCTCTTCTCGAAAAGTCCCTCACCTCACTGTCTCAGAAGAACTATTCCATAGACATCCCCAAGCCGGACCAGCTCCCAGAGCTTCTGGAAAAGGGACTTGCCGCGGCAAAGCCTTCCGCCGAGACCGACAAGGCCGCCGGAGTGATCCTGCGCAGCTTCGAAGTCAAGGAGCCTGCCTGGAAGAAGTATGCCCTCGCCTGCTGCGCCGTGGTCCTGTGCCTTTGCGGTGTCATCGCGGGAGTAAGGGCCAGCCAGACAAAGAAGGCCGAAGAAAACGCGGCGGCCGAGGCCCAGGCCCTGGCGTCCTCCGAGATATACGCGAATATCGAGGTCAAGGACTACGGGACCATCAGGGTAAAGCTGGAGCCCTCCGAGGCCCCCATCACCGCTGCGAACTTTGTAAAGCTGGCAAAATCGGGCTTTTACGACGGCCTGACCTTCCACAGGATCATGGAGGGCTTCATGATCCAGGGCGGCGATCCCGACGGCAACGGCAGCGGAGGCTCGGGCGAGAACATCAAGGGAGAATTCTCCGCCAACGGCGTCGAGAACAGCCTTTCCCACACCAGGGGCGCCATCTCCATGGCCAGGAACTCCTTCGACATGGACAGCGCCAGCTCCCAGTTCTTCATCGTCCACAAGGACAGCACCTTCCTCGACGGCGACTACGCCTGCTTCGGCTACGTGACCGAAGGCATGGAGGTGGTGGACGCCATCGCCGAGGACGCGCAGCCCATCGACAACAACGGGACCATCCCCGCGGACCAGCAGCCGGTGATCACCAGCATCACCATCGAAGAGAACTGATCTGAAAGCAGCCAGCTCCCGCAGACATAAAAAACAAACGAACGGCCCGAAGACCACAGAGATCTTCGGGCCGTCCTTTATATATCAAGACTTTCATTCACGCCCCGCGGAAGGGATACGGGGCGATCCCTCTCGTTGATATACTGCCGCAGGTCCGTTCTCCCAGACCCGGCGGCGCCTTTTCCTACGCCTGCTGGAGCACCAGCAGAGCCTTGAACAGGTCGCCGTCCACGGCGATGGAGAAACTGCCGTTCATCAGCTGGGTCAGGTCCTTCGCGATGGAGAGGCCCAGTCCGCTGCCCTCGGTGTTGCGGCTCTGGTCGCCTCTGGCGAAGCGCTCCATCAGCTCGTCCGCCGAGATGTTGAGCTGGTCACGGCTGATGTTCTTGATCTGAAGGCCTACGTAGCTTCCCGCGCCCTCCTCCAGCCTGACCTGGGCGATGTCGATGTAGACCCTGCTGCCCTCGAGAGCGTACTTGCACACGTTGTTAAGCAGGTTGTCGATGACCCTCCAGAGGAGCTGGCCGTCGGCCCTGACCATGGGGTTCTCGCAGCTGTTCTTTACTATGACCTCAAGGCCTCTTTCCTTGAACTTCTCGTCGGTCTCGCCCAAGGCCTGGTCCACCAGCTCCGCCATGTTGATCGATTCGATCTTGCAGGGCAGGCTCCCGGACGCAGCCTTGGCGGCGTCGAACAGGTTGTCGATCAGCTGCTTCAAGCGCTGGGTCTTCTGGTCGATGATCTCAAGGTATTCGGGGGCGTTGGGGCTGTCCAGCCCTTCGGTCTTGAGCAGGTCTATGTAGCTGAGCATGGACGTCAGCGGGGTCTTTATGTCGTGGGAGACGTTGCTTATCAACGAGGTCTTCATCCGCTGGTTCTTGAGCTCGTTCTGGACCGCGATGTCCGCGGCCTGGGAGATCTCGTTGATCCCCGCCGCCAGACGGTCCAGCTCGGCGTTCATGCCGCGGGTGTTCTGCTCCACCGGGATCTTGTAGGTCAGATCCCCGCTCCTCACCGCGTCGACGCCCTTCTTGATCTCTTCGAACTTGGCCATGGTCCTGGGAGCGAAGCCGCTGAGGACCGACTTGCTGCTGCGGCTGAAGAAGCCGGCGACGGCAAGGATCACGGAGCCTATGAGAGAGGTCTTCCAGAAGCTCTTCGCCTTGAGCTTTCTCACCACGGAGAGCAGCAGGGTGATGCAGAGCCAGGCGGCCGCAGTCATCCCCACCGCGCAGAGGATGAGCATATTGTCGTTGGGGACTCCCCCGAATCTGGCCCCGTTGACGATATAGGGCTTGTAGAAGGGGAAGTAGCTCTCGGAGCCCAGTATGTACATGACCGGGTTGGCAATGGCGGCGGCGCCGCCTCCGGCAATGACGGCCAGGCAGATGTGGACCTCGGTCCAGATCCGGTCGAACCAGTTCAGATAGACGGTCCCGTCGGCGTTTTTCTTATATCTTCCCGCCATGGCACACAGCAGCGCGAAGAGCAGCAGGAATATCAGGGCAAAGCCCGCCGCGGCCAGAAGTGCCATCCCCTTGAAGGATTCCCTGCTGACCTCATCCACGTATTCCGCGGCGAAGCTGTAGATATAACGGTCGAACACCGTGGCCGTGTAGAGCCTGAAACTCAGCGCGGCGGCGGCGCAGCAGAAGCCGCAGGCCGCGGCCGAAGCGGCGCACAGGAGCTTCACCACCTGGGTGAAGAAAAGTCCGCTCTTTTTCGTGATGATAGTCTCTTCCATCTGATCCTGATCCCTCCGTCTGACCGGAGAGCCCTGCCCTCCGTCAGAACTTTTCCATCTTGTAGCCCAGTCCCCAGACTACCTTCAGGTATCTGGGATTCTTGGGGTCTATCTCGATCTTCTCTCTGATCCTTCTTATGTGGACGGTCACCGTGCCCTCGGTGTTTATGGACGGTTCGTTCCATACGGCCTCGTAGATCTGGCCGGTGGAATAGACCCTGCCCGCGTTCTCCGTCAGGAACTTGAGTATCCCGTACTCGGTGGGCGTGAACTGGATCTCCTCGCCGTCCAGGGTGACCCTTTTGGCGTCGTCATCGATGATGAGCCCTCCGGTGTGGAGGAGCTTTCCCCTGTCGATGCCGGCCATGCTGCCCAGGTCGGTGTAGCGCCGGATCTGGGAGCGGACCCTGGCTATGAGCTCCAGGGGGCTGAAGGGCTTGGTCACGTAGTCGTCTGCCCCGATGTTCAGACCGGTTATCTTGTCGTAATCCTCGGATTTGGCGGACAGCATGATGATCGGGATGTTGCTGGCCTCCCTGATCTTCATGGTCGCCTGGATGCCGTCCATGTTGGGCATCATTATGTCCATGATTATTAGGTGGATGGGCTGGGTGCGGCAGACCTCCAGGGCCTCCCGGCCGTCGAAGGCCTTGAAGACCGTGTACCCTTCGTTGCGAAGGTAGATCTCTATGGCGCCGGCGATCTCCCTGTCGTCGTCCGCGACGAGAATATTGATCTCTTTATTGGTCATGGATATCCCCTTTGTGATCACAATGATAAGCGGCATTTCTTACAAACACCGCCTGAAAAGATTACGATTTTTTTAAGATTGGAGCCTCTGCGCCCTGAGGAGCTTCGCCGCCCTTTTTCTCTGCCCTGCGGCCCCTCTTGACGATACGGGGGCCTGACGCCCTGACGACCCTTCCGAAGCCCGGCTCGCCCTCCGCTCTTGCCGCCGCGAAGTCAGCGGCCTTTTCGGAAGCCCAGCCGGCGGCCTTTTCAGCGGCCTCGGCGGCTTTTCCCGCTGCCCAGCCCGCGGCTTTTCCCGCCCATTCGGCGGCTCCCGCGGCCTTTTCCGCAGCTCCGAGAGCAACCGGGATCACGGGATTGTCCGGCATGAGCTCTCTCAGCATCTGCTCGGTCACGGCCAGAGCGAACCTCTTGGCCTCGGATGACCTGCTGAAGGACCTGAGGAGCCTGGCGGCCTGCCTGATCCTGTGCTCGTTGAGGTCGGTGAGGGTCACCGCTCCGGTCTGGGCGAAGGCCTCGAAGAACTCGTCCAGGAAAGCCCTGCGCTCTTCGATGGACATCTCGTTAAGGACCGCCTGCATGCCGTTCTCATAGGCCTCGCTGGACCTTGAGAGCTTTTCGCTCCTGACGAAGGAGGTCCCCTTCACGTGCCAGCGGAACCCGTCGTGGGATGAGACGCCCAGCTTGTCGCATTCGACGATCTCAAGGCCCTCGTCCTGGGTCAGCAGGGTGCCGACGATGGACGTGGTGGGCAGGATCACGTGGAGCTTCGGCCTGATGCGAAGGTAGCCCGGTTCTTTTATAAACTCCGGATAAAATCCCGGTCCGTCGTTGGAATATACGGCCTTTATGCGGTCCTGGACCTCTTCGGGGGCGAATGAAGATGCGAAGACCGACATGTTTCCGCCCTTGGAATGTCCGCCCACGATGAGGGGGCCTTCGTAGGTCTCAGCCGCCCGCTTCAGGTAGTTGAGGGCGTCCCGCTGGGCGGGGATCTCCTTCTCCACGGACATTAGGAAATTCTCCTTCCAGGCGAGGAGGGTGTCGTCGGTGCCCCTGAAGCTTACGTAATTGGTCCCGTCAGGCAGGGTCACGGTCAGGGCGGAGAACTGCTCCGTGTCCTCGCTGTCCAGGATGCTCACGTAGCCCGAGAGCCTGAGATCCCTGAACCTTTCGGTCTCCGGCAGCCTCTTGACCACGTCGGCAACGGTCCTCGCGGCGAGAAGGCCCAGATAATCGCCCTTCTCTCCGTACCGCTCGTAGTATTTTTCGAGGGCCTCTTTGATGGGGACCGGCTCCGGTCCCTCCCCTACGATCCCCGAAAAGTCGTAGGACCCGATCTTGCATATTATGTAGTTGTCGACTTCGTTGAAGGGCGAGACCTGAAAGGACAGGTCCGACCTGAAATCGAGATAATCGAAAATATCAGCCATGTTTTCCCCTGTTTTATCGGTACTGCAGCAGGCCTTAAAAGCTTTGGCCTGACATTATATTTTATCGGTATGGAGTTATTTTTTCAAGTGCGGCGGGCGGGACGGCGTCACCGTGCGTTTTACTTTTAATTTCCTGAAGTGTATAATTAAAGATAAATCATTTATCGAAAGGAGAATCCCGCAAATGATGAGACAAGAGATCGACGCCATGTCGGAAAAGGGCAGGAAGATATTCGAGGACTGCTCCGATCAGATCTGGTCCACCCCGGAGCTCAACTTCACCGAGCACAAGTCCTGCGAGGCCTCAAAGAAGGTCATGGAGGAGCTGGGCTTTAAGATCACCTGGCCCCTTGAGGACATGGACACCGCGTTCATCGCCGAGGCCGGCCACGGCAAGCCCGTCATAGGCCTTCTGGGAGAGATCGACGCCCTTCCCGGCCTTTCCGCCAAGGCGGACACCGTCCCCTTCGAGCCTGTGACCGAAGGCGGCAACGGCCACGGCTGCGGCCACAATCTGCTGGGCTGCGGCGCCATGGAGGCCGCCTGGCTCATTAAGAACTACCTCGAGGAGCACAATCTCGAGGGCACGGTCAAGTATTTCTGCTGCCCCGCCGAGGAAGGCGGCGTAGGCAAGTACTTCATGATCGAGAGAGGCGCCTTCGACGACGTCGATTTCACCGTCAGCTGGCATCCCAGCTCCTATTTCGGCATCAGCCAGAGCGGAAAATCCATATACATCGCCAATTTCAAGTTCTACGGGACCGCCGCCCACGCGGCCGGGGATCCATATCACGGCCGCTCCGCCCTGGACGCTCTTGAACTGATGAACGTCGGCGTCCAGTTCCTGCGGGAGCACGTTGAGGAAGGGACCAACATCCACTACGCCATCACCAACAGCGGCGGCAGGGCTGCCAACGTGGTCCAGTCCTACGCAGAGGCCTCCTACGTGGTGAGGGCCCTGGACAACAGCAAGCTCAGGGACGTCTTCAGAAGGGTCTGCCTGGTCGCCACCGGCGCAGCCACCATGACCGAGACCCGCTTCGACGGTCCCGAGATCGTCAGCGCCTTCTCCTCAATCGTGCCCAACGAGGTCATGTCAGACGTCCTCAGGGAGAACATAAAGTCCATCCTGCCCGTCGAATACACCCCCGAAGAGCTGGAGTACGCTAAGAAGTTCCAGGCCGTCGGCACCAAGCCCGACGCCGAGGACGTCATCGACCAGAGGATCGTCGAGAACGTGCCCGCCAGCACCGACGTCGGCGACGTCAGCTGGGTCACTCCCCTGGTCTACCTCAGGTGCCCGACCATCGCCAACGGCACCCCCGGCCACAGCTGGCAGATCACCGCTCAGGGCAAGGGCTGCGTGGCAAAGAAGGGCATGCACATCGCGGCGAGGCTCATGGCCAACACCTGCCTGGACATGGTCGAAAAGCCCGAGCTCATCGAAGCCGCCAAGGCCGATTTCAAGAAGAAGCTGGCCGGCCGCACCTACGCGCAGGAGTGCCTGATGCCCAAGGACAGAAAGCCGACCCCGATCTACTGATGCGCTTAAGATCAACAAAAGGGACAATATAATGACAGACAATATCAAGAAAGGGATCTCCTACATCGCCATAGGAGCCCTGTTCACCCTGGTGAACTTCAATCTGACCTTTGGCGAAACGTCCATCAACGTCATGCCCAATTTCGTAGGCTGGATACTCGTTTACCTCGCCTGCGGACTTCTCGGAGACTACATCGCGGACAAGGCCTACCTCAAGCCCGCGGCCTGAAGATCGGGAAAAATAACTTGGATCAAACGAAAATGGGGACGCCAGGCAGCGAATAACGCCCGAAGTCCCCATTTTTAATGCCTGAACGTCGGTTACTCACTTTGCAAAGGGCCGCTGATGGGGACAAATAGCGGGAAGAATGCACGATCGTACCCACTTTGCCCCGGTGATCTATTGCCTCCGGTCCGGAGATCTTCAAACCATGGGGACCTTTCTCAGCTTAAGGCATGCTTTGTCCCCATTTGGAGCTCGATCTCTTTGAGAACTTGACTTTTGCCAACAAAAAAGTGGGGACAAACGCCGCATTTACTGCAATCTGTCCCCATTTTGATCGATCTACGTGGCTGATCCTGAAATAAGACCAGCGTAAAATGGGGCTTTCAGCCGGGATAACGATATCCAGATCCCCATTTGAGCGCCGCGCCCGCTTCAGGTCAGCGCTTTCCCGCGAGCTCAGCCGCCTCTGCCAGGCTGATCCCCTTTTCCGCGGCGATCCTGGCAAGATCGTCGTGCTCCAGCTTCGTCCTGACGACCCCGAAGCCCTCGGAGACCTTGCGGCGAATGGTCCCCGCTTCGGTCTCGACCTCTTCGATGCGCCTGTTCAGAACGTGGCGGGCAAATGCGTTCTCGCGGATGCCGATGGTGGTCGTATGGCGGAACATGGCCTCGATCACCGCGTCCTTTTTCTCTGCCCTGCACATTGCCCTGATCAGAAGGCCGGGCCTCGATTTCTTCATGCCGATGGGCACGGTGTAGACGTCCAGGGCGCCGGCTTCGAAGAGCCTCTCCATGGCAAAGCCCACGGCCTCGCCGGTCATATCGTCCACATTGCACGAAAGCTCGAAGACCTGGTCCGCAGGCCCTTCGCTCTCGCCGATCATGGCGCGGACGCAGTTGGCTGCTTCAAAGTCCTTCTTGCCCATGCCGTAGCCGGTGGCGGAGACCCTCATGACGGGCATCGGCCCGAAGGAGGTGGCGAAATGCTTGAGTAGGGCTGCCCCGGTGGGGGTGCAGAGCTCTCCCCTGACCGCTCCGCCGTAGATGGGAACGTCCTTCAGGATGAAGGCGGTGGCGGGGGCGGGCACGGGCAGGATCCCGTGGGCGCAGCGGACCTGGCCGCTCCCTACATGGACCGGGGATACGACGACTCTGTCCGGAGCGAGGCGGTCCATGAGGAGGCAGACGGCGGTCACGTCAGCGACAGCGTCCATGGTGCCGACCTCGTGGAAGTGGATCTGGTCGACCGGGACTCCGTGGGCGTGGCTCTCGGCCTCGGCGATGAGGCCGTAGACCGCCATGACGTGGTCTGCGACCCTCCCGGGGATGTTCATATGGCCGCGGACGATGTGCTCGATGTCGTGGATGCCGCTGTGATGATGGTGGGAATGACCATGGTCATGCTCATGATCGTGGTCATGGCTGTGATCATGGTCGTGGGGGTGCTCGTGATGCTCGTGGCTGCCGCAGCCGTCCTCGCAGAGCTCGTGGTCATGGTGGTGATGCTCGTGAACATGGTCCTCACCGTGTTCATGGTCATGATCGTAGTGCTCATGGTCGTGCACGTGCATATGCTCGCGCTCGTGATCTTCACCATGGTCGTGCTCGTGCGCATGGTGTTCATGATCCTCTCCATGCTCATGATCATGATGATGGTCCAGGCTCTCTTCCTCTTCGCCGCCCACGGTGACCTTCATGTGGGTCCCGGTGATGCCGCATTTGACGGAAGGCTCGGCCTCGAAGACCACGCCCGGTATGCCGAGACCGTTGAGCTCGTCTATAAAAGCCTTAGGATCGGGCAGAAGCTCCAGAAGGGCGGCGGTCAGCATGTCGCCGGCGGCTCCCATGCCGCAGTCAAGGTATAAGGTCTTCATTTTGCCTCCTTTTTGGCGTTCATATGATTGATCATGCCCGCGAGATATCCGGCTCCGAAACCGTTGTCGATGTTGACGACGGAGACTCCGCTGGCGCAGGAATTGAGCATGGACAGCAGGGCCGAGAGCCCGCCGAAGGACGCTCCGTAACCCACGCTGGTGGGGACCGCGATGACCGGGCAATCGGCGAGGCCTCCGATGACGCTGGCAAGAGCCCCTTCCATCCCGGCGATGGCGATGATCACAGAGGCTCCCATGATGTCCTCCATGTGGGCAAGGGTCCTGTGGAGCCCCGCGACTCCCACGTCGTAGAGCCTCACCACCTCGTTGCCCAGCACCTGAGCGGTCAGGGCCGCCTCCTCAGCCACGGGGATGTCGCTGGTGCCTCCGGTGGCTACAACGATCTTCCCGATGCCGTCGGGCTCGGGCATCTTCCCGATGACGGCGCAGCGGCCGTCCTTGTAATAGGTCATCTCGTGGACCTTCGCGACTATGTCCGCGGACTCCTGGGAGAGCCTGGTCACCAGTATGGTCTCCTGGCCGTTCTTCTTCATGGTCTCGGCGATGCCGATGATCTGCTCCGGGGTCTTTCCCGCGCCGTAGATCACCTCCGCGGCGCCTTGGCGCACCTTCCTGTGCATGTCTACCTTGGCATAACCGATGTCCTCAAAGGGCTTGACCTTGAGCTTGAGCAGGGCGTCGTCCACGTCGACCGTGCCTTCCTTTACCCCCTCAAGCAGTTTTCTAATATCGCTGTTCATTTTCTGACCTCCAGATCGAGATAGACCGCCTTGTAATACGCGCCCAGCTTTTCGAGGACCTCGCAGCGGTGTTTGAGCAGGGTCCCGAGCTGGTCTTCGGGCATCTGCAGGACCGCTGCCCCGCCCCTTCTTCTCACCCTGAAGTCGGTGAAGCCCAGAGAAAACAGGAAGCTCTCGGACTCTTCGGTGGCGGCGAGCTTTTCCGCGGTGATCTCCTCCCCCGCGGGGATCCTGGTCGCAAGGCAGGCGTAGGCCGGCTTGTCCCAGGTGAAGAGGCCTTCTTCTTTGGAGAGCCTTCGGATCTCGGCCTTGGTGAGACCGCAGTCCCTCAGGGGCGACAGGACCGACATCTCCTTGAGGGCCTTCATTCCGGGACGGTCCCCGGCGTCGTCGGAGGCGTTGGTCCCGTCCATGAGGACGGTGAATCCGTCCTCAGCGGCAGCCCCGGCGATGGCCCCGAAGATGACTTTCTTGCAGTAGTAGCAGCGGTCCGGGGGATTGGACGCGACCACCGGATCCGCCAGCACGTCCAGCTCGATGATCCTCATGTCCGCGCCCAGTTCTTCTGCGAGCATTTTGGCGTCGTCCAGCTCGAACTGGGGCTGGAAGGCCGACTTGACGTAATATGCCCTGGTCTTTCCCGCGTATTTTACGGCCTGGCTCAGCAGGTAGGACGAGTCGACCCCGCCCGAAAAGGCTATGCCCGCCCGGGGATGGGCAGCGAAATATTCCTTAAGCGTCATTTCCATGATCTCCTTCAAAAAATAAAACACACATACCCGCCTTCAGGTGGGTCCTGTGTGCCTTCATGGCAGGTCATAACAGGCTCCGCGTCCCTCCTGCGGCGCTTCAGCGCCAGGGCCGGATGCCTGTGTGATAGTTTATCAGTTTTGGGAAAACAATGCAATACGCGCTGCGGCCAATGTGTGCAGACGCCCGGCCTTTGTCACTGCTCGGTGAGCTTGCCCACGACCATGAACCTGGCGTTGTCCCGCTCGTAGGTGCAGGTGCACAGGGAGACGATCCGGTCGCCGTCCTCGGCGGTGACGCCGCTCTTAAAGGTCGACCGTTCCTTGAGGGAGGCGACGTATTTTCCCATGCCGCCTTTGGCCAGGTCCAGCCTCACGAACTCATAGGTGCCGTCCTCGATGGTGCCGCTGATCAGTTCGACGGTGTAGACCTTGTCCGGCGTGGTGATGGTCATGACCGGATGGCTGTCGTAATACTCCTGCTTCCTGTAGTTGCGAAGGTCCGCGAACATGCTGCCGTCCTTGAGACGGTGGCCGTAGATGACGGTATTGGGGTCGGAGAAGTCCTTGGCGCAGCGGTAGTCCATGAAGATGGAGCCGCTGGTGCTGTAGGTCCCGTCGAAGAGGTGGTTCAGGTAGAAGCTGTTGTTCTTTCCCCGGACGATGGGATAGTCGATATGGGAGTCCTCCAGGGTGATCCAGCCGGCGACGTCCTCGTTGATCTTCGCGATCTTCGAAAGGTCGACGGTAAAGCTCACGTCCGCCGCGGAGGAAATGGGAAGGGACGGTCCGCCGGAGAGCTTCGGGGACTCTTCCAGCTCTTCGGAAGGAGCCTCCGCCGCCTGTGAGGCCGAGGGATCCGGGCTCTCCCCGGGCTCTGCCGAAGCCTCGGTCTTCACGCTGGTCCTGAGCCTGGCGTAGGCGTCCCGGGCCATCTTGTCCGAGACGAGCTTTGAGACCACCTTATACGATGAGAATACGAACACTATGAGGCAGACCGCGAACGCTACGGTGTAGATCGACGGTCTGCTCTTTTTCGGGGTATCGTCTGACATTGGTGTGGGTATCTGGGTCTTAGGGTCTGGGGTCATGCGGCGCATGGCCGCGCCTTTATGGGGACGCGTGGCCTAGCGCTCTTCGTAGTGCTTCGCTACGTCCTTGAGGTAGTCGATGATGGTGAGGTGCTGGGGGCAGACTCCCTCGCACTGGCCGCAGGCGATGCAGTCCGAGGCCTTGCCGCGGTCCTTGGCGATCATCTGGTAGTTGGAGAAGTTGACGGTCCAGCCCTTCTGGTCCAGCCTCTCCCGCATGTCCTCGTTGTAGATGGAGAAGTACTGGGGGATCGCGATGTTCATGGGGCAGCCGTCGGTGCAGTAGGAGCAGCCGGTGCAGGGGACCGCGATCTGGGAGTTGATGATCTCCGCGACCCTGGCGCACAGGGCCTTTTCCTCTTCGGTGAGAGGCTTGAGGTCCTCCATGTAGGCCGAGTTGTCGTCCATCTGGGAAAGATCGCTCATGCCGGAGAGGACCACCATGACGTTGTCAAGGCTCGCCGCGAAGCGCACCGCCCAGCTGGGAACGGACATCCCAGGCTCCGCCGCCTTGAGCAGATTTTCCGCCTCCTCGGGGACCACCGCCAGGCTCCCGCCCTTGACAGGCTCCATGACCACCACAGGCTTGCCGTGCTTTACGCAGGTCTCGTAGCAGCCGCCCGACTGGATCCAGGGGCTGTTCCAGTCAAGATAATTGAGCTGCAGCTGGACGAACTCCATCTCGGGATGGTCCGTCAGGACCTGATCCAGAAGCTGGGGATCGTCGTGATAGGAGAAACCAATGTGCTTTACAAGGCCGGCTTCCTTCTTTTCTTTCAGCCAGGTGAAGCAGTCCAGCTGGTCGTAGACCTCCAGCTTGGCCCTGTCCAGGCCGTGGAGCAGGTAATAATCGAAATATCCGGCTCCGGTCTTCTTCAGCTGCTCATTGAAGATGGCGTCCCGGTCCTCTTTGGTCTTGATGAAGCCCGCGTGGAGCTTGTCCGCCAGGGTGAAGCTCTCCCTGGGATAACGCTCTACCAGAGCCTCTCTCGCCACGTTCTCGCTGTTGAATCCGCAGTACATCCACGCGGTGTCGAAGTAGGTGAAGCCCCTTTCCATGAACATGTCCACCATCTTCTTGACCTGCTCGACGTCGATGTCCGCAGCGTTTGCTCTATCGTTTCTGGGAAGCCTCATGAGGCCGAAGCCCAGCTTTTTTACCGGTCTGAACTGCATTTTCGCTCCTTCCCGCGGACTTTGCCGCGCTTTTCAAACATTCACCGGATATATTATACCCGAAAGCCTGCCATCGGGCAAGGACGGCCGGCGCTCTACAGGCTGATCTCGGTCCTGAAGACGATGACCGCCCTTCCGGCGATGGAGACCTCGCTGACCGTGCCGGACTTCACGCAGGCGGTGACCTGCAGGATCCCCGCCCGGCCTATGGCTTCTCCCTGACAGACCGAAAAGACCTTAAGACCCGTCTCCCCCGCGCCCGGAAGGAGCCCGAAGCGGACGATATACGCCCCGACAGGGCCTCCGGCGGTGCCGGTCACCGGATCCTCGGCGATCCCGAGAGCCGGGCAGAAGAGCCGCGAGTGTATCTGGACATCAGCGTCCGGATGAAGGGTGAAGGGGTAAAAGCCGCTGGTGCGGGTCCTTTTGCTGATCTCGAGGAGCTTCCCCTGATCGGGCCTGAGGCTGTGGAGCTTTTGAACGTCCTTAAGGCCGATCATGAAAAAGGGGATACCTCCTGATGCCCTGCATCCATGGGGGAAGAGCCTGCCCCCGCCGAAATAAAAAAACGCAGGGCAGACTCTTCGCCCGGCCCTGCAGCGCGCTTTTTTAGAACTTATTGTAGATCACGGTCTCTTCGGCGGGCCTGATCTGGCTGTGCTTGGGCGAGGGCTGATAGCCATCGGCCGGATAGCCCATGGGGAGCAGGCTGACGGGGACCAGGTCTTCGGGGACGTTGAACTCCCGTCTGACCGCTTCGGGATCGAACCACATGACCCAGCAGCTTCCGATGCCCAGCTCGGCGGCCTCGAGCATCATGTGGGTGGTCACGATGGAACCGTCCACGAACTCGCTGGTCTGGCCGTCGTACTGCCTCTGCCAGCACTCGTCGGTGTTGACGAAGGTGAGCAGAGCCAGAGGCGCGTTGAAGTGGCAACTGGTGCACTTCTTGAGCTTCTCCAGGCCTTCGGGGGTGTTGATGACCAGGACCCTCTGGGGCTGATAGTTGCAGGCGGTGGGAGCGATCCTGCCGGCCTGAAGGATCTTGTCCAGCTTCTCCTGCTCGACGGGGACGTCCTTGAACTTTCTTACCGAGCAGCGGTCGGCCGCCAGCTCCAGGAAGGTCTTCGGAGCCTCCACCGGGATCTCGGGCTGGGGAACGGGCACGTCGTCGGGGATCGGGCACTTGTAGACGCCACCCTCCTTCTTCATCATCTCGTCGAAGTCGGCCCATGCGGACCTGAGCAGCTCGGGATCTCTGAAGAACCTCGCGGCGGTGAGGGCCAGGACCTTGCCGCCCTGAAGCATGCCCTTAAGGCCGATGCCGTTGCCGGTGCAGCAGGTCGCCTGCCAGTTGTGGTTGCCGGTGACGCCGGGCCAGGTGACGGTGGAGACCAGACCGCAGGGCACGATGTGCTGGACGTCGCCCAGGTCGAAGGAACCGGAGCTCTCGAACCATCTGTTGGGCCTTACGCCGGTGGGCAGGGGATCGTCGCCCTTGAACTGGGGAGAGGTCTTGGCCAGTGCCCAGGCCATCTCCTTCTCTTCTTCGGTGTATTCGATGGGAGGCAGGTCGTTCTTCATGACGTCGTAGAAGGCGTCGGCGATGACCGCGTTGGAGTGGGTGTTGTAGCAGCCGCCCAGGAACTCGACGGTGAGCTCGGTGCCGGTCATGCTTGCGGCGCCCTTGGCGACCTCCACCAGCCTGCCGTAGATGTCATCGATGGACTCGCGGGAGAGGGACCTGACGTAGTACCAGACGGAAGCCTTGTCGGGGATGATGTTGGGGGCTTCGCCGGCTTCTTTATATGAATAGTGGATGCGGGCCTTGTCGGGGATGTGCTCCCTCAGGTAGTTGGCACCTACGCTGAGGAGCTCGCAGGCATCCAGAGCGGATCTTCCCAGCCAGGGTGCGCCGGAGGCGTGTCCCGCCCTGCCCTTGTAGTGGAAGATGGCGCTGTTGATGCCGCCGGCGATGCCGCAGTGGGCCATGTTGGCGCCGCCGCCGTGCCATGCCAGGGCCATGTCCAGCTCCTTGAAGGCTCCGCCCCTCGCCATGAAGGGCTTGCCGGTCAGGACCTCTTCGGCGGGACAGCCGTAGAAGACCACGGTGCCGGAGAGCTTGTTCTCTTCAAGGTCGGCCTTCATGCCCAGAGCCGCCGCCAGGGTCGCGGTGCCCAGCAGGTTGTGGCCGCAGCCGTGTCCGGGGCCGCCGGGGACCTCGGGATCGTGGACGATGCTCTGCTTCTGGGAAAGCCCGGGCAGGGCGTCGTATTCGGCGAGAAGGCCGATGACGGGATGGCCGCTCCCCCAGGTCGCCCTGATGGAAGTGGGCATGCCGTAAAGGCCGGTCTCCACCTCAAAACCGTTCTCTCTTAAGGCCTGAGCCATCCACTCGCATGCCTTGACCTCGTTGTAGGCGGTCTCGGGATGGTCGTGGATCCTGAGGGCCAGCTCGTTATAGTAGTCTTTCTTTGCGTCGATGGCGTCGATTATGAACTGCTTGTGATCCATGTATTCCTCCGTTTGTGTTTCCAGGGGATGGTTTGCGTGCCCGGGGTCCTTCGCGGACCTTAAGGCCATTTGTCTTTATTATGATTATAACTGATTTATCGGGATCATAACAGTTCGTATTGCAGACAATTGCTCAAGCGGCGGGTGACCCAAAGACGGGCCACGCAGCGGCAGTATGCTTTTCCGCTGCTTTGAGCGAGGGGTGGCGCAAGGAGGCACCGCGCCGGCTGCCGCCGGGCAGGCGGATGCGGGAGCCTCACGCCAGGACCCCGAGCGGATGTAATGGATGCCTTTGAGGCAGGTCCCAGCGCAGTACATACACAAGGCTACTGAGTGGCAGAATGCAGCGCTCAAAGATGATGAGTGCGGCGGATCTGTCGCTCAAAACTCATAATAACGGCAGATCTGAATCAGGAATGACGCCGTTGGTAAGAATAAAGGTAAAATGTCACAAAAGTAGCTGTAACTTGTGACATCGATAAAAGATTATGTGATCGTTGTCACATATCCGTTATTCTTACTAGATACCGCTCTGTTTAATGGCCAAATTTGTGACCAAAATCTGATCTGATCGGTGTTCGTGTCACAAATTGCGTATATTTGGGAGAAAAATGAGATCATCATGGCATTTGCCGTGCAATTCTGTGACATGATCCATTGTTCTTATGAAATGTGTCACAATAAACTCAAACGAGGGGTGGCGCAAGGAGGCACCGCGCCGGCTGCCGCCGGGCAGGCGGATGCGGGGGATGCCTGCGCCAGGACCCCGCAGCGTTTTGCGCCATGATCCACAGCCCCAGTTCCTTCTGCTCTGCCGTGCTAAACTATTGTAGACGCCAGTGACGGGTGATATAATGTATGCGTACACTATCGCATTTATAAGGAGGTATTACCATATGTTCAGTGCAATCAATCTGGCGTCCCTGACCGCTCTGTGTCTGCAGATCGTCAAGGCGCTTCTGATCTACGTCATCGGACGCATCGCCATCGACCTCATCATCAAGGCAGTCAAGAAGGGCCTTGAGAAGACCAGCCTCGATCCGATGCTCCACAAGTTCATCTGCAACGTGATCAAGGTCATCTGCTGGGCAGAGATCGTCATCGCCATCATGACCGTCTTCGGCTTCAACGCCAGCAGCCTTCTGACCGTCTTCGCGGCGGCAGGAGCAGCGGTCGCCCTGGCTCTTCAGGGCTCACTTTCCAACTTCGCCAGCGGCATCCTGATCATGGTCAACAAGCCCTTCAAGAAGGGTGATTACGTGGTCTGCGGCGGCGGGGAAGGCTTCGTCGAGAGCATCGACCTGATGGCCACCACCCTGGTCACCATGGACAACAGGGTCACAATCGTCCCCAACAGCCAGATCACCGGAGCGAGCATCACCAATGTCTCCAAGAAGGACACCAGAAGGGTCGACATGCAGATCGGCGTCGCCTACAACACCGACATCGATTACGCCAAGAAGGTCATCACCGACTTCATCAACAGCGATCCCAGAGTCCTCAAGGACCCCGCGGTCTTCTGCGAAGTCACCAAGTACGACAAGAACGCTGTGGAGCTGGAGATGAGAGCATGGTGCAACGGCGCCGATTACTGGGGCGTCAAGTTCGACATCCAGTCCGCTCTCAAGGGCGTGCTGACCAATGCCGGCATCGCCATCCCCTATCCCCAGGTGGACGTCCACATCAAGGACAACAAGTAGTTTCATTTGCCATGCCGGGTTCCTTTCGGACCCGGTTTTTTGATAGATAAAGGAGAATCGATATGAATTACAAGATCCAGGGCGAACCCATGCCCGTAGTCATCTGCGAGGTCGAGTCCGGCGAGACCATGATCACCGAGAAGGGCTCCATGGTCTGGATGAGCCCCAACATGAAGATGGAGACCAGCGGCGGCGGCATCGGCAAGATGTTCGGACGCATGCTGGGCGGCGAGAGCCTCTTCCAGAACCACTACACCGCTCAGGGCGGCAAGGGCATGATCGCCTTCGCCTCCAGCTTCCCCGGCAGCATCATGGCCATCGAGATCACTCCCGACAAGCCGGTCATCTGCCAGAAGAGCGCCTTCCTGGCTTCCACCGAGGGAGTCGAACTCTCAAATTTCTTCCAGAAGAAGATCGGAGCAGGACTCTTCGGCGGCGAGGGCTTCATCATGCAGAAGATCAGCGGCAGAGGCATCGCCTTCATCGAGATCGACGGATCGGCGGTGGAATATGAGCTTTCCGCCGGACAGCAGCTGGTCATCGACACCGGCAACCTGGCCATGATCGACGCCACCTGCGGCATCGACGTGGTCACGGTCAAGGGCGTGAAGAACGCGCTCCTCGGGGGCGAAGGCCTCTTCCACACCGTCGTCACCGGCCCGGGAAAGGTGACCCTGCAGACCATGCCTCTCTCCAGCTTCGTAGGCACCATCAGCGCCCTGCTGCCCACCGGGAACAAGTAGGTGCGGCCATGAAGACTCTCTTTACCGAGGCCTGCGAAAGGCAGCGCATGGAGCTCTACTGCGAGTATCTCAAAAAGACCCCCCAGCTGCTGGCCCAGCTGGCTTCGGTCGAGGACATGTACGAGAAGGCCGTGACCGAGGAGGAGATGCTCACCAGGCAGGATCCCGAAAGCGTCAGCACCGGTCTTTACGCGGCCAGGCTCGCCTCGACAAGAGAGCAGTGCCTGACCCGGGCGGAGGACATAAAGGACCAGCTGAAGCTCATCTTCGGCCTTAAGGCCGAGCTTGAGGAGAAGAGCCCCGCATTAAAGGAGCTGGCAGGAAAGGACGATCCCGTCTCCTCGCTGATGGCGCAGGTAAAGGAAGCCGCGGCAGCCCTTCCCAAAGCAGAAGCCGGGAAGAAGCCTGCCAAAAGAAGAAAGATCACCGGCGTCAAGCCCTGATACCTCAACTGCCTGCTGTTTTGCCCCGCATGATAAATGAAATAAGGAGGATTTAAAAATGGACATGCTCGAGACCATGCTCTCAAGAAGGAGCATCAGAAAGTACAAGGACGAGCCGGTCTGCCCCGAAAAGCTTGAGGCCGTCCTGGACGCCGCCCTCAGCTCCGCCACCGGCAAGGGCAAAAGGCCCTGGGAGATCATCGTTGTGAAGGATAAGGAGCAGCTGAAGAAGCTTGCCCTCTGCAGACAGGGCGCCGGCAGGCTCCTGGAGGGCGCCGCCGTCGGCATCGCTGTCATCGGCGACAAGGAGCTTTCGGACACATGGATCGAGGACTGCTCCATCGTCATGGCCAACATGCACCTGATGGCCCACGCCCAGGGACTGGGCAGCTGCTGGATCCAGGGCAGGAACCGCCAGGGCGAGGACGGCAGGACCTCCGACGCATGTGCCAAGGAGCTGCTGGGCTATCCCGACAACTTCGAGCTGCTGGCCTTCCTTGCCATCGGTGTGCCGGACGAAGAAAAGCCCGCCTACAAGATAGAAGATCTGCACCTCGAGAAGCTGCACATCGAAGAGTTCTGATGCCGGTCCCGCGCCCCCCGGGCACGGGCAGAGCCCCTTTTTCCCATATCCCTTTAGGAGGTCAACTATGAAACAGCTTCACAAAAGGCTCAGCGTCGTGCTCGCCCTCGTGATGATCCTCTGCCAGCTGCCCCTGCTCGGGCAGCCCGTCAGCGCCGGAGGCGACATCATCGACGTCAGCACCGCCGCCCAGCTCAAGTCCGCCCTCGAGATGAACGGCGACTGCACCATATTGCTGCTGGACAACATCGATGAAAGACACGGCCGCATCTACGAAGACGACATGGGCTTCAACCACTACGAAGCCCCGGACGGCGACAGGGCGCACAAGTACGACATCGACCACTGGTGCGAGGTCGGCAGCGGCCGCAAGACCCTCGATCTCAACGGCTGCGTCTTCCGCATCGAGTACAAGAACACCCAGGACCTCGACGCCGATCTGCTGTACATCCCCTCGGGCGCGGATCTGACCGTCAAGGACTCCCACGGCACCGGCTATGTGACCTTCGACGGCTACATCGGCGGCGGCTGGTACATGCCCCAGAAGAGCACCCTCGAGACCGTCAGGAACATCTTCCGCGTGGACGGCGGAAAACTGACCGTCACCGGTGGATGCTTCGAGGCCGGCCGCTCCAAGGAGGAGTGGGTGACCGCTGCCCTGCGCAACGGCGAAGAGACCATGTATCCATACACCGGCAACGCCAGAAAGTCCGTCAACGGCTGCGCTGTCATCATGGACAGCGGAAAGACCACGATCTACGGCGCCAATATGACCGGCAGAGGCTACACCTTCCTCGACACCGACGGGCTGCGGTATTCCAAGCCGGCGGCCTGCATAGACGCGAAGGGCGGCGAGCTGACCATCATCGAAGGCTACTTCGCCGGCCGAGGCGGAGCCGACTGCATCAGGACCTCGTCCTCCTGCAAGGCGGATATCAGGGGAGGAAAGTACCAGGTATTCACCAATGAGGTGCTCATGCTGCCCGTCCCCTCCAGAGATGAGCTGATGGCGGCCTATGACGAGGCCTCCGAGGCCAACATCGCCTTCCTCAGCCACTACAACGTGACCGACGGCATATACGGCAGGCTCTTCAGCCCCGGCGCCCTCGATTACGACGACATCTCCATCACCTACAATTTCAAGCGCGAATACATGACCGACCGAAGGCTGTCCAAGTCCCTCGGCAGCTACGGCACCATCAAGGACTTCTTCGAGGAATGGGACCGCCGCGTCACCGGCAACACCCACATCGGTTATGAGCCTTATGTGGTCATAAAGCCCGATCTGGATCCCGGCGAGATCCTCATCCGCGGCCACGAGAACGAGCCCGAGCCCTGGATCAATCCCGATAAAGAGGGCCTTTTCGTCAGCTGCGAATACGAGCCCGCCTTCGCCATGGCCTCGAAGCTCAACGGCAGCCCCCTGACCGTGACCTACACCTACAGTCTCTACGACGCCAACCAGGCGACGGCGAAGCTGATAGGCTCCTACACGGTCGGAAACACCGAGCCCATAGACCTCTATGCCTTCCCCGACGCGGAGAAGGCGCTTAAGAACGACGGCCGCTACGCCATAAGGCTCAGCGTCACCGAGGACTACTGGACCCCGGCATACAGCTATCTGGTCAGCACCGACGCCTCATATTACGCCAAGCAGACCTTCCGCGTTACCCACTTCGATCCCCCGGGAGTCGTCTCCCAGACCAGGGGCCTGCAGATGGCCTCGAAAAAGGGCGGGACCGTCAAGCTGAGCGTCACCGGCACCGACGGAGTCCTGGCCTCGGCCTGGCTCAGAGTCGGAAAGAACGGATCGGTCGCAAGAGCCGGCAACGGCACCTTCAGCGGCGTCACGGCGACATACTCCCCCAAGGTCGAAAAGAGCGACATGTTCCAGTGCATCATGCGCAGCGACGGAGGCGACGTCTATTCGGAGCCCGTCGAGGTCTGCTTTGAGCCCACGTTCTTTACGCCCAGCTCCGCCAGAGTCGGCGAGGGCGGCACAGCCTTGCTCCTCGCGGAATGCGACTACGACGACGGCAGCTGCGCCCACATCGAGTCCGATGGCTGGTACAGGGTGCCCGAGGGCTGGAAGGGAGGAAGCAAAGGCCTAACGTCCGTGGGAAGCAGCGCCAGGGCCGAGAAGGGAAGGCTCACTATAAAGAACGTCAGCGCCTCCGACTACGGCGAATACGTCAGATGGATAGAGACCGAGCACGGCGACTACTTCAGCGAGAAGGTCAGCCTCACCCGCGGATCCGCCTCGGCGACCAATACCAATATCAAGTACGCCGAGATCGACGGCCTCAGGTACCAGGCCTTCCTGCACACGGGCCTCTACGCCCGCATGCCCGTCCCGCCCATCGACTGGCTCTACAGCGACAACCCCTACATTCGCTTCGACAAGCTTGAATGGAGCGGCGTCAGCAACGACAGGCTGCCCTCCGAGACCTCGTACGAGCTCACCATCAGCGCCAAGGGCGACTATTACTTCGAGCTCAACGACAGGGGCGGCCTCAGGTGGAGCATGGACGGCGTGTTCTACGAGCAGGCGGGCCTTGGAGAGCCCGGCGAGGTCCTGAAGACCGTGACCCTCCGCTCTCCTATCCTGTATCTGCCCGAGGCTGTCGACCGCATCGATTACACCGGCGTGATGCAGGGGACCGCCGGCGAGAGCTGCATGTGGGAGCACATGTGCCTGGTCGACTGCCAGGTGCACGAGGATACCTGCACCGTCACCGGCATGAGCGTTGATCCCGCCGACCTGCCCGAAGGCCTCAGCTTCCAGTGGCTGGGGAATGAAGGCTTTAAGGTCTACGGCGTCCCCGAGATACCGGGGATCTACACGGCGGCGGCAAGCGTCAAGCTCTCCAGCGGCTACACCGTGCCCATGGAGCTCACCTTCATCATCGAGATGCCCAAGCTCGCTGAGACCGGTCCCATAAGTCTCAAGATAGACCTGCCCGAGCTTCCGGTCTGCGAGCACGACTTCGGCGACCCCGTGAGCAACGGCGCGAAGACCCACACCCTGGAGTGCGCCGAATGCGGCTACGTCATCACCGAGGAGCACACCTGGGATGAAGGCAGGGTAATAAAGGAAGCGACGCCCGAAGAGGACGGCGTCGTCATCTACACCTGCTCCGAATGCGGAGAGACGAAGGAAGAGACCCTGGTATGGGATATCGAGAGCTCCGGCGCAATGACCGGGGATCAGGCGGAGAACGCCGCTGAGTTCTCTCAGGATCCCGCGAAGCCCTCCGAAGGACAGGTCCCGGGCCAGACCGTTCCCGGACAGCCGGGACAGCCTCAGGTACCCGGCCAGCCGGGCGCTCAGGATAAACCCATGCCCTTCGCGGACGTCCCCGAAAGCGCCTATTACAGGGACGCTGTCCTCTGGGCCTTCTACAGCGACCCGCAGGTGACCGACGGCACCAGCCCGACCACCTTCAGCCCCGCGAATAGCTGCACCCGCGCCCAGGTCGTGACCTTCCTCTGGAGAGCCCTTGGAAAGCCCGCGCCCAAGAGCAGGGAGAACCCCTTCAGCGACGTAGCCGAGGGCGACTGGTTCTTTGAGCCCGTCCTCTGGGCAGTCGAACAGGGCATAACCGACGGCACCAGCCCGACCACCTTCAGCCCCAAGAGCCCCTGCAAAAATAGCCACATCCTGACCTTCATCTGGAGGGCGGTCGGACGGCCCGGCGACACCGGAGCCGAGAAGACCTCCCAGTGGTACGCCGACGCCCTCAGCTGGGCCGAAGACAGCGGGCTTCTTGAAGGCACCTACAGCGGGACCATCTACGACGTCAACGCCCTCTGCCCCAGAGCCAACGTGGTCGAATACCTCTACAGATACAGCGAAAAACAGTAAAACGCAGCATCATCCCGGGCAGATCCCTCTGTCCGGAACTTCACCATTATCTTTTACAGACCGCCGCACACGCTGATGATACGCGCCTGCGGCGGTCTTTTTTATCACCGCCAGCCGCCGCAGGATCCGCATAATTTGAACGGGTGCCTGACCATATCCGGGGAAATGTGAATATCAGGCCAGAATTCGCTCATAAAATATGAAAACAAACCAAATATTCACTCATGAAATGTGCGAAAACCCTTGAGGTTCCCTCATCTTTTGTGTAAAATTGGACATAATCAATATCGGAGGTCTGTCAAATGTACCTGAAAAGAAAGATCGATGCATTTCTGGAAGAATGGAAAGCAGAACCGGGAAGGAAACCTCTGGTGATCAAAGGCAGTCGTCAAGTAGGAAAGACTGAATCGATCCTGCATTTTGCCGCAAGCCACTATGAGAGCATCGTTGAGATCAATTTTGTCCGTGATGAAAAGTACAAGGGCATCATATCTGATGGATACGATGTGTCTGATATCATAAAGAATATATCACTTATTGATCCTTCAAAGCGCTTTATTCCCGGAAAGACGCTGATATTTTTTGACGAGATCACGGAATTCCCGGAGATCGCGGCATCTCTGAAATTTTTTTGCATAGACGGCCGTTTCGACGTGATATGCAGCGGCTCGATGCTTGGTATCAATTACAAAAGGATCGAAAGCAACAGTGTAGGATATAAAAAGGACTTCGAGATGTTTTCGATGGACTTTGAGGAATTCCTGTGGGCAAAAGGATATGCAGACGACACGTCAAAAGACATGCTCTCCCACATGAGATGCTGCAGTCCCTTCAATGAACTTGAGATGAAGATCTACAATTCTCTCTATCTTGATCATACTATCCTGGGAGGCATGCCTGCCGTAGTTGTCGAATATATAGAGAAAGGTACGTTTGAGGGTTCTATTGAAACACAAAAGCAGCTCATCGCAGACTATAAAGAGGATATACGCAAATATGCGTCCGGTTTAGATCAGACACGGATCGTCAATGTTTTCAATAGGATCGCACCGCAGCTCGCGAAAGAGAACAAGAAATTTCAGATCTCAAAGGTCGCGCCGGGCGCAAGATTCAGGGATTATCGCGGATGCGCCGAATGGCTGGCTGATGCAGGGATGGTCAATATATGCTACTGCATGGAGTTCCCCGAACTGCCGCTTGGCGGAAACTATGAGCCGGATATCTTCAAATTGTATTTTGCCGACACAGGATTGCTGGTATCCTTGCTGGACGATGAGTCGCAGGAAGACCTCAGAGCCAATAAGAACCTCGGTGTTTATAAGGGAGCCCTGTATGAGAATATGGTCGGCGAAGCGCTGATAAAGCAAGGATATAAACTGTATTATTACAAGAAAAAAGATTCGACGCTGGAGGCAGATTTTTTCATACGTTCTGCCTCCTCCCTGATACCTGTCGAAGTAAAGGCTCAAAGCGGGAAGGCAAAATCCATGAGAACTCTCATCATGTCTGACCACTACCCAGACATAAGATACGGGATCAAACTATCTGGAAACAATATCGGCCATGAAGGTCGTATATATACTTTCCCCTATTTCTGCACATTCCTGATGAAAAGATTTATGGCGGATTTTCATGCCGAAGAAGAAATCTGACAAGAGTTCAGACCGCCGCAGACGCTGATGATACGCGTCTGCGGCAGTCTTTTTTATCACCGCCAGCCGCCGCAGGGCCTGCAGCGGCCTGCATTCCCCGAAATTTTTTGATTTAAAAAAAAATATTTTTTCAAACCAGTGTCTTTTTTGCGTTTTTCGCGCGATGTATATAGTGAAGGGGAAGATCCCTTCGGAAAGAACCGCCGTATTGAAAAGGAACAAGGCTGAACTTGAGATATCAGACCTTGAAGCGCTGTTCAACGAATACTATCAGGACATGCTCGCCGTAGCCTTCAAGTACCTTCACAGTCTTGCGGATGCGGAGGATGCCGTTTCCAAAGCCTTCGTGTCCCTCGCCGCCAATCCCGGAATACTGAAAGGACTTGACCCGGACCAGATCCGGCCGCGCCTTCTGTCCCTGGCAAAGTTCAGAGCCTTTGACCACTACCGCAGAGAATCGGGCCACGATCACGCGGAGCTCACCGGCGCCGAGCAGCAGGAGCCAAAGGCAGACGACGTGGAGAGCCTGGAGCTGGCCCTGCTGCTCCAGCAGATGAAAGAGCCCGAAAAGACCGTATTTTCGCTGCGATACGCCCATGACCTGAAGATATCGGAGATAGCAAAGCTTCTCGGGATCAGCAGTGCCGCAGTGCGAAAGCACCTCAGAGACGGCAAGGCCTGGTTAAGGTCGGCCATAACAGGGGAGGACGAAGATGTTTAAGAGGGGGATCCCGGCGGACCGGCTGCATAAGGCAGCCGATCTGCTGCGGGAACAGGAAATACGCGAACAGGCCTCCTCGCTGGATGAGCTCAGGCTCGCCCTTCCGCAGGACGTACTGGAAAGCAGCCGGATCAGAGCCTGGAACGGGATCAGAGCAGAGCTTGAGGGGCGTCATACCGCTTCCTCAAAGACCGTAAAGTCACGCGCAAAAGCCATCCTAAAACGCATGCTCGCCGCAGCGGCGGTGATGGTGCTTGTACTCGGGATGACCATGGTGGTAAGCGCTGAGGCGAGGCAGCGGGTCATTGATCTGTACAAGGTGGTGCTCGAAAATCGTATAGTTTTTAGATTTGTAAAGAAAGGCGGCGGACCTGCCGGTCCCCTCCTCCATTTAAATGCGGAAGAATACTTCGAAGGTTTCAAATTAAAACTGGTGGTGGACTTTCCCAAAACCAGGGATGAATACTATAAAAATGACGCTACCGGGGACACTATCATGTACTCATGCGCCGCGGTAACGAGCGCTTCCGGTTTTGGCGTAAGAGGGAATATCCGATCGCGTGAATCGGTAACAGTACACGGCTTTGACGCCGACCTGTACCACAGCAACGAAAAGGTCACGGAAAACACCTTGATATGGGTCGACACAGACCGGGAGCTGGCGTTTATGATAAGCACCACTTTGAGCGTCGAAGACATTTTTGACATGGTGGATCTTATATATCGATAGTTTATATATACCCAATGGGAGTTGATAGAATGATCAAAGACCGTTTTGCGAAGCCTTTCACACTAATAATGATCATATTGCTCATGATCGGTGCAGCGATCGCAGGACAGCACCTTTTCAAACCTTCTGACCGCCCCTATTCTGCCTGCTCTTACATCACCGCAAGAGACGGGCATTACAATATAGGCGTCGAGGTCCACTGCAAGGGGAGATTCTTTTATGGTGATCTGATGTTCGGAGCATCTGAGTTCGGAGACCTGGTCACAGAACTGCCTGACGATCCAGATGACGGCAAGTATTACTGTGAGACCATCCCCGGAGCAAATACCATGAAAGAATGGATCACCGTAGCCATCGAAGATAAAGATCTGCCTGAAGTGATCGCCCAATTGAAAAAACATGAATTTTACATTTATCTTGTCGATCCGGAAGGGAATTACGAAGACATCTACGAAAGAACGAGATTGAAATTGGTAAAGGTAATATAGGTTCTTCCGACGGCATGTCTCACAAACCCTGCCTCCAAAACATGTTAACATATAACAACGCAGACCGCAGAGGATCCTTTCCCTATGATCCTGCATTTTTTAAAACTTTTTCATCTCCTGCTGTCTGAAGGACCATCCCTCGTTCGTTATATCTTTGTGAAAAGTCTTTTAAGACATGATGGATGTTTCCGGAGGATAGATGTTCGTTATTCTTCTGTCGCTTCTGCCTGAAGATGAACAGGCTCTGATCCTTAGCATATTCGATCG
>Ga0208297_1000376_pt1 | contig 98270 bp, 72 predicted proteins | sample LMS_cellobiose_e_FD_187367 | JGI IMG/M metagenome (GOLD analysis project Ga0208297, IMG submission 187367) | Rumen-fistulated moose microbial communities from Alaska, USA - LMS_cellobiose_enrichment (SPAdes) (version 2) | ecosystem: Host-associated > Mammals > Digestive system > Stomach > Rumen... | reverse complement strand
TTTGACAGTCAATCATAAGCGGGTCAGGCGTCTGCGCAATGAACTGGGCTTGCGTACGGTGTATCCTCGCCCCCGCTTCAACACATCTGTGGCCCATCCATCACACCGGAAGTTCCCATACCTCCTTCGCGGTCTGAAAATCGACCACCGCAACCAGGTATGGAGCACGGACATCACCTATACAACGGTCAATGGTCATCGGGCCTTCGTGATCGGCATAGTGGACTGGTTCAGCCGCAAGTTGGTGGCGTACAACGTGGTTAATACGATGGACGCGTTTCATTGCGTGGAAACATTGAAGATGGCAATCGAGTGTCATGGGAAGCCCGAGATCTTCAATTCGGATCAAGGAAGCCAGTTTACCAGCGAAGAATTTGTTTCCGAACTGGAGCGGAAGGGGATCCGGATCAGCATGGATGGTCGCGGGCGATGCCGTGACAACGCCAAAATGGAGCGTTTCTGGTGGGCTCTGAAGTACGAGGACCTCAAAATCAAGGAATACGTCAGTTTGCCGCAACTGCGTTTCGGAGTCCAGCGCTATGTAAACTTCTATAACGCCCAACGGCTTCATACGGCGCTCGGATACAAAACTCCGGATGAAATCTATTTCGGCACTTGCAATTCAGGAAAAAAGTGGTATATTGAGATAAGGCGGTTTACACCAATCGTTTAATAAAAAACAGTCCAGCTTAAGGGATAAGCGCACAAATATGGAAAAACTGCCCGTAAAACTTTTGACCGAGCTTTTGACGCCCGATGAGATGATCGCTGCGTATAAGGTAAAAGAAACTCACGAAGTGCATTTCTGTCCCATCGGGATCTCGTTGCCGGATGAAAACCGCGTTTCCCTGGAATATCAGGCCGATAAAGAGCAATTCAGCGAGTTCCGCTATACTCCCCGTGCTTACTTTGCCGTCAAGGTTTGGGAAACCGCCCGGGACAATCTCCTGAAGCGGCCGGAATTCGTCGGAGCCCTCAATATCGAATGGTATCCCGTCGCGGCGTCGTTCAATTCCATCCGCTTCGTCAACGGCGGTACGGAAAAGTTCATCGCCGCCATGTGGGAAGAGATGAAGCGTCTGGCCGATTCTCATACTGTCGAAGCGGCGGGCGATTTTTTATGGAAGGATATCAAAGACGCTTTCGTCGTGTTGAAGCCGATCCAAATAGCGTTCATCGCCGGCGAAAAGATGCATCGTGCTACGCCTTTGGATGAGGAGTTCATTGATACCTGCGGCAATTTCGACCTGAAAAAGGTCAAGGAGCTCGTTGCCGAAGGTGCGAATATCCATGCTGTCGATCAAAACGGCGATACCGCCATGAGCACCATGATGATGTCTTATTATGGAAATCCTTTTGGGGAACAGCTGCCCCCGGATAATGGAAATCACGACAATTTCATCAAGATCGCACAGTATCTGCTTTCACTCGGCTACAACATAAACCTTGCCGGATATGATGCCGGTACCTGCTTGAATGATGCTCCGCACATCGACATGGAGATCGTGAAGTTCCTTTTGGACAACGGGGCTGATCCGAACGTCGGCTCGCATATCGGCGACAATGGAGGGGAAATTTTGGGGCGGACGGTGCTCGCGCATGTGTGGGATGACGAGATCGCTCATAAAGAGGAGAACTTCGACGATTTGGAGCGGCTTTTGCTGAGTTATGGTGCGCTTCCCATTCCCGCAGGACAGCGGATCACGCCAGATGAGTTGGATGATTGGATCAAAGAGGAAAGAGAGAAAAAACAGTGGGATGATTCCATTTGCCTTGGATCGTCCAATTTCAATGACGCACTGCTCAACTGTGCCGGGAACATGAATTTTTACTATATGGCGCTGATCGCTCAAAGCGGCGGCGATGTCAACGTGAGGGATGCGAGGGGGCGCAGCCTGCTTCAAATCACGCTTGACGAGGCCGAACTCACGGAAAGGAACAAATCGTATTTTCAAATACATCTTGCGGAAATGGCGCTGATGCTGCTCTGCGGCTTGAAGCTGAAACTCTCGGCGGAAGAAATCGAGTGGACGAAAGCGACCTGCCGGGAAAAGGGCTATACCGAAGCGTTGGACGCCATCACCTCAGTCGTCCCCTCCACGATCGGACTCTGCAAAAGGTGTCCATGATGGGCTGACGGACGACCGCAGTCCTCTCCGAAAACGGGCGCGTTCCGGGCCGCGACAGTCTTTTCCCCGTCCGGCACACCCACTGCCGCGCCAATCGCCGCGGCAGCCCCTTTAAAACGCAAAAGGCGGCCGGGATCGCTTCCGACCGCCAGTTTTCGACATCACTCGAATCCGAGCACCTTCTTCTGCTCGGACCACAGCACGGGGAGCGCTTGCTTAAGCCTATCCACGCTGAAGCCGTCCGGCAGGTTCCCCGTCAGGACGGCATGGTCGGCTCCGGGGCCGGACCCGCGATCCGTTTTCCCACGGAACAGCTCAGGAACGATCCGGAGACCGTGGCCCGTACCTAATATGAGAGTTTATAACCGGCTTTCACCAGAGTATCCCGAATATGCATAAGTTGTTCCCTGTCCCTGGTTTCCATTTTGATATGCAAAAAGCAACCGATAATATCGCCATTTTCACCGCTGGGATCGTGCCGAACCTGAATGACATTTGCTCCGCAGTCAGCGATGATGGTTGATACCTCCCGCAGTTGACCCGGCTTATCGAGCAGAGAGATTTTCAACTCTGCCATCCTGCCGGAAGAAAGCAATCCACGGTTGATCACCCGCGAAAGGATGTTGACATCAATATTTCCCCCGGAAATTACTGCACAAACATTTTTTCCGGCGAGGTCAAGTCTATTTGCCAATATAGCCGCAACGCCGACAGCCCCGGCCCCCTCGGAAACCAGCTTTTGCTTTTCCATGAGTGCCAGAATGGCAGTAGCGGTCTCATCATCACTTACCGTCAAAATGCCATCCACATATTTACAGCACAGTTCCCTTGTAAGTTCGCCCGGCGTTTTCACTGCGATCCCATCAGCAAAAGTGGAGGCCTTTTCCAGAGTGACAGCTTGTTTTTTTGCAAAAGCCTTGCTCATCCCCGGTGCGCCTTCTGCCTGAACACCGTAAACCTTGCACTCCGGTTTCAACTGTTTCAAGGTAAATGCGACCCCGGACGCCAGTCCGCCGCCGCCGACAGGCACAAGGACAGTATCCACCTCTGGAAACTGTTCCAGGATCTCCAAGGCAATAGAGCCTTGTCCGGCAATCACATCCTCATCGTCGAAAGGATGGACAAAAATACCGTTGTGTTCTTTGTAGTAGGCATCGGCTGCAAGATAGGCATCATCATAGACCCCGTCAACAAGGTGAACTTCCGCACCAAGTCTTTTTGTTGACTCCACTTTGGATATGGGGGCAATGCTTGGCATGAAAATCACCGCCTTGCGGCCGAGTTTCCCTGCGGCAAGCGATACTCCCTGCGAATGATTGCCGGCTGAACAGGCAACGATTTCCCGATCATCCTGCGGTAAAGAGGCAATCTTGAAAAACGCCCCCCGCAATTTGAATGATCCTGTGAGCTGCAGATTTTCCGCTTTCAAACGCAGGTTGCAATCACCGGTCAAGCCGTTGCCTTCGATCATATCCGTATAGCGTACCACCCCCTTCAAGAGGCGGCTTGCCTTGTAAACCTTATCCAAAGTCAGCATAACTGAGCCCCCTTGTCTGCGGAAGAGAACAATGCCGCATACCGTTTCGAGTAACCGTGAAGCACTTTTTCAGATGCAGAAACTTTTTTGCTTCGCTCCTCGCCATGAGGATGCTTCATCGCCATCAAGGGGGAAAGTTGTAGGACTGCAGAAAGCCCTTCTGTGGTTTTGTGACTGTTCATCTTATTTGTTCCAATTCATTTTGGCTCTCAGCTCTGCGCCGACTGTTTCAACTTGATGAGCTTTGGCTTCTTCTCTCTGCCTGTTGAAGAGAGGTCTGCCATCCGCATTTTCCTTGAGCCATTTTCTGGCAAACGTTCCGTCCTGGATTTCGGCGAGTATCTGTTTCATTTCAGCCCTGGTCGCATCGGTGATCAGGCGATGTCCGGTGTTGTAATCGCCGTATTCAGCAGTATCGCTGATACTGTAACGCATGAAGGAGAAGCCGCCTTTCACCACCAGATCGATGATGAGCTTCATCTCATGGATGCACTCGAAATAGGCGCTTTCAGGTTTGTATCCGGCTTCCACGAGGGTCTCGAAACCCGCCTGCATCAAAGCCGTAACACCGCCGCAGAGAACCGCCTGTTCACCGAAGAGGTCAGTTTCCGTCTCTTCCTTGAAGGTCGTTTCCAAGATCCCCGCACGTCCGGCACCGATTCCGCAGGCGTAGGCGAGAGCCAAGTCCATAGCCTTCCCGGATGCGTCATGTTCAACTGCCACCAGACAGGGAACACCCCTGCCTTCGACAAACTGACTGCGGACAGTATGACCGGGTCCCTTGGGGGCGATCATCACCACATCGACGAAATCCGGCGGCACGATCTCCTTGTAGTGGATATTGAAACCGTGGGCGAAACTCAAGATCATTCCGGGATGCAGATTGTCTCTCACGCCCGTTTCATAGATGGAACGCATCTTTTCATCGTTGACAAGCATCATCACCCAATCGGCCCTTTTGACGGCATCGGGAGTATTCAAGACTTCGAATCCATCCGCCCGGGCCGCAGCCGCACTTTTGGAGTTTTCATAAAGTCCGACCACGACCTTTACACCGCTGTCACGCAAATTTTGGGCGTGGGCATGGCCCTGGCTGCCGTAGCCGATTACGGCGATGGTGAGGTTGTTGAGTAGTTCCATTTTGCAATCGGCATTGTAGTACATCTTGCTCATTTTCTTTCTCCTTTCCGGATTTGTTGTTAGAGCGTTGCGTTGTTCGGAAGAACAACGGATTTGACATCAAAAAGTTTCCTTAATTGCCGTGCCATTTGACGTTGAATGAAAAGATCGCCACGGGAAACGATCCGCATCACGGAAAGAGCCGGATCACTTGTTTCTTCGACGGTCAGACTGTCAATATTGTACTTGTGCTTTGCATAGAGTTCGGTGATGCGGTTCAGCACACCGCAATGGTTGGCAACGGTCAACTCAACAATAAAGCGTTCCATTTTTCACTCCTTCGAGGTTATTAAATCCTGCACACCGCCTCCCGGCGGTATCATCGGCAGGACAAATTCATCCTTATCAACTTGACAATCGAGAATCGTCGGCATATCGGGCGCAAGATCGGACAAGGCTTCTTCCAGTTCGGCCAAGGTCGTGATCTTTTTCCCTTCTGCCCCAAATGCCTCGGCCACTGCCGGGAAATCGGTTTTCCTTTTCAACGTCGTGGATGAGTAATGCTTTTCGTAAAACATCGTCTGCCATTGACGCACCATGCCCAACACACCGTTATTGAAGACCACGATCAGCAGCGGTAAATTTTGCGAGACGGCAGTTGCCAGCTCCTGCAAGCACATCCCGAAGGAACCGTCTCCCGTAAAAAGGACTGTCCGTTTCCGATGATTGGCGATGCATCCGCCGATTGCCGCCCCCAGCCCGAAGCCCATTGTCCCCAATCCTCCTGACGTAAGAAGCCGACGCGGAGACTTGAAAGGGAAATACTGCATGGTCCACATTTGATGTTGTCCCACATCGGTCGCAATGACTGTATCATCATCACAGTAGTGAGCGACGGTTTTCAGCAGAGTCCTCGGTGTAAGTGTATTTTCCTCCGGCAAGGCATCCAGTTCTTTGGCTTTTGCGACTTGCTCCTGCCACCCGGGACGCTCCTGCCGGGGGAGGAGAGCCAGCAAGTTCCGTAAAACAACCTTGACATCTCCGCATAATTCCACATCTGCAACAGCGTTTTTGCCGATTTCCGCATGATCGATATCCAGATGAATGATTTTTTTGCCTTGACAATATTTTGCGGGATTGCCGGTGGCGCGGTCAGAAAAACGTACTCCAAGAGCGAGAATGAGATCACACTCATTTTGCAGCCTGGCAGAACTCCGACTTCCGTGCATTCCGCACATTCCCAGATTTGCAGGATGTCCCGCAGGCAGTGCGGTCAATCCCATCATACTGAGTGCCACAGGAGCGGAAATCCTCTCCGACAGTTCTTGCAGTTCCTTGCTTGCTCCGGCAGAAACGACTCCCCCTCCGGAATAAATGAACGGACGCTTGGAGCCCGTTATCAATTCGACGGCTTTGCTTAAATCGACCTCGGGTCGCTGGTGGAAATACAGCTCCTGCTTGACAAATTCTGCCTCATCACATGTATCCGTCTGGACGCTTTTGGGGATGTCCACCAGTACCGGACCGCACCGTCCGCAGGAAGCGATTTCAAAAGCGGCATCCAGAATCCCCGACAGTTCCTTGACATCGCTTACAGCAAAACTGTGCTTGACGATCCCCTGCGTGATACCGGTGATGTCCACTTCCTGAAAGCTGTCCCGTCCCAAAAGGGAAACAGCCACATTGCCGGTTACGATAACCATGGGAATGCTGTCCAGATATGCATTGGCAATTCCCGTGACCAGATTGGTTGCTCCGGGACCGCTGGTTGCGATGACCACTCCCGGTTTGCCGGTGACGCGAGCAAATCCGTCTGCGGCATGAGCGGCATTCTGTTCATGGGTGCACAACACATGGTTGAGCCGGTGAGCATTTTTATAAAGTTCGTCATAAATTGGAAGAACGGCTCCACCGGGATAACCGAAAACGGTTTCAACTCCATTGCGACACAATGACTCGATGACTATGGCGGCCCCTGACAGTATCATTTTCCTCCCTTCCTTTCATTCCTATTTTGGGTAAAATAAAAAACCCTGTCGGAAATCTTCTCTCCGACAGGGCCTGAATTCTCTTTCTTTTGGGATTTTATGCCGTGCCGGGAGGCGCAATGATAATAATTGCGCTCAAAATAATGAAAATGATGGCAGGAAGAAGGGCTACGGCAACAGACACGACAGAAGATCCGGGCACAAAGTGTACCGGAGCTTCATGGAAATTTTTCTCAAGCTTTATCGCATTCATCGTGCCTGTTCCTGAAACTGGACAGTCCGGAGATGAAATCCCCGAACCTGCTTTAATATATCCCCGTTTTCCATTTTTTTCAAGGGGGAAAATAAAAAAACTCATACTTTACCGAAAACAGGGGACCCCACCGTCTGCATGCGATACACCCCCGCGAATAAAAAATCAAGGCAAAAATCCCCCTCCGGCATGGAATTTTATTCATCTTTGTTTTTGCTCCGCACAGGCTTTTGCAGACACCTCCTCTGCCAACGCCGGGCTTGCCCCGGATTCGCCCTTCCAACGCTTCCGCCTTGCTCCCGGTCCGCCCTCCCGTACTGCCGTGAGCCCGCGTCACAGGCCCCCGGAAACGCAAAGGACGCCCCCAGGAGAGAAAAAGCCCCGCCTTTCGACCGACGGGCTTTCCTTTTCCCTCTCAACTTTCGATCTCGAGCACCTTCTTCTGCTCGGACCACAGCACGGGGAGCGCCTGCTTCAGCCTGTCCACGCTGAATCCGTCCGGCAGGTTCCCGGTCAGGACGGCGTGGACGATCTCCGGGGCGAGCAGCGTCAGCCGCAGCACCCGGGCCACGTAGGCCCGGTCCTTGCCGACGGCGTTCGCCAGCTCGTTGACATTGGAGAAATGTCCTTCGTCGATCATCGACTGCCAGCGGAAGGCGCGGGCGAGATTGACGAGCAGCGGCTCCTGCATGGAACGTTCCGGGTCCGGACCCTCGATCCGCTTTCTTCCGGAACAGCTCCGGAACGACATGGGGAGCGTGACCCGCACGTTCCCGTTCTCCAGCACTTTCCCCTCAGCCATTTCCGAAATCCTCCATCAGCGACCTTATTCCCGCCGTTTTGAATTCTATCTCCAGCCTGTCGTCCCACACCACGGCCTTCTCGATCAGGAGCGTCAGCAGGCGGTTGTACTCCCCGGGCGTTATCTCGTTCCAGAAGTCCTCCCGGAAGCTGTCGACCACCTCCATCGGGTCCATGCCCGACTTCTCCGCGAAGCGCCTGACGAGGGAAATGTCGCCGAGCATCTTCCTCGTCTGACTTTTCACAAGTTCCTCGATGTCCCCGGCCTGGACCTGCCGGACCGGACACTCTGAAACGGCGCGCTTGCTGTCCTTGCAGCAGGCGTAGTAGTAGTACCGGCGGCCGTGCCTGGTCGTGTAGGTCGGCATCATCGCCCCGCCGCAGTGCCCGCACCTGAGGATGTTCTTCAGGGGCGCGATGGTCTCCTGCCGTCTCGCGCGGTCGGGATGCGGGGCGGCCCCCTCCCGTATGGCCTTCACCCGGTCCCACAGCTCCCGGGATATGATGGCCTCCTGCTCGCCCTTGCAGACGGCGTCCTTGTACTTCACCTCGCCGACGTAGGTGTGGTCGGAGAGGATCCGGGAGATGTGCGGACCGTCCCACTTGTTGCCCTTCCTGGTCCTCAGCCCCCGCCCGTTCAGCTCCATCGCGATCAGCTTCGGCGACTGGATCTCCACATACTGGATAAAGTCGGAAAGTCATGGTTATATATGCACTGGCGAGCGGAATACGCTCGGAAACAGCAAACAGCAAAGGAGGCAGAATCATGAGCATCGAAAGCGAAATCACCGTCGGAACCATCGTCGTCGTCAAGGTCGGCCGCAACGAGGTCGAAGTCACGGTCACCGAAATCACCGCCAACGGCTGGAAGGTCAGGAGCCTTTCCTCCGGGCGGGAGTTCGAAGTGCGCCACATCGAGCGGGTCGTCGCGGAGCCGGCCGGTGAAGTCGGGACCGGGGAACCCGAGGCTGTGGCGGTGGCCGAACCGGAAAACGGGACCGCCGCGCCCGTTGAACCGAAGGGCGAGGCCGAAGAGGCGGGCCCCGCCGAACCGGAGGCCGCGCCCGAACCCGCGAGCGCCCCGTGCCCGGAGAGGAAGCTCTCGCTCCTCAACGCGGCCGCTCAGGTGCTCGCCGCCTGCCGTGTTCCGATGAACTGCAAGGAGATCATCGCCAAGGCGGTGGAGATGGGCCTTTGGACGCCCACCGGTGCGAAGACCCCGGAGCAGACGCTCTACAGCGGAATTTTCCGGGAAATCAAGAGCGGCGCGACGCCGCGCTTCCGGAAGAGCGGGACCCTCAAGGGCTCCTTCGAATACGCCGGGGAGCAGTGATTGGCTCCGAAGCCCTCCATCGTCAGCCCCTCACGCCGAGGGGCTTTTTCGTCTCCACGCAACGGCTCCCCAGATGGCGAAGGCCAGATGGACGGCGTCCAGCACCGCCCGGCTGTAGAGTCCGGACCAGAGGTCGAAGCCCAGCCAGGCGATGTTGCCCACAGACCAGAGGTAGAAGCACCAGATGTTCTTCCTGACGTTCAGCGCCGTTCCGGTGAGACTCAGTATCGTGATCGCCCAGGTGAACGCGGCGATCATTGCGCGGTCTCCGCGACGGCGGGGGTGAGAGACTGCCAGTCGCATCCCTCGCCGGAGGTGAACTCGGCCCATCTGCGCCGGATGACGTCGCAGTATTTCGGCTCCAGCTCCATCATGCGGCAGACCCGTCCGGTCTGCTCGCAGGCGATCAGTGTGCTTCCGGACCCGCCGAAGGTGTCGATGACGATGTCGCCGCGTCTGCTGGAGTTCCTGATCAGGTACACCAGCATCTCCACGGGTTTCATGGTCGGATGCACATCGTTGTGCTTCGGCTTGTCGTATTCCATGACGGTTGTCTGGCTCCGGTCGCTGTACCATGCGTGGGCCGCGCCGTCCTTCCAGCCATACAGACATGGCTCGTGGATCCACTGGTAGTCCTGCCGCCCCAGTACGAGGGCGTTCTTCTTCCAGATCAGGCACTGCCGGACCTTGAGACCGATGTCATGGCAGGCTCCCCGGAAATTGTATCCCTCGGAGTCGGCGTGGAAGATGTAGAACGACGCCCCGGATTCCATGCGGTCATGCACACACTGGAACGCATCCCGGAGGAACGTGCGGAACTGCTCGTCCTCCATGTCGTCGTTCTCGATGGTCATGCCGTTGCTTCCCTCGTAGGCGACGTTGTACGGCGGGTCGGTGAGCCAGAGGTCCGCCTTCTCCTCGCCCATCAGCAGGGCGACATCCTCCGCTCTGGTCGCGTCGCCGCAGAGCAGCCTGTGTTCACCCAGCAGATAGACCGTGCCGGGGACGGACGCCGCGGACTCCGGGACTTCCGGGACGGCGTCCGGTTCTGTCTCGCCCTCGGCCACGGCGTCTTCGCCGCCGCCGTTCAGCAGCTGGTCCAGCTCGTCGGGATCGAAGCCCAGCACGGAGAGGTCGAAGTCGGCGTTCTGGAGGTCCTTCAACTCCATCGGCAGCAGGGCGTAGTCCCATTCCGCAATTTCGCCGGTCTTGTTGTCGGCAATCCGGTATGCCTGAACCTGCTCCGGCGTGAGATTGTCGGCGATGACGCACGGCACTTCCGTCATCCCCAGCATTTTGGCACTGCGGAGCCGGGTGTGACCCGTGATAATGACGTTGTTTTTATCGAGGACCAGCGGGACGCGGAAGCCGAACTCCCTGATCGAATTTGCGACCGCCTCGACCGCCGCATCGTTGATGCGCGGGTTCTTCTCATAGGGGATGATCTCATCCACCTTCCTGTAAACGATGTCCATTTCGTTTCCTTTCCTTGGTTTTATGTTGAAAACGATGCCGCACCGGGTGCGGAATTCCTTGCAAATCCAACATTCGATGTTGGATTTGCAAGACTTTTTTCCGAAATTTTCGCTGTTTTCTCTTGCAAATCCAACATTCGATGTTATATTAACAGGAGATCACAGGAGAAAAAGTCATGATTGCTCGTCAGATGTCCAGCCAGATTCTCGAGGCGGCCACGCAGTATCCCGTCGTCGCGGTCACCGGTCCGAGACAGTCGGGGAAGACCACCCTTTGCCGGGAACTGTTTCCCGATTACGCCTACGCCAACTTGGAGAAGCCGGAAACGCGGCAGTTCGCCGTGGAGGACCCCAACGGTTTTCTGGCTCAGTTCGACAAGCCGGTGATCCTCGACGAGGCCCAGCGTGTGCCGGAGCTCTTCAGCTACATCATGCCGCTCGTGGATGAACACCGGAAGATGGGCGAGTTCATCCTGTCCGGTTCGCAGAACTTCCATCTGCAGGAGGCCATCAGCCAGTCCCTCGCCGGACGGTGCGCCACGATGAAACTCCTGCCGCTTTCCTTCCGGGAACTGAACGGGAAGCCGAATCATGACATTTTCCGGATTGGCGAGGAAGCTCCGGACGTTCCGGAGGCTCCGGAGAATCCGTTTGCCCATGTCTTCCGCGGGGGCTACCCGCCGATCTACGACCGGAACATCAAGCCGACGAACTGGTACGCACAGTACACCCAGAGTTATCTGGAACGTGACGTGCGCCAGCTGGTCAACGTCGGGGACCTCGGGACATTCGAGCGTTTCCTCAGGCTTGCCGCCGGGAGGAGCGGACAGATACTGAACATGGAATCCCTGGCCAACGACGTCGGGGTCTCGCCCGTCACCGTCAAGCGCTGGATTTCCCTGCTGGCCGCGAGTTACATCGTGTTCCTGCTGAAGCCGCATTCGCGCAACTTCAACAAGCGGCTCATCAAAACCCCGAAGCTGTACTTCTACGACACGGGGCTGCTCTGCTATCTGCTGGGCATCCGGTCCGACAAAGCCCTGGAACTTCACAGCCAGCGGGGAGCGATCTTCGAGACCTACATAATTTCCGAGTTCCAAAAGGCCTGTTTCAACGCCGGTGTCGAACCGCCGATGTACTACTGGCGGGATTCCCAGGGACACGAGGTCGACCTCCTCATCGAGGACGGTGAGAAACTCTTCCCCGTGGAAATCAAATCGGGCCAGACGGTTTCCGGCAGCATGCTGACCGGCCTGGACTATTGGCGCACCCTCGACAAAAGCGATGCCGGGATGCTCATCTACGGCGGGTCCGAGAACTACACCCGGAACGGCATCCGGGTCCGGAGCTGGGCCGCCGTCTGAGGCACGCAACAGCCCCGTCGTCGCGTCCTGCGGGCGCAGGGCGTCCGCGATCCGGGCCGTGGCCAGGCGCAACCGAGGGGCGTTTTGCCGCCCGCAAGCAAGTCTGCTTAACATTTCGAGTCCTTCCGCGCGCCCGTAAATCATTGAGCCACAGGGGGGAACCATGGGTTTTGAGGCCACTTCGGGCCTTGCCCCTCATTTTCCGACCCTCCGGCGCATTTCGCGTCCATGAGCCCGCTTTCCATCATTCCTTCCGTTGCATTTTCTGCGTACTTTCTCCCTGCTGTTGCAACGGTGGCGAACCGTAATTGACGTAATTGACTTCTTCTTACGCGCGTACACACACAGAAAAAAGGGGGCTGACCTCAAACCCCGAAAAAATGGTCCGAAAAATGCGAGGGGGTAGTCAATATAGTCGATTAAGAGTAGAGAGAGATTTTTTGAGGGTAAAACCCCCTATTTACAACTTTTTTAATTGACTTTTTCCCCAGTCGATTAGACGTCAATTGACTTTTTCGGAACGGTTAATCGACTTTTTCAGATCAATATCGACGGCCGCCGGCAAGTAGTAAATCATGCCCTTGCGCCATGGCGAATGGGTCAGCCTTTTCTGCTTTTCGAGGCTTTCGACGACGGCCTTCAGCACGTTGGGAGGGAGATGCGAGGTCTTCCGATTGAATTTCCAGCCCGGCATGGGGACGGCTCTCCCGTTTTTCCTGTGCCACTGCCGCATCACATCCATCACCGACTCGGAAACCCTCTCGAAATCGGTCCGGAAGTAGTGCCGTTCCGTCAGGAAGAACTTGTTGCGGATCTCCCACCAGACGAACTTTTCCGCCCAGCGGACGGCTTCGGCGGTGATGACGGTGTTCTCCGGTCGCTCCGCGATGGAGCATGCGTAGATGAGCGCATACCGCAGGGCGATTTCGCAGGCGCGGTTCCAGACCGACTTCTGCCATTCGGGTGCTTCGTTCCGCCGCGCCTTCTCGATGATCTCCGAGGCTTCGAATCCGAGCACCTTCTTTCTGCTCAGACCACAGTACGGGGAGCGCCTGCTTCAGTTTGTCCGCGCTGAATTCTGGGAGATGATTGAAAAATGATTGGAAATGTGCTATATTATCCGCATCGGATATTGAAAACAAAAAGAAACCATCGTGCGTGGAGGTTTTGATCATGGAGTGGAAGAACACGATGCGGATTTTTGCCGTTGCCGCGATCACGGGCGGTATGCTTGCGTTCGTCTCGGGATGCGGAAAAAAAGACCGCGCGGCTGGTCCTTCCGGCGGATCGAAGAAGCTGGTCATGGTGACGGAGGCGACGTTCCCTCCGTATGAATACATGGAAAACTCGAAGATAGTTGGCATCGATCCGGAAATCGTCGGCGAAATTGCGCGGAATCTCGGGTATACGCTTGTAATTCAGGATATGAAGTTCGATTCGGTCATCCTCGCCGTCCAGACGGGCAAAGCCGACATCGCCGCTTCCGGCATCACGGTGACGTCGGACCGCAGAAAACAGGTCAACTTCACTGTTCCCTACGTTACGGCGGTACAGGTGATCATCGTTCCGAAGAAAAGCACGATCAAGACGCCTGACGATTTGAAAGGAAAACGGATCGGCGTCCAGCAGGGGACGATGGGCGATACCTATGTCAGGAAACATTTCGGCGAGCCGGAACGGTATGACAGCGGCGCACTGGCCGTGGCCGCTCTTCGCGCAGGCAAGCTCGATGCCGTGGTCCTTGACGGCGAACCCTCGAAAGTCCATGTGTTGGAATACCCGAACGAAATCATGCTCCTTCCTGTCGCCCTGACGCAGGAAGAATATGCGTTCGCGCTGAACAAGAACAACGCGAAGCTCCTGAAAGCCTTCAACGAGGAGCTGGTCAAGATGCGCGCCTCCGGGCGCCTTCAGCAGATCCTCGACAAATACCTCAATGAGAAGTGATGTGCTGACGTTCCCGGGGTCATGAAAAAAAACGTTCTGCTTCTGCTTGCATTCTTTCTCCTTTCCTCCGGAGTTCTCCGCGCGGACGACGTTCCCTCGTCCACCGCTCCAGCGAAGAGGTCTGCTCATGCATCCGTATCCGAGTTCAAGACGACGCTCCCGCCGCTGGTGATCCCGAAGGAGGAGGAATATCGGGATTCCCGCAGCCCCCTGGATCGTCTTCGTGATTCCGCGTATACGAATTTCGTCAAGGAGGACCGCTGGCGTTATCTTCTGGGCGGATTCGTCACGACGATGCTGATTTCGTTCTGTTCGGCAGTCCTCGGTATCCTGATCGGTTTCCTTGTGGCGGTGATCCGCAGCATCTGCGATCAGACAGGCAGACTGAAACTGCTGAGTCTGCTCTGCAAAATCTATCTGACCGTGATACGCGGGACCCCGGTGGTCGTCCAGCTCCTCATCATCTATTTCGTGATTTTCGGACCGTTCGACGTCGACAAAGTTTTGGTGGCGATCATCGCATTCGGCGTGAATTCCGGCGCGTATGTGGCCGAGATCATGCGGAGCGGCATCAACGCAGTGGATCCGGGCCAGATGGAGGCCGGCCGCAGTCTCGGACTGACCTATCTCCAGACGATGCGTCTGATTATCCTGCCGCAGGCATTCAAAAATGTTCTGCCTGCATTGGGCAACGAATTCATTTCCCTGCTCAAGGAAACGAGTGTTTCCGGCTACATCGCGCTGCAGGACATCACTAAGGGCGGCGACATCATCCGCAGTCAGACGTATGATGCCTTCCTGCCCCTGACCGCCGTCGCGCTCACCTATCTGGCCGTCGTCATGTTCTTCACCTGGCTGCTCGGAATACTGGAAAGGAACCTGAAGAAAAATGAACGCTGACATGCCGGTTTTCGATGTCCGGGACCTCTCCAAAAAATTCGGCTCCACCCATGCCGTGGATCATGTTTCCTCGCAGATCCGTCACGGAGAAGCCGTTTTCGTGGTCGGCCCCTCCGGTTCCGGCAAAAGCACCTTCCTGCGCTGTCTGAACCTAATGGAAAAGCCGACATCCGGTGAAATTTTCTTCAAGGGACAGCCGATCATCGGAACGAAGCATCTGAACGCGAACCATTACCGCCGGCAGGTCGGAATGGTCTTTCAGCATTTCAATCTCTTCCCACATCTGACGATCCGCGAAAACATCACCTTGGCGCCCGTGAAGACACGCCGCATGACGAGGGACGAGGCGATTGAAAAAGCAGACTCGCTTCTGGAGAGGATCGGCCTTTACGACAAGCGCGACGTTTATCCGCCGCAGCTTTCGGGAGGACAGAAACAGCGCGTCGCCATCATCCGTTCCATGGCGATGGATCCGGAGGTGATCCTCTTCGACGAACCGACTTCGGCGCTCGATCCCGAAATGGTCGGCGAAGTTCTCTCCCTCATGAAGGACCTTGCGCAGACGGGCATGACCATGGTCGTCGTCACCCATGAGATCGGATTCGCGGCGGAGGTAGCCGATCGCATCATCTTCATGGACCACGGAAAAATCCTGGAAACCGGAAGCGCGAAACAGATCATCGGAAACGCCACGAATCCGCGCATCCGCGATTTCTTCGCAAAGGTCCTGTGAGGACGTTCCATAACGGACTCCGGCATTCCTGCCTTGTTCGTTTTCGAGGGCAAGGATGGCTGGGAATATGTGGGAACAGTTTCCGGGGATGAGATGATTTTAGGGAGACCCAAGAGGATTGCCCCGTCTTCCGATAAAGCGGACAATGATTGACAAGCCGACGTGCAAATGGTGTCCATAAAAGCCTGATTGGAAACGCCGGTCATATTAACTTAACTAACTGTTCTCAAACGTGTTTTGATGCTTTGGGGGACTGCCGCGACAGGTGGGCAGAGCGCAAAAAGGCGGCAGGAGTCCGGCCCCCGACGGCGATAGGCCGACGTTTCGTGTTGAGCACACGGTCTCCGCCCCGTGCCGTTGCGCGATGTCCTTTGCCGCGATAGTCGGTCAGGCAGGACTTCTTGTCAACGTACTGCGATCCGGGGCGGAGCGCTTCCGGTTTTCTCCTGCCCGCAAGGGACCGTTTGCCTGTAAACGCTCCGTCAGGAATTTTTCTTCCCGCAGACTTTATCCACAATCAACTGGATAAAGACGAAAAACACAGGAATCAGTATCGTGCCGACCACCACCGAAAGCGTCATTCCACCGAAAACAGTAGTGCCGAGACTGCGGCGGCTGACGGCGCATGCCCCGGTGGCGATGACCAACGGATACGTTCCCAAGACGAATGTGACCGCCGTCATCAGCACGGAACGGAAGCGGAGTTTCGCCGCGTATTCCGCCGCTTCGTAAACACCCTTGCCCGCTTCATGCTGTTCCTTGGCCAGTTCCACGATCAGAATGGCGGTCTTACAGGCGATGCCGAAGAGCAGCACGAATCCGACCTGGGTGTAGATGTTGTTTTCGATGCCGAGCAGCCAGAGCGAAACGACCGCGCCGAGAAAAGCGATCGGGACCGAGAGGATCACCGAAATCGGCAGCATCCAGTTTTCATACTGAACCACCAGGAAAAGATAGATGAACAACAGCGCAAGCGCAAACACGATCACTGTCCGGTTGCCTGTCTGTTTTTCCTGATAGGACATATCGGTCCAGGCAACGGAAAGCGATGGATCGACTTTGCGGACGATCCGTTCCATTTCCGCCATTGCCTGACCGGAACTGTATCCCGGGGCAGGGGTCCCGTTGATCGAGATCGACTGATACATGTCGAACCGCTGGAGATACTGCGGAACAAACCGGAATTCCGGCGTGACCAAAGTACTGAGCGGAATCATTTTTCCTGAGGAACTGCGCAGATAGATCTTGGAAACATCCGAAATATCGCTGCGATATTCCGGCGCGGACTGGAATTCCACTTTGTAGGTTTTCCCGTATTTGTTGAAATCATTGACATATGAATAGCCGAATGTTCCCTGCAATGCGTCGGAAATATCATTCACATCAACACCGAGTTTCATCGCTTTCTTCCGGTCGATCGGCAGATAGACCTGAGGCGAAGACGCCTGGAACGAGGAATAAACGCCGGACAGGACCGGACTGGCATTTGCTTCCAGCAGCACCCGATTGAGTTTTTGCTGGAACTGAACCGGCGTCAGTGTGTTGGAACGGTCCTGCAGCATCATCGAAAAACCGCTGACCGTGCCCAGCCCCGCAATCGAGGGCATGCCGAACGGAGTGATCATCGCGCTGGGGATATCCTTGACGGCGTCGTAGAAACGTTCCATCACGGCATCCTGAACCTGCTCTTCGCCTTGCCGTTCCGACCAGTCTTTCAGTATCACGATCCCCAATGCGCTGTTGCCGGCATTGACATTGTTGATGAGATCGAACCCGGAGACGAAAATAATATCCCGGACTTCGGGGATATCCTTGATGGTTTCACGCAAACGGGCAATGACCTGCTCCGTGCGTTCCAGAGAAGCGCCTTCGGGCAGTTGGACGGTGATGAAAAAGGTGCCCTGATCTTCATCCGGGACAAATCCGGTAGGCAGTGCCTTGAAAAGCTCGACGGCGCCGACTGTCATGGCGGCGTAAAGAACGATCACCAGAACGGATTTGCGGATCAGCGATTTCACGATGGCGCTGTATTTTGCAGTCATCCAGTCGAACATGGAGTCAAACCAGCGGAAGAAAATGAACTTTTTGCGGTTGGGATCGACCGGTTTCAGGATCAGACTGCAGAGCGCCGGGCTGAGCGTGAGTGCGTTGACCGTGGAAAGGGAGACCGCAACGGAGATCGTTATGCCGAACTGGCGGTACATCACTCCGGTAACACCGGAAAGAAAACAGACCGGCACGAACATGGCGAGGAGTACCAGCGTGGTGGCGATACATGGACCGGTCACCTGCCGCATGGTTCCGATGGCTGCTTCCCTGGGACTCATATGTTCCTCGACCATGAGGCGGCTGACGTTCTCGATGACCACGATGGCGTCGTCCACCACCACGCCGATGGCGAGGATCAAACCGAAGAGCGTGATCAGATTGATGCTGTACCCGACCGCTTTCATGACGGCGAAGGTGCCGACCAGAGAAACGGGAATGGCGATGGAAGGGATCAGCGTGGCCCGCCAGTCCTGAAGGAAAACGTATGTGACGAGGATCACCAGCAGCACTGCGATGTAAAGAGTTTCCGCCACCTCATGGATGGAAGAGCGGATGAATTTCGTGGTGTCGTAGGAAATGTCGCAGGCAAGATCGCTGGGGAAGGAATTTTTTTTGATCTCGGCCAGCCGCTCGTTCATGCGTCTGGCGATCTCCAGCCCGTTGGCGTTGTTGAGCTGATAGATTGCCAGCAGCGCCGCGGGTTTCCCGTTCAGCGTGGAAACGCCGGAATAATTCTCGGCGCCCATTTCCACTTTGGAAATGTCCCGCAGGCAGATCTGCGAACCGTCGGGGTTCGTGCGGATCACAATGGCTCCGAACTCCTCCGGATCACTCAGCCGGCCCTGTGCGGCGACCGTAAAACGACTCTGCTGTCCTTTCGAGGCGGGACTGTCGCCGATCGCACCGGCAGGGATCTGAACGTTCTGCGCGGCAATGGCGTTTCTGACATCCCCCACGGTGATCCCGAGCGAGGCCATGCGCATGTTGTCCAGCCAGACACGCATGGAATAGGTGAGCGGGCCCAGCTCGGAAACATCGCCGACGCCGGGGATGCGCGCCATTTCATCCTTGATCGAAATGGCCAGGAAGTTGCTCAACTCCTTGTCACTGTAAGCGCCGGTGGGCGAGTAGAGGGCAATAACAGCCAGCATGTTGCTGGAAGATTCCTTGGTGGTGAGTCCCTGCCGCTGTACTTCCTCCGGAAGAGAGGCCTGGGCCCAGTTCACCCGGTTTTGCGTATTGACGGTGTTTTTGTCCGCGTCCGTCCCGATGTCGAAATAAACTTTGATATTGGCGGAGCCGTCATCGGAGGCGGTGGAGGACATGTAGATCATATCCTTGACGCCGTTGAGCTGGGATTCGATCGGCTGGATCACGGTATCCATCACCGTCTGGGCATCCGCTCCGGGGTAATTGGCGGTGATATTGATCTGAGACGGCGCGATATCCGGATAAAGGGTCACCGGAAGCGTAAAAATTGCGATACCGCCGCCGAGCAGGATGAGGATCGAAACAACGATCGCAAACCGGGGCCGGTTGATGAAGAATTCACTGATCATGGCAGTCCCCGATTATTTTTTTACTTCATTTTTGTTCTGCTGTACGGGGGCCGCTTCCTTGGCTGCGGTACTCTCCTGCGAGGGAACGGAAAGCGGCTTGCCGGGAACCGTCTGCTGCGGTGTTATCGGCCTGACCTTGTCTCCGTGGCCGGCCTTCTGCAGTCCATCGACAACGATGCGTTCTCCCGCCTTGATCCCGGAGATTACGACCTGATAATCGCCGTTCTTCATTCCGGTAACGATTTTCCGGCGCTCGATCTTGTTCTGTCCATCGACCACATAAACAAAAGTGCCGAGCTGTTCCCGGAGGAGCCCCGCCTGTTTGATCATGATCCGTTTTTTTAGCGGAGAGACCTGGACCGTGACCTTGACATACTGACCGGGGACCAATACCTGTTTGGAGTCGCAGGCAATGGCCTGGATCCGGCACGTGCCGGATTCCACCATGTTGTTCCACGCGGCGATCCTGACCTTTTCCTTGTGTTCCCGACCGTTCTGAAGGGTGATCTTCACCTTGGGACTGGCCGACACATCCGTTTGGGAATCCGGATAATTGTCGAATATCTTCAACATGGTCAGTTCGTCGATGGAGAAATAGACTTTCGCGTCGCCCGCAGCCGTGATGCGCGCGAGCGCTCCGCTGGAGGGGCCGACCATGTTGCCGACGCTGAAATTCTTAAATCCGATATACCCGTCGAACGGTGCGAGGATCTTCGTGTACTTGAGATCGACCTGCTTTTCGGCCAGCGTCGCCTCGGCGTATTTCAACTCAGCCTGAGCGGAGAGGTAGTTCATTTCCGCCGTGTCATAGATGCTCTGCGAAGTGGCTTTCGTGGACAAAAGCCGTTTCTGCCGTTCATATTCGACGTTGGCGTTCCGCAACTTGACCTTGGCTTTGTTGACTTCGGCCTCGGCTTTGTTGACCGCCGCTTCATACACCGTCGGATCGATCTGGAAGAGTTTGGTCCCCTTTTTCACCAATTGTCCTTCCACGAAATTGGCTTCGGTCAGGAATCCGGAGACATTGGCGGAAAGCGCGACCGTGTCGTAGGCCTGAATCTCTCCGATCTCGGTCACGGAATCGGCGAACTCCATTTCGACGGCGGGTTCGACGACCACCGCGGGCACGGTACGGACTTGAGGCGTTTCTTTATCGCAGCCTGCAAGCAGGGCCAAACCGGCGACGGCCGCCGCAAAGGCGGGATTTATTTTCATGACGTTTTTCCTTTCTATCCGGTCATTCTGGGATTTTTGCGGACAAGTCACACTCCGCACATTGATCCAAAGTTGGACGCATCCTCCTAATATACTTGTTGTCCGTTCATTTGTCAAGCGGAAGAATGCTTGCCCGGAAAGTCCGGTATTATCGCGACACCTTTCCTTTTCCGGCATCAGATCCGGTTCCCCGCGGTGAAAGTGGATCCCGGGATTCCGGGGGATCTTTCCCAGGACGCTGAATCCGGGCTTGTATTTTCCGCTGTATTCTCCGGGCGTTATCTCTCTCCGGAACTTCTCCCGGAAACCGTCGATCACCTCCATCGTTCAAAACAAAGCATTTTTCCCGGAAAACGGGTTGCAAAAACGCCCGACATGGGGTATACTTACGGAGTTGTCCCGGATGGACAGGGTACATGACAGATGCGTAAAATGACGAGGCACACCACAATGATAACGGTCATCGTTTACGGCTGCGCAGTGATTCTTGCGGGCGGCATGTCTCCGTGTTGCCGGGGAATTATGAAAGGGAGAGTTTGAAATGGAAAAAGATCTTTCGCCTGATCCCATGCGGGTATTTCCCATTGCCGGATGTGATTCGGCAACTCATGTCAAGCCCACCGTGAAAAATCCCGCAGTCATCGTGGGAGAGTTTACCTATTTTGCGGATGTCGACTTCGAAAGCCATGTCACCCACCATTACGACTTCATCGGCGACAAACTCATCATCGGCAAGTTTTGCCAGATAGGCGCCGGCGTGGAATTCGTGATGAACGGAGCCAATCACCGGCTCAACGCCGCCACGACCTACCCCTTTTACGTCATTGAAGGGTGGGAAGCGCCTCCGCCGCCCCGGAATGAGTTGCCGCTCAAGGGAGACACCATCGTGGGCAACGACGTATGGATCGGGCAGAACGCGGTCATCCTGCCCGGAGTCCATATCGGCGATGGAGCGATCGTCGGAGCCGAAAGCGTGGTCGGCTCCGATGTGGCGCCTTACACCATCGTTGCAGGCAATCCGGCGCGAAAAATCCGCAATCGTTTCGATGATGAACTCACGCAACTCCTGGTTCGCCTGAAATGGTGGGGGAAAAGTGTCGGGGAAATCAAAAAACTCATCCCCCTGCTGACCGACAGCGATCTTGTCAGGGTAAAGGAAAACATCCGAAAGATCCTCGACGGCAAAGAAGCCGGCTGAAAAAAACGGACAATGCAACCCTGTGAGCCTCCCGGTCCTGTGCAAAAAAGTTTTCCGTTTTTGACGATTTCCCTCATTTTTTCTGCTCGGCGGACTGGCGGTGCTGGTGATGCGCATCCAATACCTGCCCGCGACTTTCAGCTGCATCTTCAAATACGCGTTTTTCCCCGAAGCACTGCTGGGCGGCGGCGTCGGCTACGCCTTCAAAATGGCGGTATCCCAGGGAATCAAGCGGGGGCTGTTTTCCAACGAGGCGGGGATGGGCTCGACGCCGCATCTGCACGCCATTGCCGATGTGCCGACTCCGCATGTTCAGGGCTCTGTCGCGATGGTCGGACTTTTCATCGACACCTTTGTCATCCTGACGATGACGGCGCTGGTCGTGATCTCGACGGTCTTCGTCGGCGACGTGCCGCTGGCACACGCGACCGGCGGCTCCTACCGGGCCATGCTCGCGTCAAGCGGCCTGAACTCCACCAACCTCATGCAGTACGCGATTTCGTCCGTGAGTTCGAGCACCGTCGGCAACGCCTTTGTCGCTGTATGTCTGTTCTTTTTCGCGTTCTCGTCGGTCATCGTCTGGATCATGTTCGGCAAAATCAACTGCACCTATCTTATGGGGAAGCGTTCGGCGGTGATCTATTCGTTTGTGGCGGTGGCGTTCATTTTCGGCGGCACGCTGATGAAGAGCAATCTCGTGTGGGAACTCCAGGACCTGCTGAATCAGCTGATGGTTTTGCCCAACGTGGCTGCGCTGATCGCCCTTTCCGGAGCGGTCGCGGCCGCTGCCCGCCGGAATTGACCGTTTGTTCCGTCCCGAAGCGGGGGCGGCGGTCCTGCGGAATTTCCCGGCGGCGCCCGCAGCTTGCCGACCGCGTTCCGCGGGGAACAGACTCATCCGGACACCCGGCTTTCGCCTTCACCGCGGAGTACGGTACGCCGGTCATTCAATAAAAAACAGTCCGGCTTGAGGGGCAAGCGCACTCATCGGCACACGCCGGACATCCGCCATCATGTTCGACGGCAAAGTCCGGATATTCTTCCTCGCCGGAGCCGATTCCTACTACCGCCTGGACTGGTCGCCGGAAGAAGAAAAAGCAGTCGGCCCCCCGGAACCGGTCCTGTGCCGGACAGGCGAGGGGGCTTCGAGCCGTCCGCTGAACCGGGATGCCGTCGAAGAGTATTTGAAAGCACACGGCTGCACGGGATACGATCTGCGCGGTGATGCCCGGGAAAATATCATCTGTACCGCCAAACCGGCGTGGAACGGGAACACCTTCTACGGAACCGTCACGAGTTTCCTTTCCCAGCCGATCCTGTTAGGATTTCCGTCTGCCAGAACAGCAGGGGGAATATCGGCTCGCCGTTTTTGAAAAAGGTCGGCGCACCCCGATGATTTCGACCGGTAAACGGATTCATGATCAGTGCCCCTCCGCGAATCGGTGTTCCCCCTGGGGGAAGGGGGCTTTGAGGCTGTTTTTGTGCCGTAAGGTGGGGGCAATTGAGATACCGTATCGTCAAAAGCCGATCAGTAGATCTTGCCGTTCTTTTTTCGGTAAAGTTCGAATGGCGCGAAGGCTTCCTTGCCGAGCAGCGGACCGATCACCTGAATTCCCCTGCGTCCAGTCTCCGACCGCCAGAACACCCCTTTGTAACCTTCGTCGAATCCGATCTTTTCCGCTGCTTTGCGCGGCGCACCGTAGATCAGTTTTTCGACGCCGCTCCACAATGTGGCGCCGCTGCACATCGCACATGGTTCACAGCTGCTCGCCAGAACACAGCCCTCCAAAGAAGCCTTATCCAATTTGTTTTGCGCATGGGCGAACGCCGTCATCTCGGCATGGGCCCACGACTGCTTTGCCGGTACCACGACATTGACGCCGACAGCGATCAGCCGGTCCGTACCGCGCTCGAAAATCGCCGCGGCAAAAGGTCCTCCCGTCTCATGCCGGACATTCTTTTCGGCAAGCTCGACGACAAACCGGATCTTCGCCTCGTCTCCGGCGATCACTCGCCCCTGGTTTTCCGCCTCCAGCTTCATCAGCCACGGCGGCATCGGGATTTGTTTGACCAGAATCGGCTCGGAGCGATGATCGGAAGAGCGGCACCCCATGAATGCGGCCGCGATCATTGCGAAGAAGGGAATACCCATCGAACGAAGCACTCTCCGTCCGGCGGTCGGTACGCTGCTGTTTGTTTCTCTCATGGCACATCATCTCCCGTCGACGATACGATTTTCATTGGCGCATGAGTTACAATACATCCGAAAACATAAAAAATCAAGCCCCTCTTGATTTTTTGCTCTAATTTTTTCTGACCTCACAGCGGAGAGACTCCTTTGACCGCGTCGTATTTATTTCAGACTGCCGCTGGTTCGCTCCGCAGGGCCCGGGAAACGCAAAGAACGGTACCTGACGAGAGAAAGCCCCGCCGGTCCGGAATCCGGGGCAGGGGAGAGGACCGTCGCCATTGCCGCGTCCGGATCCGCGCGAAGCGGGTCATGCTTCTGCACCCGGCCGCATTTGCCTGCGCCGGATGCCGCGGCGGAAAAGCGGGCAGGTTGTCGTGAAAAACGTAAAAAAAACATGAATTCAACTTGAAAAAGGGAGGGAGCCACTGTATAGTATACCAAAGGTGTGAGTATCAAGCACAGTGGTGCGGGCGGTTTTTGTGTCTGTGACATGAGATCGGGCAGGCAGTCAGTTTGGGATGTGGAGACGCGTTTGTGATGGTTTCGGCGATTGCGACAGCATATTCCGGATCAATTCCCGGTGCCGGAAGCGATGGGGCGCAGCGTCTTGATGACGCAGAGTCCGCCGCTCCGGGGAAGACGGCCGCCCCTGCGACTGCCGGGCACGACCGCGAAGACGAACTGCTGGCATCGCTTCTCCGCATTTGCGGAGAAAAGCCTTCCTCCATCGGTGCGGCGGAATGGATCGCCGGCATCATCGCCGAGATCGATAAACGTATCGCCGCTCAAATCAACCGGATCCTGCATCATGAGGCCTTCCAGACGCTCGAAGGAACATGGCGCGGACTCCATTATCTGGTCTCCCAGTCTCCGGAATCGCGTGATATCCGGATCCGTGTGCTGAATATTTCGTTTCGCGATGCTTCGCGGTGTCTGAAAAAATATCCGGGTACGACATGGGATCAGAGTCCGCTCTTCAAGCTGATTTACGAAAACGAGTTCGGCACGGCCGGCGGTGAACCCTTCGGCTGTCTGATCGGAGACTACTATTTCGACGAATCGCCGCCATGCGTAGAGATGCTGAAGGGGATGTCGAAAATCGTCAGTGCCGCTCATGTTCCGTTCATAGCGGGGCTTTCTCCCCGCATCATGAACATGGAATCATGGGAAGAGCTGGAAAATCCGTGCGATTACAACCGTATCCTGAATGTTCCGGAATATATGCAGTGGCATCGGCTGCGCGACGATCCCGACAGCCGTTACGTGGCTCTGACGCTTCCGAGAGTGCTGGCCCGGGTCCCCTACGGCTGCCGTTCGCAATCTGTGAGCGGTATGGATTTCGAGGAGGATGTGGGTGCGGGGACTTTCCGTAATTTCTGCTGGATGAACGCCGCCTACGTGATGGGACGCAACGTGATCCACGCCTATGAAAAATACGGCTGGTGCGTGCGGATCTGCAACGCCGAGGGCGGCGGTTATGCCGATTTGACGCTCCCCCGCGTGTCCGCTGCCGTTGATGACGAATCCCCGGTTTTCATGCCGCTGGAAACCGCACTTACGGATCAGCGGGAACAGGAACTTTCGCGCAATGGGTTCCTGGTCCTCAGCAGTCTCAAGGATGACAGAGGCGCCGTCTTCCAGTATGGACAGACGCTGTATCGTCCGAAAGTTTTTTCGAGCGCGGAGGCGACCCAGAATGAAGCCCTTTCTTCGCAGCTGCCGTGTGTGTTCGCCGTGTGCCGCTTCGCTCACTACATCAAGTGCATCCTGCGTGACAAGATCGGAGGTTTTCCCAACCCGGACGAGGCCGAAAAGTGGCTGAATGACTGGCTCTCGAACTACGTTTCCGGCGATCCCGATGCGCCGGATGAAGTCAAGGCGAAATACCCTATGTCCGAGGCACGGGTCCGTTTCGTGAAGCAAGAAGACAATCCCGGGCGCTATGAAGTTGTGATCTTTCTGAGGCCCCATTATCAAATCGACGGTCTTACGGCGGCAGTCAGACTGACGGCGCAGACCATGGAACGGGAGAATGCGTGACATGGCGGAAAAAACGGCGACCTATCGTGTGCCTCAGAAACAGGATCGTTTTCTGCCCTGCCTGATTGCCAGGCTGGTGGATGACGAGCCTCACAACCGGGGGGAACGCAATCCGCAGCTGTTCACGATGGAGCAGCTGAAAAAGAATGTTCTGCGGAACATCTCGATCATCCTGAATTCCAGTCCCCGGCGGCGGTCCGATTTGCCCTGCGGCGAAGCGGTCCGGGACTCCGTCCTGTTTTGGGGACTTCCGAATTTTACGGGACAGATGACCAATCAGACCCGTCTCGAAGAACTCCGGCAGGAAATCATTCATCAGCTCCGCTGTTTCGAACCGCGGCTCGACGGCGACTCTTTGAATGTCGTGCTGGAAGCTGAGCCCGGAACCTGCGGTGAGTTCATTCTGCGCATCTCGGGAACGATCTCGGCCGATCCCGTCAACGGCATCATCCAGTATGAGCAGAAGATGGCATGGAACGCCGGCACACCGTATACTCTCTCTTCCACGCGGAGCGAAGGCAAAAATGAATAAATCTCTGTTGGACTATTACCAGGAAAATCTCGAGTACCTGCGGGATCAGGCGAGCGATTTTGCCCGCGAATTTCCCAAAATCGCCGCCCGTCTGGAGATTACGGAAAACGAGTGTGCGGATCCCTACGTCGAACGGCTTTTGGAGGGAACTGCATTCCTCGCATCCCGTGTCGAACGGAAACTGGACGAAAGTGCGCCTCACCTGCTGGAATCCGTACTGGGCAGCGCGATCCCCGGAGCTTTCGACCTGATTCCTTCTTTTGCCGTTGCGGAGTTGAAAGACCCCGACCGCAGTGTCGTATCTGCCGCTCCGGAACTTCCCGCCGGAAGCCGTTTCGAAATCGTGCCCGAAGGGAGCCGGACCCCCTGCATTTTTACGACGATGCTGCCTGTCACGTTCTTTCCGGTCACCTTGCTGGAAGCCAAATATCTCACTCTCGATCTGGGCAAGTTCGGCGTGCCCGGTGAATCCGGGCTCTATATGCGATTCAGGAAGGACGGAGAATTATCGGTGGCGGAGGAGGCTGACGATCTTTTGATCTACTTGAATATGCAGGGGACGATGGCTTCGCGTCTGCAGCAGCATATTCAGACGGAACGGAAGGCAGTCTACACTGTTTCGAACGGCGAAACAAAAATCATCGGGGATCTGGATTTTTCCATACCGATGCTGGATGAAGATCCGGCGGACGGCGATCGGAACCTGTTTGAACATTTTGCCGTATTCCCTGCGGGATTCCGCTTCCTTAAGCTTCACGGTTTTTCCAAGTTGCTGAAGCAGACGAAGACAAAGGGGGAAGCGGAGCTGATCATCACTTTCGGGAAGCGCTGTCCGGATTTTTCGCAAAGCATCGATTTGCAGTCGGTTTGTCTGAATTGCGTCCCCGTATGCAATCTTTTCCGGAAACAGTCCGACCGGATGCCGCTGGAGATCAAAGTTCAGCATCATCTCGTTCCGGACCGTACCGCGCCGCTGGACTACGAGGTCTCGCGCGTTCTCGGCATAACCCTTTTCGACAACGGCAATCAGCAGCTGCTGAAGCTGTCGCGGCTGTATGAGACGGATCTTGCCGCAGACCGCGAGGACTCCTTCAATTTCTTTTCGGTGCGGCGGGTCCCCCGCCAGCGGGGCGATACCGAAAGACGCCGTTCATCGTACACGGGGCAGGAGGTCTTCGTTTCCTTCAGCGGCGCGAAATACCGGGAGGTCCGGCAGGAGGCGGTGCAGTTTTCCGCGGACATGCTCTGTACGAACCGCGATCTGCCGCTCTTTCTGCACCGCGGTGCCGTGCTGAAAGCCAAGGATTCCTGCGCGTTCCGTTCGGCGATGCTCATCACTTCTCCGACTGCGCCGGGGGAACCGCTGCTCAGCGCCTCGGATACGGAATATATGGAGAAAGCGTCGTGTCTGATGGTGTCGTTCGCAGATATTCTCTGGAGCGAAGGCGTAGTTCCGGGCGAACTTCTGCAAAAGATCATCCAGATACGTATTCCCGCGGGGCAGAGCGACCTTTCGGGACTGGCGCGGAGCATCACCGCCCTGGAGAGCACACGCGAAGTTTTCCGGTATGTGCAGCACGGTCAGGTGTTTTTCGAGTCGGGGTGGCGCGTCCGCCTGGTGCTGGACGAGTTCTCCTGCGCCGGGATCGGCGTCTATGCATTCGGATGCGTGCTGCGGAATATCCTGAAGAACCGCAAGCCGGTCAATCTGCCGGCGAAAATCGTTCTCGAAACCAAACAACAGGGAAGAATCGCCGAATGGATGATCTGAAAAAACTGCACAAGCAGATCGCTTCTCAACTCGTTTCGGGGAAACGGGAGCCGGATTTCTTCGAGGTGGTGCGCCTGTTCGAGCAGCATCACCCCGCCTTTCCCCGCGTGGGCTACGCCGGACGGACCCGCCTCGACGCCCTGCGTTTCGGACAGATCCCCTCTCTGCGGTTCATGCGGACGGCCATGGATTCTCTGCAGGAAACCCCCGGCGGGGCGGCGCGGCTCCTGGTGAACTTTTTCGGACTCTGCGGCGTCAACGGACCGCTGCCGCTCGAATTCACCTCGTTGGTTTTCCAGCGTTCCCATAACCATTACGACCGGACTCTCCAGTGTTTTCTGGACATCATCAACCATCCCTTCCTGCGGCTGTACTACCGCGCCTATGCGGATCATGCCGCGGCGATCTGCTGCGACCGCGACGGCGACAACATTCTGGCCCGTTTTTTCCAGGTCATGCTCGGTCAGCCGGACGGGATCACCGGTTGTGTGCCGTGCCGGAATCTGTGGATCGGAGAAAGCGATATCCTGCTTCACACCCGGAGAAGCGCCGGGGGGTTGCGCCGACTGCTCGTCAACGCCTTGCAAATTCCGGTCACCGTGGAGGAGCGCGTCACCGGACAGTACGAAATACCCCGCGGGTGCCGCTGTCTTCTCGGACGGAAGGAAAACGCCTGCCTGGGGATGAATACCCAGATCGGAAGACGTTTCATCAGCAACACGCGGCGGGTTGTTCTGCACTTCGGTCCGTTGCCGTTCGCGCGTTATGTGGCTTACCTTCCCGGAAAGGCGCTGTTTTCCCGGATCACCTTCGTGATCGGCCGTTATTTCGAACAGCCCCGGGAATTCGACTTTTCGTTCCGGCTGAAAACGGACACGCTGCCTCCCGCCCGGCTGGATGCCAGTGTCGCATTGGGGCACAGCGTGTGGCTCGGGCAGCCCCGCGGAGCGGAAACGGCGGTCCGGCTGGAAGTCGACCGCATCTTTTCCGATATGCGTCAAAAAAGATCGCTTCGGCGGGAAACGGAGGAAAACAACGTGATCACCGGCAATGAAGACAATGTACGGCGGGCGGGGCGCGGTGTGCCGTTTCCGCATCACTTTATCGGTTAGCAAGAAAGGAGCGGGGAAAATATGGGTATGCCAATCGCTGTCATGACTGCGGCGACCGCCACGGGCGATACCGTGGTCGGGCCGGGAAGCCCCACGGTGCTGTGCGGCGGAAAACCGGTAGTCACCATGGGGGCGTCCGTAACCGGCGCCGCCTGTGTCGGAACTGCCGCAATGAGTCCGAACCCCCAGGTCCTCGTGGGGAGCAGGCCTGTGCTTCACCTGACTTCGCAGGCGACGGGGAGCAATCCCGCTACGGGGGCGCCGGTCACCACTCCGATTGCGGAAACTTCAGCCACGACGACACTGGCATGAAAAGAGGCTGCTTATGAAAACGGTCAAATACAGATATTGCAAACTGGACATCGGCGGTTCCCCCGGCGGCGGGCCGCTGGAGAGCGCTTTTGCCGTCAGCAGCAGCAGCGATGATTTTCTGGTTGCCGAGGCCAGGATGACCACCGGGATCTCCCGGCTTCCCGTGGCGGAGATCGAAGCATACTCCGGTAAAACGACCAAGGATTATCAGGAGCTTTGCAAGCTGCTGGATTCTCCGGCGCGGCTGATATTGCGTCAGACCGACAAGGAGGTGCTGACCTTTTCGGGCAAGATCTCTCAAGTGAAACATCTCGGTCTCTGCCATGCCAATCCGAGGTTCGCACCGATTTTCCGCTACCGTCTCACCTTGACCTCCGTTCTGAACGACATGCGCTTTGTCCGGCAGTCGCGGACCTTCGAGAAGCAAAATTTCGAGAGCGTGATCCGCGAGGTGCTGAGTTACTACAAGATCACCGTGGATTTCCGCTGCACCACGACCGCAAATTCCGATTTTTACAATTGCCGGCGGACTTTCTACCAGCGCAGCGAGTCCGATTATGAATTCTTCCTCCGGGTGCTGTTCATGGCGGGATGGAGTTTCCGCATCTATACGCAGGGCGGCAATCAGCAGATCGATCAGGAGTCCATTCTGATCACGGACGGCAACTATTTCACGCTCGAGGGCAAGGATACGGAGTTTCAGGCTTCCGTCAGCGGGGCGGAGGCGGAGGGTAAGATCGTCATTTCGGACTGGAGCATGGAGTCCCGGACCGGCATCGATTCCTTTACCGGCGATTCGAGCACTTTCAAAGGAAACGAGGGACAGCGCAAGTGGTTTCTCGGAGGAACAGGTTCGCTTTTCGCCAATGACAGCGACGATGACGCGGCTCAAAAACTGGCATCTCACCGGATGGATTCGCTGAACCGCTTTCTGTCCGTCAACAAACAATGCTATCAGGGTTCGGCCACGTCGCTGAAATTATACCCCGGCTGCCGGATCTCGCTGAATGGTTTCTACGGGACCTCCGGCGGAGATGTCAAGGCCTGTATCACCGGACTGGAGTATTATGTTTTGGACCGCCTGCCCGAGGGTGAGGGTTACCCGGAGGCCAGACGTGCCCCGGAGTTGAAAATCCGCATCAGCGGTATTGACGCCCCCGCGCAGACGGCCCCGCTTTTTACCGAAGTCGGCGGAACCGCTCAGGAGAAAGAGGCTGTTTCGGACGGAAAAGCTGCAGCGGTGCTGTCCGGGATCGGGGGAACTTCCGGTGCTTCCGGCGGAAATGTTTTCTGCGCCACCGTCTGCGGGCAGGACGGGAGCTCCTCCGGGACCAACGATGTCTGCACCGTCGCGACGGAGGAAAATACCAATGGCGTATTCTTCTATGCGAAACTGGACGGCGCCGCCCAGGCTTCGCTCGTCCAGTTCACGATGCCGCTGGGAGGAAGCGGTCAGGGCCTCTACCGGCTGCCGCGGATGGGTGACCGGATCGTGGTCATGGCGTCCACGGAGGAACGTTATATCCTGCTCTGCTACATTCCGACCTGCAAAACGATGCCGTTCGTCGACAAGGACCACATCGGCGATTCCCGGCGCATGACGGTATTGCGCCATAACGTTCCCGCCGTTGTTCCCGCCTACTTCGGCACGGCGGCGGACAAGGCCGATCCCACCGTCAGCAAAGATTTCAAATACAGCGAAATCGGCATGTACAGCGAGGGTTCCGACGAAAAGATGCGCCTCCAGACGCCGGGATACCGTTACGACCACGCGGAAAAGGATCATATCGCCACCGCGAAAAACTTCCTCTTCTCCACCCCGAATTCGAATGACGGTCAGTTCCACATCGCCAAGGTCGACAAGATCCATCTGCAGGCTGATACGGAGATCCGGATCCAAGTTGGGCGTTCTGTCATCACGCTCAGCGAAAAGATGATCGAATTCCGGGTCCGGCAGGCCAAGGCGGCGGGGGGACCGCAGGATTCCGTGCTCTACATGAATCCGATGGGAATCTTTCTGAGTTCATCCAAGATCAATGTGATCGGTCAGAACCGGATCGACATGGAGGCCGGGCTGGGCGAGGTGTTCTCCATGTCCGGCGGCGTCGCCGGATTGTATGCGCGCTACGTCAATGTCGGCACGGTCGATTCGAATTACCTTGGCGTAAGTCAGGGATTCAATATAGGCATGCTGTTGTTGAACATGCTCTCGTTCGGCATCGGGATCGGCGACGACGCGGAAATAAGTTCGCGCACCTACCAGAGCATCGTCAAAGACGGTTCCATCGACACCAAGGCGTTGGCGAATATGGGCGCAAGCCCCTTCGACTTCGTCACGCAGTTCCTCTACATGGGGGGCGGCATGACCTCAACTGCTGTCGCGGTCTGCAACGCGAAACATCCGCACTTCGCCACAGCGGACAATTCATCGAATATATTCGGTACGGTGATGAGCATTCTCGACTCGGTATTCTCCTGTGTGCTTTCCGGGTTGCTGATGATCCCGAACCAGATGGCGCGGACGATCGCCAGCGATCTGCTGCTCTTCATTTTTGCCGAGGTCAAATACGGTTATCTGTTCGCGCGGGCGGAGAAAATCGAAATCGCGACGAATCAGATATCCTACATCCGGATGGCCGGGGAACAGACGGAACTGTGGACCAAAGAAGTGGTCATGGATACCGGCAAACTGGGACTGCGGGTTTTCGATATCCCGTTGACCCCTCCGAAGAGCTCCGGGGACAGTTCGTCGAATGTGAGCTCGATCCTGGATGCGACGGATATCTTCGGCAATCCTGCCAATCTGCCGGTCGACCTGGCTCAGGCTCTGGTGGTGGAGGAGGCCGTTGCGGCCGCACAGGAGCTGGCCCGCGGAATGGCTCAAGTCAAAATCGAACTCGACAGGTCGAATATCAAGCATACTTCGCCGAACTTCCGGGGGGATCTGGATTCCGTCACTCTCAATTCGAAGGCTACGGTCGGGATCAAGGTGGGGAACTCCAAGATCACGATCGACGCAGCCGGGCTGACGGCGGATCTTGCGAAACTTTCCGGGAAATTGCAGCAGCTTGAAATGAAAGCGACCCAGTGCACCTGGAAGGCAACCGTAGAGAAAGTGCAAGGCGAAAGCGGGCAGCTCAAATATCAGATAACGCAGATCAACTAATCGAGGGGATAGTAAGATGTCCGACCAATTGAAGTGGATGAATCAGCACATGGTGCTTCTCAAATACCGCACCATGGGCGAACTGGTGACCTCGGGCGGTTACAAGCTGCCTCCGAAGTATGCAGACCCCGTGCAGAACGACCTGTTCGTAGCGGATTTCATCAAACAACTCGTCGATGCCGGCGCCGTCCGTCCGGCCGTGAACGTGCTCGCTTACGCAATCCACCGCCGGGCGGGAGTCTGGTGGGGCCTCTGTTGCATGCGGGATCTGGCCGAGGAGTTGAAGGAAGGAATACGGCGGCAGGCGGAACAGGAAAGGAAAGCCCGGCAGGAACAGGAAAAAGCCGCCGCCGCACAGGCTGAAGAGGCGAAGGAGAAGGCGGAAAAGGAGGCTGCCTTGGAGAAGGAGGCCGAGGAACGGCGGAAAAAACTCAAGCAGGACGCAGCTGCCGGACTGGCCAAACTCCAGGAGGTCAAGAGCAAATTTACCGACGAGCAGAAAAAAATCTACGCTGAGGTCATGCAGAAAGTCGATGCCGAGTGCGTCAAGGTGACCGGGATGCCGCTGCAGGATTTCATCCAGGCGATGGTGAGCAAGGACACGGGCGTGCCGCCGAAACCTGAGGCGGCTCCGAAAGCGCCGCCGCCGAAACCCGAGGCGGCCCCGGAAGGACCGCAAAAAGCTGACGTCGGCGATCAGGAGCTGCCGCCGGAAATGCGGCAGGCCCTCAAGGAAAAAGCGCTCGCCGCCGTGAACAGCTGGGTCGTGGCCCCGACGGCGGAGCACTCCGTTCAGGCCGAAAAAATCGCGGCGCTGATCGATGACGAGCCCGAGGGAATGCTGGCGCGCACCGCCTTCTGGAGTTTCGGCAATCTTTCCGTGGCGGAACCCGATGGGACCAACGTTCCGGTGCCGCCCGGTTTGGCGGGCAACGGTCTGCGCACGGCGCTGCTGATGGCGATGCTGACGGAAGGGGGGACTTGTTCCCCGCCGGAGCGTGCGGAAAAGTATCTCGCCATCGGATCCGAAGTCGTGTGCGGCAAAAACAACTGGACAGTTCCGGACGGCTCCGCCGCCGGGACGGCTCCGGCCGCTGCCCCCGAGTCCCCGGAGATGACTTACCGCAAATGGAAATAACTGACGGAACAGGAGAAATAGTGAAGATGAAAAAAACAAGTGTTCTGATCGGGACGGCGGCGGCGATGCTGCTGCTGGCCGGCTGTGCGGCGCCCGCTTACGACGTGGAGGTGTTCCTCTCTCCCAAGGTCAAGGAAAAATACGGGATCCGCCCCACCATGGAAGTTGACGTCGCCGGTCTCAACCGGATAACGGAAGAACATTTCCGGGCGTTCGGCGTCAATGATTATTTCGCGCCGGAAAATCCGCTCCGGAGCACCAGCGCCCATGCGACGCTCTACTTTTCCGAGGAAGACGGGACCCCGAAACGCCTCTCCAGAAAGGATGCGGTCTGGAAAAAATTCGCCGACGGTTCGGCGGATAAGATTTGCCTGCTGGTCAATCTGCCGCTTGCCGGCGGAAAGAAACAGAAAAACGACCCCCGGAAGATCGTGATCCCTCTCGAAGACGGCATGTTCAAAAGCAGCAAACGGTATTTCGAAATAACACCGTCCGGCCTGATCCGGTTGAAAGACCGGCCTGAATACGCAACTGCGGAAACTCAGCAGAAAAATACGGAGAAAAGACCATGAGATTCGAGAAACCCCTTCACTGGTCGGAAGGCCTCTTCCTTCAGCAGCATCACTTTCAGTATTTTCAGCATTTTCTGCAGACCAGGGACCGGCAGACCCGGGAACTGCTGATGACCTATCCGTGGGGCTTCCTCCAGGTTGAAACGGACGACGAGGCGCTGGAAAATCTGCGGGTCGCCGTCACCCGTGCGGCGGCGGTCTTCCCCGGCGGAGCGGAGATCGCCATGCCCGGCAACGCCGCGATCCTGCCTCTCGATCTCAAGGATCTGCTGGCGGATGTCCACGATCCCTTCATGGTTTATCTGGCACTCCCGCGGCGAAGCGACACGGATGGAAATCTCGCCGAAGACGCTTCCGAAAAGCGGATGTACCTCGCCGAAGAGATTTCCTGCCGCGACGATTACACCGGGAAGAGCGAGATCTCCATGGTCAGCGATCGGCTGAATGTCCGCATTACCACCTCGCTGCAGGAAAACAACGATCTCGATCTGCTGCCGCTGATGCGGCTGATCCCGCAGAGGAGCGGGATCTCCGAACTCAAAGTGGAGATGGACCGCAACTATCTGCCGCCTTATCTGCTTCTGGGCGGATGCTCCTCCGTCATGAACCGCTTCCGCGAACTCGTGAGTTTGATGGAACGCCGCCGGGACAAGATCCTGAACGACCTGCAGGTCATGGGTTACACGCCGGAGATGTTCTCCGGCTCGGCCGGGCAGTCGGTCATGCAGCTCGTGGTGCTGAACGAGGCGATCAGCCGCTTTTCCTCCTTTGCCGATCACGGGCATTTTTCGCCCTATTTCCTCTATCTGGAACTGGGCTCCCTGGCGGGCAAGCTTTCGGCACTGCAGCCGCTGCGGAACTGGGAGACAATCTCCCGCTACCGGCACGAAGATTCCGCTTCACAGTTCGATGAGCTTTTCTTATGGATCCGCGCCATGTTGCTCGCCGACGGCGGCGATATCTTCCTGCAGCTTGATTTCATTCCGGATGCGGAAAAACGGCATCTGACCCTCGCGCTGACCGACGAGCATATCGCCAGAGCCGACGAGTTTTATCTGGCCGTTCGTTGTCACGGCCCGGCCCGGGAGATCGTCAATGCGGTGGAAACGGGGGATAATTTCCGCATGACTGCGCCGTCCATGTCGGAACGGCGCATCCGCGGGCTCAAACTGATCGAGAACCGCTATCCGCCGCGGTATTTCCCCGCGCTTCCCGACACCATGTGGTTCAAGATCGAAAAAGAGGAAGGGACCGCACACGTCTGGCGGTCAATCTGCGAGGAGAGGGGAATCGTCCTTGACTGGGCGGAATCCGTCTTCCCGGAACTTGAGGCGAGTCTGTTCATCACCCTCGCCGGTCGCGGAGACACGGCGAAATGAGAGAACTCGAACAACTCTGCCGCCCCCTGGTCTGCCAGCTCTGCGCGTACTGGTATTACGCCCGTTGCGGCGAGGTGCCGGATCGGGAGCAGGTCAACCGGGTGCTGCGTGAGCATTTGATCCGCATTCGCGAGAAAGTGGAGGATGACGGCAGGCTGAAGCGCGAGTTCCGGCGCATCGAACAGCCGTTGATTTTTTTCATCGACTACACGATCAAGGAAGGAAATTTTCCCTTCAGCGAGGCGTGGCGCGAGATTGCCCGCGATTACAACGAGCTTTCCGGAGACGAGAAGTTTTTCGAACAGCTCGCGGTGACTCTCGACGATCCCGACTCCGCGGAACAACTGGTGATGTTCTATCTCTTCATGGGACTCGGCTTCGACGGCTGTCACGCGGGGGATCCGGAATACATCCAGAGGCGTATGAAGGTCTGTGCTGCGCGCTTTCCTTCAGTTGACGGGGCGGCAACTTCCTCGCTCGGTTCGCCGGATGTCGGCGAACCGCCGGCGTATTTTCTGAACCGCAAGGTCCGCTTCTTTTCGGTTTATACGGCTCTGGCGGTGCTGTTTCTCTGCCTGATTGGCGCGTGGGGCTGGAACTTCTGGGTGCTGTATCAGGAAACCGGCGATTTTCGTCGGACCCTGCATAAGGCGACCCTGGCCGCCGGCAAGATCTTTACTCCGGAACCGAAGGCTCAGAAGGCGGTCCCGCAGAAAGGGAAGGCATTATGAATCAATCTATACTGTCGTCGATCCAGGCTTGGTGCGAATCGCTTTCGTGGCGGGTCTGGGCGGTCATTGCCGCAGGTATACTGCTCTTTGTTCTGCTCATGATCCTGCTGCTCCGCCCCGTCTTCACGCGACGCCGGATGAAGCGGAAAGATCAGGAGGCCTCGGCCCAGCAGCAGCAGGACCTTCAGGCGTGGCGGAACATCGCCGCGATGGCAAAGGGGACGGACGACACCGTCAAGCAGTCGCTGTCCTCTCAATTGAGGACCATCAAAACTCTTTTCCAGCAGGGCTTGGAAATGGTGCGGAAATCCGGTAGAAACCGCAATTCCCTGCCGTGGTTCATGATGCTGGGTGAGCCACAGAGCGGCAAATCGGAACTGCTGAAAACGGCCGATTTGTCGCTGAAGTGCTCCGCGGCGGAGAATCCGGAAGAACCCTCGCTCCCCCTGCGCTTCTGGCTGGGGCGCGGGCTGGTGCTCGATGTCAGCGGCCGTACGTTTTTCGACCGCTGGTTCAACGGGAGCTGCGCCGAATGGGAGTGCATCCGGAAGCTTCTGCTCAAGTTTCATTACAAGGTGCCGCTCAACGGCATCATCCTTGCCGTCCCCGCCGACGCGCTGATCGCGGACTCCGAAGAACTGACCCGGAAGAAAGTCTCTCTTATCGCAGCGGAACTGAACGGGTTTCTTTCCGGCATCGGCATGATATTGCCGTTTTATGTCGTCGTCACAAAGACGGATATGGTCCTCGGATTCCGGGAGTATTTCCTGAATCGCTCCGATTCTCTGAATGAAGAGATCTTCGGCTGGCGCAATCCGGAAAAGAGCGGCTTTTTCGACGGCGAAGCCTTTGCAGCGTACTTCAACGGTCTCAAAGACAAACTTCATGAAGGGGCGCTCGCTCAGATGCTCCTCGCCAACGGCGATGAATCAAGGCTGGATTTGACCGCCGGCATTTACCTCTTCCCCGATGAGTTCGCCCGTATCCGCCGGAATCTGCTGCTCTATTTGAACACCCTGTTCGGACGGCGGTCATGGATAGACAGCGACTGTGCAAAATTATCCGGCGTCTACTTCACTGCGGCCCGGTGCGGACACGTCATGCTTTCGCCCGATTACGCGGAATCCCGGCAGAAGCCGACAGAGGAAGCTGCTCTTGTCAACAAGCAGGCCGGGCCTCAGCACGCCTTTTTCGTCAAAGACCTCTTCGAAGATCTTATTTTCGCCAACGGCGGCAGTTTCGCATTCACCCACGCAGGCCGTATCCGGCGGAATATCAAAAAATACGTGCTCTGTCTGCTGATGGCCGCCGCTTCGGTGTGGCTGGCGCTCGCCGCCTGGAACAGCCGGGGGCAGATCCGGTCCGCTTTCGAGGAACAGAGCCTCTATTACGAAAAAACGGCCGAGTACCTCGAGCAGGGGGAATTGCGGCGGTCGCCGCTGATCACCGCCTCGCCGCAAGGAGAGATGACGTTCTGTCAGCATGAGAGTTTGGCGGGGCATCCCGATGTCGACCGGCTGATATACTTTTACGAATCACAGCGGACGCCCGACAAGAACAACCGGGTCCCGTGGGGATTGCGGCTCTCCCAGCTGCTGCTCTTCCGGGATTTCGATTGCGATCAGCCCCGGCAGGATTTCGTTTCGTCCCGCATCCAAATGGAAATGGTGTTGCGTCCGACGCTGCAGATCCTGTTGCGGCATCTCGTTTCGCCCAAGGCGGAAAAGGAACCCTTCGGCGCGGCGAAACGTGACGTCTTCCGGGAGCTTCACCGGTTGAAGACCGTCCTTCCGGATGAACACGGGCACCGCGCTTCCTCGACACTGCTGACGGCGCCTTATCTGCGTTATTTGGATCCGGGGCTTTCCGGGGAACTCGTGGAGCTGCTGGGCTACCGGGCGGGCAGAACTTCCGCCGGGGACTTGAGCGTGGTAGCGGGCATCGTCTACTCCTTCGAGTATCAGAAGGCCCTCAATGCCCTCACCCGGCAGTTCCTGAATGCGTGGGCGCTTCTTGCGGTGGATCCGGACAGCGATTACGCGATGCTGCGGAGCGCCATCCGGACTGCCTGCCACATCCGGCAGAATCAGGAAGCCGTCCGGAAGCTTGCCGGGGAAAGCGCTGCGGGCGGCGATCCGGAACAGGTGATGGCCCGTCTCGTTTCCATCATCGATCAGCAGAATGAACTGCTGAAGAAGCTCGCGTCCGCGTTGGCCTCGTCCCGTATAGCGAGGGTGCTTCGGCCCCGGCCGGCCGGATCGCCGAAAGAAAAGAAACCGAGATTTTCCGTGAAGAAACGTGAAATGACGTTTCAGAATATCTTTGCCGCATACGAGTCGCGGATGGAGAAGGATTTCGATTTGATCCGCCGGAACACTCCCGTCGCCGCGTCCGGAACATTCCCGAACTCTGCTTCCGTCTTCAATGCCGATATGCTGGAAAAAGCCCACCGAAGCGCCCGGCGGCGGCTCGGCGATGAAAAAAAGGAGCTGACGGACAAGTTGGCCGAGCTCAAGAAGGCACGGTTTTTCCAAGCTGCCTTGACCGATCAGAAAAACACGGCGGTTCAGGACGCGGCGCCGGCGGTACAGATCGAGCTGGAGTATTTGAATATGCTGATCCGTACTTGGAAACTGCGTACGCAGCCGATAAAATCCCCGGCGGAATTCACCGGGCGCCTGCAGGCTCTGCGCGCGGAACTCACGAAGTCGGACAAGGCGCTTGCCGAATATGCGGCACGCTATGCTTCCAACAAGGACATCTCCGGGTTCGTCAAGGACTGCCGCGCTTTCATTCTGGTGCGGGATCGGGAGATGACCAAACGGCTTGAACGGGAACTTTTTGCACTGTATCCCGCATCGGCGGAACTCCTTATGAGCGAGGTCGCCCGGCAGTCGCATACCGATCCCGAAACCCTCGGGATGAAAAAAGAACTGGCCGAGGAGAGCTTTGCGAAACTGAAACTGAACAATTCTTTCGCTCCGCAGACGGCGCTGGCTTATGCCGCACCTATCGGAATGCTGCTCGGAGAACTTAAAGGCAAGAAGAAGGATGGGGCCGGTCAGCCGGATCCCGAACTTTCCCGGATCGCCGGGATTTTGGACAAGTATTTCGACCTTTACATCCGGTATTGGGGAAGTTTCAGCGACAAGATCCCTGTCGGCTTCGATTCGTGGAGCGCTTTCCGCAGCGACAGCATGAAGCGTAAAGCCTATCAGACGAACACGCTGCTTCTGGCATCCTACCGTCGTACCTGCGACTTTATCCGCGATATCCCGGATGCGCTGCTTTCCAAGGCGACGGCGGACCGGAAGAAACTGGCGTTGACACAGCTGAACAACCGGATCCAGATACTCTCCCCGGATTTCATGCAGAGCTGCAGCAAAGTGTGCGGCGCCTGGGCCGTGCTGCCGGCTGACGCCAACACGGCCTTCGGCATATTGAACACTCTGCCGCAGAAGCAGCTGCGCACGGATTATCTCCTGGTCTTCGATGCGAAGGCGAAAGGAGACATCCCGTGGTGGAGCCAATGGGTCTCGTGCGGGGTGTCGCTGCTTTTCCGCGATGCCAAGGCGCAGTTGTTCAAGGATTTCGCCCGTTACCGTCCGATGATCTTTTCGTTCCCTCTCTGCGCCCGGCCGCCTTACTCTTCGGTGCTGGGCGAGCGGGAACTTACGGAGCTGTCCCGGTATCTTGCCTCGCTGGGTTGTCCCGTTCCGGAAAACGTGCCTGCGGCCGGGACAGGAAAAGCCCCGCAGGGAGCAGAGAAAAAGCCCGCGGCCTCGAAGCCGCTGACGCCTCCCGATGCTCTGGCGCAGTTCTTCGGCAATCGTCCGGAATCCCTGAAGGAGTGGACGGCCTTGGGCGGACGGCTCCAAATATTGATCGATGCCTTGACGAATCGGGTCAAGCCGCTGGTTTACACTCTGGCGCTTCCCTCGGAAGCGGAGCAGAAGAATCTTTCCACCCGGCTCAAAAAAACGTTGCCGCTGGCGATTTACCGCTTTCCGTACATCCGTGTTTCCAACCTTCCCAAGGCGGCGGATCCCAAAGTATTCCATCTGACCGGGGAGGCGATCCCCGAGCTGCTTTCCGGAGCAGCGGAAGATTCACAGATCCACTTGGAATTCAACAGTTTTTCCAACAGTACGTCACCGGATTGCACCGTCACTGTCGTTTCGGAATGGGCGATCCTGCGGCTGTACCTCTCGGAACACTCCAGTTTGGATCCGAAGACCCGCAAGGTTTATTCGGCGCTGACGCTGAAGGACAAGACGGGAAAGACCTATCTGTTGTGGCTCGAATTCAAATTCAACAAGGTTTTGCCGCTGCCTTCCGATTGGCCGAGTGCGGAAAATTGTCCGGATTTCTCGCAGATCCAGTCGACGACCCGGCATGACGTCGGCGCCGGGATGGATTGGATGCGGGCGATCCGGAACGCGGGGACGGGAGAAAAGGGGTATAATCGGTTGATGCAGGAGTTAAAACAACATTCGGCGGAGTCTTTCCCCGAGTGTTCGCTTCTGGTGGCGGATTCCATGCAGAAGGCCGCGCTTGAAACCCCGTACCTTGAAGCGGCAACCCCGGACAAGTGTACGCGCGTCTTCTGTTACGGTAAAACGCAGCAGGTCCCGCTGCCTCTGACGGCCCACCGTTTCGACATCCGGATTTTCCGTTTTTCCGATGCCGGCGATCCCGCGTATTCCTGCATGATCACGGGGCCGTATGCATTGCTCCGTCTTCTGACGGCGGAAAAAAGAAAATTCGAAAAGTCCTGTCTGCTGGTTCCGATGACGCTGACTTCGCCGGACGGGAAGAAAAAACGCGATCTGACGTTGAAGATCCGGCTGGGGCGTTGAGGCGGGCGTCGGATGTATGAACGGCAGGAGTTGCTGCTCATCGTAAAAAAAACGAAAAATTCCTGATTTCAACTTGAAAAAGAAAAAATCACGTTGTAAATTATAATTCAGGGACCGTCGGACACGTGAATACGACAAAGTTTAGTGTCCGGGGCGTAAATGCGGAAGATGACGGAAGATGCTGGATCTCGAAAAATTGTTGTGTGCCGTTCCCGGAGATGATCCTGCGGGAAAGCTGGAGGAGTACAGCCCGCTTTATCTGCAGTTGGATGAGCTGGCCAGGGGCAAACCCGCGAGTGCCATGGGAGACTCCATCATCGAGGGGACCGACCCGGATTGGTACGGGCTCCGCAACGCGTGTCTGAAGCTGTGGGAAACGACCCGGGATCTGCGGGTCGCCATGTATCTGACCATCGCTGAGTTTTCGCTGGACGGACCGGAAGGGTTCCTGGACGCTTTGGCCGTCACGGAGTACCTGGTCGAAAAACTGTGGCCGGATTTCTACCCCAGACTGGACCCGGACGATGACAACGATCCGACGGAGCGCCTGAATATCTTCGCGATGATTTCTCCCCCAAGCCGCTCTTACAGCGATCCGTTGATGTTCATCAGCAAATTCCGCATGTTGAAGCTGGCCGAGGGCAAGAAGTACACTCTGCGTGATCTCCTGATCATCAACGGCGAACTGGAAGTGAACGAATCCGACCTCGATCCCGCTCTCTTCCAGGGGGAGATGCGCTCCGTGCCGATAGATGAGATGCGGGAACACAAGGAGGTCGTCGTCCGGATCGCCGCCAGACTCAATCACATCGCGGAACTGGTCAACGGTTACCTGCCCGATGCGGGGCTGGCTTTTGCGGATCTGCTGGGGGAATTGAAGACATTGCAGAATTTCTACGACGCTTATCTGCTGAACCCGGAGACGGAATCCGCGGAAGAGCCGGCTGAATCCGCAGCCTCCGCTGCGCCGGTCCCGTCGGTCAGACGTTCTCCGGCCGCTTTCGACCTGAACAGTTTCGTCCCCTCCAGCCGCGCAGAGGCGCTGCTGATGCTGAAGAAGAGTGCGGAATATTTTCAGATGACGGAACCGACCAATCCCGTGCCGCTGCTGGTGGACCGCGCGCTCCGTATGGCCAATATGTCGTTTCTGGATCTGCTGGGCGAGGTCGAGCCCGGTGCGCTGGAGAAGGGACGGGAGATTTTCGGGGTGAAGCCGGAGACCCGCACGGAAGAGTGATTTTGCACGAAATGTGTTGATACGGAAGAATTCACATCGTCCGTATCGCAAAATTAAGGAGAAAAGGTATGGCAAAGAAAAGCGGACAGAAGTTCATCGGCAAAAATCGTGCCCCGCGGGTTCAGGTCGAGTACGACGTCGAACTTTACGGTGCGGAAAAGAAAGTCAATTTGCCGTTCGTGACCGGGGTTATGGCGGATCTTTCCGGCAATCCCGCCGAACCGCTGCCGAAAGTCGCCGACCGCAAGTTTGTGGAAATTGACTGCGACAACTTCGATGAGCGGCTGAAGAGCATGAAGCCCCGCGTCACGATGCAGGTGCCCAATGTCATTTCCGGAGAGGGAAATATCGCCGTCGACATGACGTTTGAAAGCATGGATGATTTTTCGCCGGCCAAGGTCGCGGAAAAGGTTGAGGGACTGAGGGAACTTCTGAAGGCACGTCAGGAACTGGCGAATTTGCTTTCCTATATGGACGGCAAATCCGGCGCGGAAGAGCTGCTGAACAAGATCCTGGAAGATCCCGCCTTGCTCAAAGCGCTTTCGGCCAAGGCGAAAGAATCGGCAACGGAAGAAAAGAAGGGAGAGTGACCTGGTATGGCGGACGCGAAAAAACTTTCCGTTCAGGACATGACCGCTGAAAATGTGGAGATGTCCGATTTCGAGAAACTCCTGAATCAGGAATTCAAACCGAAGTCCGATGAGGCCAATTTGGCCGTGCAGAGCGCCGTCCAGACCCTGGTCGGGCAGGCGCTCGAACACGCCAATCTGGTTTCGGAGAATTCTGTCAAGACCATCGAGAGCATCATCGCCGAGCTGGACAAGAAGCTGAGTGCGCAGGTGAATCTGATCCTTCATAACGAAAAATTCCAGGAGCTTGAAAGCGCCTGGCGCGGGCTCAGCTACCTCGTGAACAACACCGAGACCAGCGAGTCCATGAAGATCCGAGTCATGAACATTTCCAAGAAAGATCTTGCAAAAACGCTCAAGAAGTACAAGGGCACCGCCTGGGATCAAAGTCCGCTCTTCAAGCGGCTCTACGAGGATGAATACGGTACCGCGGGCGGGGAGCCCTTCGGCTGCCTGATCGGAGACTACTACTTCGATCAGACCGCGCCTGATCTTGAGATCATGAAGGGCGTGGCGCAGATCGCCGCGGCCGCCCATATGCCGTTCATTTCGGCGGCGTCGCCTTCCATCATGAACATGGAGTCGTGGCAGGAGCTTTCCAACCCGCGTGACCTGACCAAGATCTTCTCGACGCCTGAATACGCCGCGTGGAGAAGTTTCCGCGAGTCGGAAGACAGCCGCTACGTGGCGCTGACCATGCCGCGGGTCCTCAGCCGCATGCCGTACGGGGCCCAGACGAACCCCGTGGAAGAGTTCAATTTCGAGGAAGACACCGGGGCCGGTGCCAGCGAAAAATATACCTGGATGAATGCGGCCTACGCCATGGGCGTCAATATCGACCGTTCGTTTACCGAATACGGTTGGTGTGCCCGGATCCGCGGGATGGAGTCCGGCGGTGCGGTGGAGTCCCTTCCCACCCATACTTTTCCGACCGACGACGGCGGTGTCGCAATGAAGTGTCCGACCGAGATCGCGATTACCGATCGGCGCGAAGCGGAACTTTCCAAGAACGGTTTTCTGCCGCTCTGCCACTGGAAAAATACCGACTACGCCGTGTTTCTCGGCGGTCAGACCGTCAACAAGCCTCAGGAATACGACAACCCGGATGCCACGGCCAACGCCAACCTTTCGGCGCGTCTGCCGTATATTTTCGCCACCTGCCGCTTTGCGCACTATCTGAAGTGCATCGTGCGCGACAAGGTCGGTTCCTTCAAGGAGGCCGCCGATATGCAGCGCTGGCTGAGCGACTGGATCTCCAATTATGTGACCAGCGACGCCAACGCGTCGGAGGAGGTCAAGGCCAAGTACCCGCTGGCGGAGGCCAAGGTCGAGGTCGAGGAAGTGGAAGGCGAGCCGGGGTATTACAATGCCAGGTTCTACCTGCGTCCCCACTATCAGCTGGAAGGTTTGACGACCTCCCTGCGTCTGGTCAGCAAAGTTCCCAGCGGGAACAAATAAAAAATAAAACAAGGAGAGGGTAAAAATGGCACAGGATTTTTTCATCAAGCTCGACGGGATCGACGGTCAGTCCGCGGACAAGAATCACGGCAAGTGGATCGAAGTCATCGACTTTTCTCACGGCAGCAAACAGAGCGTCACTCTGGCGCGCAACGCCGATGTCGCCGGCCGCGGTGAATTCGAGGCGTTCTCCTTCACGCATCTCGTCGACAAGGCCACCCCGAAACTGCAGCAGTACTGCATGAACGGGCAGAAGGTCGCCAAGGTCGAATTCCATGTCTGCCGCGCCATCGCCGGTGCGCAGGTCACGGTCTATGAGGTGAAACTCGAAAACGTGAAGATTGCCAAGGCTGCCGTTCATACCGCGATCGCCGCGGAAGGCGCCGATCGCGAAGCGGTCGAAACCGTCGACCTCGTCGCCGGAAAAATCACGTGGAAGGTCACGCCGATCAAGGGTGACAACACGAAGGACGGCGCTATCGAAGCGGCTTTCGATCAGATCGCCAACAGCTGAATCGGCTGCCGGGGCGGGAAGATCGTCTTCCTGCCCTTTTTTTGCAGTTTTGCAAGAACTTCTTTCGTTACGGTATCTTCCCGTGTTGTTCCGGCGATGCTGCCCGGCGGCCGGGGTCGTTTTCTGTTAAATATTTTTTTCAGGTTGTCTTATGGCGAAATTGAAACGGATCCAGATGTTCGGCAAGCTTGACCGCACGGCGTATCAGGCTATGGAAAGTGCAACTGTGCTCTGCAAGGCGCGCGGCAATCCATTCGTCGAGTTGGTGCATTGGATCAATCAGATCGTGCTGGCGGAAAACACGGACTTCCACGCGATTTTCCGCGCCTTCGACGTCGATACCGCCCGTCTCTCGAAGGATCTGGTTTCGGCCATGGATCGCCTTCCCCGCGGCGCCAGCAGCATCAGCGATTTCGCCGACAGCGTGGAGATCGCCATCAAGGAGGCCTGGATGATCACGTCGCTGGTCTTCAACGAGCGGCTGATCCGCACCGGCCACCTGCTGATCGCCATGCGCGGACACCGCGAACTTTCGCGCTATCTGCTCGACGTCAGCGGCGAATTCACCAAGATCAACGCCGAATTGCTCCAGGACAACTTCCAGAAGATGACGGAGGATTCCTCCGAGACCGGTTCCCCGGCCGCGGAGGGGGAAAGCGCCGCCACCGGGCAGGCGGGCGCCATGCTCTCGCCCTCCAACATGGGCAAAGGCGAAGCGCTTCGGCTCTACACCGTCGACATGACCGAAAAGGCCCGGTCCGGCCAGTCGGATCCTATCGTTGGACGCGACGAGGAGATCCGGAAGATCATCGACATCCTGCTGCGCCGGCGGCAGAACAACCCGATCATCACCGGCGAAGCGGGCGTCGGCAAGACCGCGGTGGTCGAGGGCTTCGCCCAGAGACTCGCCAGCGGAGAAGTCCCCGACAGCCTCAAGGGAACGGTCGTGCGCTCGCTGGACGTGGGGCTGCTCCAAGCCGGCGCCAGCATGAAAGGCGAGTTCGAGAACCGCCTGAAGCAGGTGATCGAAGATGTCCATTCCTCCGATGTCCCCATCATCCTGTTCATTGATGAAGCCCATACTCTGATCGGCGCTGGCGGCGCTGCCGGACAGAACGATGCCGCCAATCTGCTGAAACCGGCCTTGGCCCGGGGAGAGCTCCGTTGCATCGCCGCCACCACGTGGATGGAGTACACGAAGTATTTCGAGAAAGACCCGGCGCTGGCCCGTCGGTTCCAGAACATCCTGATCGACGAGCCGGACGACCCCAAGGCGATCCAGATGCTCCGCGGCGTCGTCGGCAAGCTCGAAAACCACCACCGTGTGTGCATCTTGGACGAGGCGGTGGAAGCCGCCGTCAAGCAGTCGCGGCGCTATATCCCCGCCAGACTGCTGCCGGACAAGGCGGTCAGCATCCTCGACACGGCCTGCGCCCGCGTGGCGCTGAGCCAGAGCGCGGAACCGGCGGAACTGGAGTACACCCGCCACCGCATCGACGCGCTGCTGCTCGAACAGGAGATCCTGACCCGCGAACAGAGCGCCGGGACCGATCATGCCGAGGAACTCGAAAAGCTCGCCCGCGACCTAAAGGAAGAGGGGCGGAAAAAGGACGAACTGGAGAAAAAACTCGCTTCGGAAAAGAAACTCGCTACCGAGTATCTCGAGCTGCGGGAAAAGGTCTGCAGGGAGCCGGACAACAGGAAATTGCGTGCCGCCGTCCTGAAAAAGCAGCAGGAGTTGAAAAAGGTTCAGGGCGAAAACCCTCTGGTGCTGCCCGTCGTCGATGCGCAGGCGGTCAATCAGATCATTTCCGAATGGACCGGGATCCCGCTGGGACGCATGGCTCGGGACGAGATCACTTCGGTGCTGAACCTCAGCGACGAGATGGACAAGCGCGTCATGGGACAGCGGCACGGTCTCGAACTGATCGCGAACCGGATCACGACATCCCGGGCGAATTTGGCGGATCCCAATCGCCCCATCGCGGTCATCATGCTGGCCGGGCCCAGTGGCGTGGGCAAGACCGAAACGGCGCTGGCTTTGGCTGAACAACTGTACGGCAGCGAAAACAACATCGTCACGATCAATATGAGTGAATTTCAGGAAGCGCATACCGTTTCGACCTTGAAAGGTGCGCCTCCCGGATATGTCGGCTACGGCGAAGGCGGCGTTCTGACCGAAGCCGTGCGGCGCAAACCGTACAGCGTGGTTTTGCTGGACGAGGTCGAAAAAGCGCATCCCGATGTCCACGAGATCTTCTTTCAGGTTTTCGACAAGGGATGGATGGAGGATGGAGCCGGTCGAAAGGTCAATTTCCGCAACACGGTGATTATTCTGACCACCAATGTCGGCGATCAGGCGATCATGGATCTGTGCATGGATGAGGACCATTTGCCGGATGTCAGGACTCTGGAACAGGCGGTGCGTCCGGCGATGCTGAAAAAATTTCCGGCGGCCCTGCTGGGGCGGCTTTCCATCGTTCCCTATTATCCCCTCGGCAAGAAGGTGCTTCGCCGCATAGTCGATCTGAAGCTCGGCAAGGTGCAGAAGCGCGTGGCGGAAAATTACCGGGTCTCGCTGGAATACGGAGATGCCGTCCGCAACGAGATCCTCCGCCGCTGCAACAACCTCGAATCGGGAGCGCGGCTGATCGACGCCGTGATAAACAACGATCTGCTGCCCGCGGTCAGCGTGGAATTCCTGCGCGCCACCATGGAGGGGAAGGAAATGAAAAAATTCATCCTCGATGCGGAAGACGGCAAGTTCATCCATCGCATTGAGTAGTCGCACCCGCCGCCGGAATGGAAAACGCCTGTCGGGATACCCTGCTCTGCAAAGAAGGAGAAAATCTCATCGCCGGGCTTCCGGGCCGCTCAGAACCGGATGCCCGGACCGTTTCCGTCATTGCAATGCTGCTGGGCGACGATCTGGTGCGTGAATACGGCAACAGTGCAAAAGCCGGCCGGAAGCTCCGGAACTGCAGGAAATACGGCTGGGGTCACGTGTTCATGCGTGATGACTGGAAAAACATCTACGGCAACGGCGTGACCAGAAAGGGAACGCATCAATGAAAACGTTTTTTTCAATTCTTGCGGCGGGATTGTCTGCCGCCGTCCTGCTGACTGGATGCGCGAGCCCTTCCTCCGCCCAACTGAAAACAGAAAATCTGTTCCACGACGATGAAATCAGCTCCTCTCAAGCCGTTTCCGATTATGACGCGCTGGTTTGCAAAAGCGAAGGTTCGGAGATTTACGGGCAGATTCTGAAACCGGACCGTTCGTTCGGCGATAAACGTCCCTGCGTTCTGATGTTCCACGGATTCGCCGGATTCGGACGGTTCGATGATATCGGACAGGCTCTCTGCCGTATCGGCTGTGTGGTGCTGATCCCGCACCACAGGGGCGCATGGGGAAGTCAGGGCAAATATTCCGTTTCCAACTGTGTGCAGGATGCGGTCGGACTGGTCAAGTATGTGAAGACCCCGGAATTTCAGAAGAAATACGGCATCGACCCGAAAGCGGTCTTCCTGATCGGTCACAGCATGGGCGGAAACACCGTGCTGAATGCATCAACTGAAGTCCCCGGCGTGCGCGGGATCGTCATGCTGGCTCCGTGCGACATCGGAACCATGTACCGGCAGATGCCGAAAGACAAAATGAAAAACTTCATGATTGAAAACGGTCTGGAAGTCCTGCGCACCGATGGCTTCGAAGCGGTTTATGCCGATCTCGGTCGCCATGCTGAGCAATACACATTCCCGAATGCTGTGAAAAAGCTGAAAAACACAAACCTGTTTCTGGTCACGGGGGCATACGATACCTGTATTTCCAATGATCTGCTGAAAGTCTCTTATGCTGCCGCACGCGAAAACCCGACTCTTCCCTCTTGCTCGCTCAGGAGTTATCCGGCTGCACACGGACTGATGGGCGTTCGCATACGGTTGAGCCGGGATATCGCGGAGTTTATACTCAGCTCACTGGAATAAAAAGTTATCGATCTGTTTACAACAATCATAATCTGGACAAAAACGTGCTCTTTCCCCAGGAATACATTGCCGAGAAATCCGGACACAGCCGGGGCAGCACGGTCGATCTGACGCTGTTCGACATGACCACAGAGAAGGAAGTGGACATGGGCGGAACCTTGGACTGGTTCGGTCAGGAAAGCCATCCCGACTGGTGCGGCGATCCCAAAACGGGGAAATATACGAGTGAATTTCCCGGCAGCACTCCGCCGACCGGCGGCAGGATCAACGAAGTGCATTTCAAGAACCGGATGATCCTCCGCAAGGCCATGATGCGTTATGGATTCGCGCCGATCAATGAGGAATGGTGGCACTTCACTCTTGCCAAAGACCCCTGGCCGGACACCTGTTTCGATCATCCGGTCAAGTGAAACGCCAGATGAAGCAAAACTGAAAAACGATATAAACCTGGGAAAGTTTTTTTATGGATAAAACGAAAGAATACGGCAATTACGATGCCCCTTGGACAAAAACCTTCGACCTGGCCTTTTTGATCGGGTGCATTGCCGCACTGATCGGATTGGTCGCATGGAGTGTTTTCGACCTTGACAAAAGCGATGTCGATCGGGACTTTTTTGCATTCTGCCTGGTCAAAATCATCATTGTCGGCATCGTCTCACTGGTTGGCGGGATCATCTGCCGGAAATTCTGCGACGTGGATGAAAAAGGCTATATCATCTATACGAGGAAGACTGCGTTCAAAGTGAATTACACGCGCAAGTTGCAGCATTTCGCGGCGTATTTGGTCCCGCTGATCAACCCCTTCGGCAAACACGCCGGATTGCTTCCGCACCTGTGGGAGACCTTCTTCGTGATGCTGACTTTTCTGGTTATGATCAAACCTCTGCGTGAAAATTGCCGTTTTTTCATGCTTCAGTTCAATTCAATGGACCGTCCGGAGGATCGGCCGCACACGCTGAAATGGATCATTCTCGGCAATGTGCTTCCGGGACTTCTTTTGAGCGTCTGTTTCCAGAATCTCTTTGAAAAAGTGCTGAATGAGCCCTATCTGGTCATGATCATCGTAATTGCCGTAGGGATCGGCGATGGTCTGGCGGAACCCGTCGGCATATATCTTGGTAAACATAAATATACCGTTCCGGCGTGGAATTTCAAAAGAACCTACACACGTTCTTACGAAGGCAGCGCCTGCGTATTTCTCACCACGCTGATCGCGGTCCTGATTTTCAGGGGCGAATTCGACACCATGCGTCAGTTCATTGCCGCGCTGGCCATTCTGCCGCCCCTGATGACTTTTGCCGAAGCTTATGCACCGCATTCCATGGATACGCCGCTGATGATGCTTTCCGGATATACCGTGCTTGCCGGCATCTGCTGCTGGGGCTGGTTCTGACGTTCGTTCCATTGGCAACGGCAAGGCCGTCCTCTGCCGGGCGGAAGACGCAAAGAAAGAAGTATGTCAGGCTTGCCGCCCGGAAACGAGACGCTGCGGGATTGTGTCAACGGTTTCGCCGGCCGGGAGCAAACCGGTCGTCCGGAGGGACTGAGGACGGTGTATCTTTATGGGAATCTTCCCCAAAAATGCCGTAAATGAACCGGCATCCGGTCAATACGGCGTTTGCCGACCGGCAAAAGAGCGGAACGTCGAGGAAAAATGCTCCGAAATGGTGTGGTTCTGCGGTTTTGCCGTTTGAAAACATTGTTGGAATGTGCTATATTACAAAGAGGATAATGGATCCAATCGATTCCGGCATTTTGTCCCCGGGCAACAGCTGGGGGCAGGAACTGGTAAAATGTTCGAAAAAAAGACGCCATCCACACCGAAGCCATCCGGAACGCGTTGAGCCATGCCAAATACACCGATTCGAAGACTGAATATGTGAACACCATGGTGGTTCCTGAAGACCGGGAGCGGATGCAGGAACAGATATCTTTGCCGCGTATCCTGGAGAAGTTCAGGACGGCCCCCCGCTTTTCCGTGACCTTTCTCCGTGACCTTCCGTCCGGTCCGCGATATTACCGGATCGACATCGGGAAAATCGAGATGTCCGATGACCGGACCGGGGTCGCCATGGGGTTTCTGGATGTGGATGAGGATATCCGGAAAGAACAGACATACACCAAGGTCCTGCACGATGCCCGGAAGGCGAAAGAGGAAAACCGCCGGCTGATGGAAGAAGTCCAGTCCGCCGCAAAACTCGCCGACCTGATGGCTTCCGCCTCTTCCCTGCTCACCAATATGCCTGCCATGAGTTTTTCCAAAGACGCGAAAACGGGGAAGTACCTCGCCTGCAATCAGGCGTTCGCCGACTATGCAGGCAAAAGTTCGCCGGAAGCGGTGGTGGGGCTTACGGATTACGAGATATTCGATCCCGGTACGGCCATTTTGTGGAGAACGACTGCAAGGCGCTCGCCATGGACCGCGCTTACATTCTCTTCGAGGACATCCCGGACACTGCAGGCGGGGGCGTCCGGAATCTTCAGACGACCAAAACGAAGTTCCGGGATTCCGCGGGACGGCTTTGTCTGCTCGGAATATGTATCGACATCACGGAAATGACGCGGATCAAGTCCGCCGGGCGGAAGAGCGCGATGACCATACGGTTCATGCCGTCGGGGTCGGCTTCACGGTCATCGATGCCGAGATGCGTGATGCCCTTGCCAAAAACCGGGCGCTCAACGAAGCTTTGGTTTCCGCGAACGAGGCCAACAAGGCTAAAACGGCTTTTCTTTCCAACATGAGCCACGAGATCCGGACACCGATGAATGCGATCATCGGTCTGAACAGTCTGGCGCAGCGGGACGGGACGCTTTCCGTGACGACCCGGGGATATCTGCAGCAGATCAGCAAGAGTGCCAAACATCTGCTGGGGCTCATCAACGACATTCTGGACATGAGCCGCATTGAGTCCGGCCGTCTGGTGCTGCGCAAGGAGGTCTTTTCTCTCAACGGTCTTCTGGAACAGATCAACACCATGGTCATGGCCCAGTGCAAAGAAAAGGGATTGACTTTCACCTGCGATGTCGACGGTCCGATGGAAGACTGCTATATCGGCGATGACACCAAGCTCAAGCAGGTTCTCATCAACATCCTGTCGAACGCCATCAAGTTCACGAACGCGCCGGGAAGCGTCACCCTGAGCATTGAGTGGGTCAACGTTTACGGGGATCAGGTCACGCTGCGTTTTTCGATCCGAGACACGGGCATCGGCATAGCGGAAAGTTTCATTCCGAAGATATTCGAACCTTTCACGCAGGAGGACAGCAACCGAAACAACAAGTACGGGAGCACGGGTCTTGGGATGGCGATTACGAAGAATATCGTTGAGTTGATGAACGGTATGATTCAGGTAAAATCGCAGAAGGGAGTCGGTTCGGAATTCATTGTGACGGTGACTTTGAAAAGGAGCGATGAACCGGAAAGCGCCCTTAACAGCATCAGCCCGCAGGAAATGCACGTATTGATCGTGGACGACGATCCCATCATCTGCGAGCACGCCTCCATCGTGATGGATGAATCGGGTATCCGGGCCTCTACGGCGCAGAGCGGCAAGACGGCGCTGGAGATGCTCGAAGTCTGTCATGCCAAGCACGATCCGTACAATCTTGTGCTGCTGGACTGGAAGATGCCGGAAATGGACGGAGTGGCGGTTGCTGCGGAGATCCGCAAGCGCTACAGCACCGAAACGACGGTGATCATTCTGACGGCCTACAACTGGGATGAGATCATGGACGAGGCGCTGCATGCCGGTGTGGACGGATTTCTTGCCAAGCCGCTGTCCGCGGCCAAGGTGATCGAGGAATTCACTCGGATCGCCAAGCGCAGCAGCATGAAGGAATTGTCGGCGGGGAAGCGTGCGGACCTGAAGGGGAAGCGTATACTTCTGGCGGAGGACATTCTGATCAATGCAGAGATCGTGAAAGAGCTGATCCATTCGCGTGGAGCGGAGCTCGATCACGCCGAAAACGGACGGGTTGCGACTGAAATGTTCGCCCGGAGCAAGCCGGGGTACTACGATGCGATCCTGATGGATGTCCGTATGCCGGAAATGGACGGCCTTGAGGCGGCATCAGTGATCCGCGGCATGGATCGTCCGGACGCCCGGAGCGTTCCCATCATCGCCATGACCGCGAATGCCTTCGACGAGGATGTGCAAAGTTCGCTTCAGGCGGGGATGAACGCGCACCTGTCCAAGCCGGTGGATCCGGAACAGCTTTTCCGGACTCTTGAGGAAATCATCTGGGAAAAGGAAAACAACACTCTGAAAGCACGGTGAATCATTTGTTGCCATATCCGAAGCACGATTCACAAGTCGCAGATGGCGTATGTCGGGTTACCCCCGAAAACATGAAAAATCAGGCTTGACTTCGCTTCATGCCATATCGTATCCTTCTTCCTGCAGCGACGGGGCTGCCGTGGTCCCGTCTTTTTTTATGTGAGGAGAAAATATCAGAAAAAAAGATCCGGGATGAGGACTCTCGATACAGTACAGGAAACGGCATTTTGCGATCGGGCCCGGCATTTTTTGCCGGAGAGCCGTATCGGAAAATGAAGTTATATCTCCTGATGACGAAAACGTAAAAGGGGCTGTCGCTTGCCCGTGAGGTCCGCGACAGCCCCTTCGTTATTCCTGCGTCTGTGTCCGGACGCCTCTTTCCGGTCAGAACCCGGCCTGTTTGATCAGGTCGGCATCGTCCTTCACGTCGGTCAGACCTCTCAGGATGATCGAGAAGTTCAGCGTCTTGCCGGGGAGGATGGTCAAAGGCCGGTTGGGCTCCGCATCGTCGAACTTCTTGCCGTAGAAGCTCCGGGGAAATTCGAGGGTGTAGACCTTGTTCTTCCCGTGATGGTCGCCCTTGGAGCTGAACCACACCATGGCGTGGGTGGTCTCCGGTCCGCCGATGATGGCGATCCCCTTGTGCAGTTTCGTGTCATAGGCTCCCATATAGGGTTTGTTCAGGCGCATGGAGCGGATTTCGAAGAAGACCGGCTTGTCGGGAGTGAAGAGCGACTGCTCCACCTTGTCGCGTCCGAACTTCACGGGGACCACCAGCTTGTCGTCGAGTTGGGGAAGATCGCCGGAACCGATGGCGGGCAGGAAACGGCCCCGCCAGGGCAGCTGGTAATGTTCGGGGTCGTCGGAGGCCGCGTCAGGCGACGTCAGGTTGACGATCTCGTAGTCCATGACCAGATCGGGGGAACCGCTCTTCATGCTCATGGTCCGCTTGAAGAGGAAGCTCTTGCCGGGGATGCGGAACGAGAAGGTCAGCGCCGCCCGGTCGGAAGTGAGCTGCCGGATGGCCACGTCCCAGTCCACGAAGGCGAAGATCCAGATACCGTGACCGTCCGCGTCGGTGAAGCCGTCATAGCCGCCCAAAGCGGTGAATTGGTCCTTGGTGACCTTTTGGGCAGCGCGTTTTTCGGGGGGCAGCACCTTGTGGAAGCGGCCGGGCACGAGGGTCTCGGTGTCCTTGACCTTGAAGGAGACCAGCGTTCCGCCGGTTTCCAGGATCGTGGCCTGGATGATGCCGTTGTCGAAGCGGAAGCCGGTGTGTCCCTTGAACACTACCGGGGTGACCTTGACCTTGAAGTTATCCATCTTCCCGGCCCGGGCGGCTTCGGCGGCAAGTCCGAGGTAGTATTCGGACCGCTCGAAGAGCTTCCAGCCGAAGGCGGCGCGGGCACGCTCGAAGAAGAATTTTTCCAGCGGATTGACGAAGGCGCGTTCGGCCTTCAGGGCCTTTTCCGCGAGGGCGAACTTGAGGTTTCCGACCAGCTCGGCGGTCCGGGCGCGCTCCTTTTCGGTATAGGGGCGGCCTTGCCTCACCTGCGTGAGGAATGCCTTCGCCGCGCCGGTGTCGATCTTTTCTCCGCCCGCACGGGCGATGAGGGCGTCAAGCTCCTTCAGCCGGGGATCGGCGGCCAGCTCGAAGACCCGTTCCATGGTGCGGCTCTTTCCGCCGCAGGCAAGTTCGATCCTGACGGTGTTGGTGCCGATCCTGCCCAGCGTGAAGGGGATCTCGAGAGTTTTGCCCTTCACGGTCCCGGCCTCTTTGCCGTCGATCTTCACCAAGGTTCCGGCGGGAGCGCAGACCTTGAACTTCACCGTGGAGACCTCGATCCGGGCGTTGGCGGGCGGGGTGGAGACCGCCACGGCGGGGAATTTTCTGAAGGCTTCGATCTCTTCGGCCAGATCCATGCGCACCTTGTAGAGCAGGTGGGGATCGTTCACATAGCCGAAGGGCGGCGTGTGGATGAAGGATTTGAGGATCTCCATGACCCGGGTCCGGCCCATGCCGGGATAGCGGCTGTCGATGAGATTTTCCAGGATCTTCATGTAGTCGAAGTCGTCGATGGCTTCGCGCATCATGGCGGCGCGCTGGGAGGGGACGTTCCCCTCTCCGGCCTTGCGGGGCGGGTAGAAGATGGTGGCGGCACCGCAGTTGTGGCCCGTCTTTTCCATGTCGGTCCAGGGATTGATCCCCTTGTTGGTCCAGGTGGTGCACCAGAGCAGCGCCCCCGTGCCCCGTCCGGCGTAGGTCCGCCAGGGGAAGAGCCTGTTATGGATGTAGTCGTGATTGCTGAGGCGGGAGTTCCAGTTGTAGAACCAGATGCCGCCGCCTTTTTTCACATGTTCGGCATGAAGGTCGGGGTGATAATATCCGGGGGCCAGAGGCACGCAGAAAGTGTGGACGTAACCGATCTGGTCGGTGACCAGTTTGGGAATGAACACCTTGAGCTCCGGCGCGGCCTTGTGGACGGCGTCGAGATAGATCTTCAGTTCGGCGTGGACCTTGGCCGGGGGTTCGTCATAGATGTAGGCGTAGAAGTCGACACCGGGGAACTTCGCCTTCACATGGTCGCAGAACTGCTTCGCATACTGCCCGGCGTACTTGAGGCCTTCGGGGGAGATCATGTTGAAATTGCCGAAGGAGCTCTTGCCCGGCTTGTCGAGGCGCTTGCCGCCCTTGGCGAACCAGCCGCCGTTGTCGCCGCGCATCCGCAGGATGGGCACGGGGAAATTGCGCTGATTGTACTTTTTGACCCGGTGTTCGACCTCGGCGTCGAAAACGCTCCAGTCGTAGATCTTGAGTTCGCCGTTTTCGATCTTCCACTTGGGCGCGGTGGGCGTCATGGCCTGATTGCCGGTCATCCGGTGTTCGAGGTGCAGCCGGTGGAAGTTTTCGCTGATCACCTTGCCGGGACGTTTGTCGAACTGCCGGTAACTGGGGTGAGCGGAAGTGTAGAAGTAGGTCCGCAAGTGGGGAGTTTCGGGCAGTTCGAAGTCGAAGACCCGGAGTTTCAAGGTGAATTTGCCCAGTTCACGGGCGCCGGAAAGGATCTTCCCTTCGCCTTCGTAGATCCCGGCGGGGGTCTTCGGGGGGACCATGACCCGCACGAAGAAAGGCAGATTCCGGTCCTTTTCCGCATCGGCGCTCTTTTCGGGCAGCAGCGGGTCGGCGTTGAGTCCCTTCAGCGCGGGGTTGTCGGGGTTCTTGATGTCGATGAAGCCGACGCGCTTGAAGGTGACAGCCGTTGCGGGGATCACGCCGCCTTTGCCCTTGAGGGGAGAAAAGGCCAGCGTCACGCCGGGGAGAGCCTTTTTCGGACTGACGACGATCTGAAACGGTTCGGATTCATTGGCGGCGGCGGCCAGCTCGACGGTCGTCCCGGCCTTCACGCCGGCGGGGATCCCTTTCGGAGCGACTTTGAGGTAGGCGGCTTCCTTCCAGATGGTGCAGTCGTCGGAGTCCTTCAGGGCCAGTACGGCCGCGCTCCGGTTATCCGGGGTCTTTTCCTCGTCGAAGCCGTAGTAGAAGTCGTCAAGATAGACGGTTTGAACGCCGCTGAACCACAGAGTCACGAAAATGCGGGCGCAGTTCACCGGGGGGAAGAAGCGCTGGTCGATCCTGTGCCATTGGCCCGGAGCATGGGGGAATTCGGGGAACAGATGACGGATCACCTTGCCCTTGGCGTCGATAAACGATATGCGGCCCGAAATCCGGTTGCCCTTTTGACACGAAGCGATAAAATACCAGGCGGAGAAGCGGTACTTTTTGCCGGGCGTGTAGGGAAGATTGTTGAAGTTTAGTTCCATGCCCCGCTTGGGATCTTCATCCTGCATGCGCAGGGACCAGCGGCCGGTTTTGGCCTTGTCGGTAGTGCGTTCGAAGCTCCGCAGGGGAGTCTTGGAGATGTACCGCAGGTAGTAACTGTTCATGGTGGGGGTCTCGAGCCCGCCGTTGAGGATCAGATTGCCGTCGGGGGAGTCCAGCGGAAATTCCGTGGAGCAGAGAAATTTATCCACCCGGAACGACTTGATCCCGTGAAAGCCGAAGGAAAAGGTGACGTATTCAGCGCCCTGGGGCATGGTGAAATGGAAGAAGATATCGTAACTTCCGGTCTCCTTCACCGGCATATCCCGGGCGAAAACGATCATGGGCTTGTCCCTGCCGGGCTGCTTCAGACTTTTCTTGTCCTTGTCCCAGAAGGCCGCATAGGCGGAAACCTTCTGATCCTTGGCCGTTCCCATTTCCAGGACCTCGAAAGGCACCCGGACATAGTAGCATTTCCCGACTTGGGGAGCGGTCAATTTCAGCTGGTAGTAGTTGAGGCGGAGACTGCCGTCGGGAGACACCTCCTTGAGCAGGAAGTCGTTGCCGGCGAGGGCATGTTTTCCCTTCCCTTTCAGATACTGCACATGGGGCTTCAGACCCTTGGGGTCGGTGAGCTCCCCATTGGGGATGATGTTGGCGCCCTGAAGCGCCAGAGCCGCGAAGGCGGCCAGAAACATGACGACTCTCATAAATGCTCCTTTCCGAAAAAGTTGACTTTGTACAGCAAGTCCATTAATATACCCCACGCAGTCGTTTTTTGCAAGCACTGACAGTGCATTTTTTTGCAAGTGTGGCGACTTTTGAGACAAGTCCGATGCTGCTTGTACCCCCAAAGTCGTTTTTTGCGTAATCCCAGAGGCCGGGGCCGGGCGTCTTCCGTCGCACTTCGACAACAGGGGTTCGCAACTTTCCGGGAGGATTCGCCCTCAGCGGCTCCCGCGACCTGCTTTTTGTTTGAAAAGGCAAATATTCGATTTGACTTTTCCTTTTCGAGCTGTATATTACGGTACGGTCTTGACATGGGATCCAACGGGATGTCGGCGAGCTGTGATGAAAGTAAGTTGCAGGAAGTTGTGGAAATTGCGGATCGACCGCGATATGTCACGTGACTGCGAATGTTCTCGTTAAGATTGGCTCTGCATTGGACTGCAATATCGGCGGCATCATGGATATCGTGTCGGAAAGAGGGAAATATGCCCCGAAAACTTATTTCGTTCCCGGCGGCGGAGGCGCTGCGGGGGAAAACTTTGGAGGGAAAGGAAATCCGCATGAAACGTTTTTTTGTTCTCCTGATGTGCCTCTGCGCCGTGGGCGTTGCTGCCGCCGAAAAAGCTCCCGCAAAGAAAAAAGCGATGCCGAAAATCACCGTGGTCTGCACTCCTGGTTCCCATATCGCCGGGATCGGGGAAGAGGTCAGGTTCGCCGTCGCCTCCGACTCCGGGGAGCCGGTCCAGGTGACCGTCTCTCTCGATGGAGGCCCCCAGGTATTCAAGGAAGTCACGGTGAAGCCGCCCGCGGAAGTGACCGCGTCGCTGGACCGTCCCGGCTTTCTTCACTGTCTCGCCGTCAGCGGCGGCACCACGGTGCGGCAGGGCGTGGCGGTGGCTCCCGAAAAGATCCGCTATGCCCGGAACGCACCGGCCGATTTCACACAGTTCTGGACATCGGCGCTGGAGGAGTCCGCGAAACTTCCCCTGGACCTGAAACTCGAGCCGGTTTCTCCTCACAAGGACTACGATTCGTTCCTCATGAGCTGCGCCAACGTGAACGGCAAACGGGCCTACGCCCTCTTTTCCCGGCCCAAGGTTTTCAAGGGCAAGCTGCCGCTTCTGGTGCTTTTCGGCGGTGGTGAGGCTGCGACGAACCTTGCCGCCGTCCCCGGCGCGGCCATGAGCGCCAAAAAACGACTCGGGCAGGATGCGGCGGTCCTTTATCTGCATCTGCCGCCCTATCCGCCCGCGCCGGACAGGGAAACTGCCAAAGCGGTGCACAAGGAGTTTCTCAAGAAACTCGGGTTGCGGCGTTATATTCTCGTCGGCATGGAGGATCCCCGGAAATTTTACGCCTACTCCGCCATCCTCGGCGGTCTGAGACTTGTGAACGCGGCGGCGGCGCTCCCCGGGATCGATCGCGAAAAATGCGTGTTCCACGGCGCCAGTCACGGCGGCATGATCGGGGCGTATCTTGCTTATTTCTTCCCCTTCCGGGCAGTCTTTCTGGGGGTGCCCTCTTCCTGCGAGATCAACGCTTTTCTCGAAAACAGGCTCGGGTCCGCCGCAAGGGAGTGGAAGGACCACTGGGAAACGACGGAATATTTCGATCTGGTGTACTTCGCCGACGGCATCAGGTGTCCGGTACTGGTGGGCGTGGGATTCTGGGACCGTTCCTGCCCGCCCACGGGCGTTTATTCCTTCTACAACCGGATCCCCCCGGGCCGGAAGCAGATCTTCAACAAGATCCACTACGGCCACGGCGACGGACCGGCAGGCTATCAGGAACTGACCTGGGAATTCCTCGCCCGGCATCTGGCCGCTCCGGCTCCCGCGACGCCGTGATTTCCGGTTTTTGTTTTTTCCCGTGCCGTTTTCCCTCATTCTGTCGCAAATTCGGCCGCTTGGACGCGTACAAGGTCGTGCAGCAGGTGAAGGACCCTTCCATCACCTGCGAGTTTTTTTGCGGGGGGCAGATCCTCGCCGGGCATGCGTCGGGGCAGGGGGAGCCGAACAAACTCCTGCATCTGCCGGGAAGGGGGCCCGCTAAGATCGTGTATCCTCCCAGGCGGTGTTGCCGAGAAGGCCCTCGGGGAACCAGACCGGCTCGAATCCTGATTCCGCGGCGAGGCGGCAGGCTTCTTCGATCCGGTCGAGATGATCGGGAATGTAATTGAAGTAGTCCGGATAACTGTATTGTTCGTGGGTCATGATGTTCAGAACGTCCAGATCGCCCTGAAGGGAAGCGAATTTCCGCCGCAGCGTGGGAATATCGTCGAAGTTGCAGCAGACGAAACCGTCGATCAGCACCAGATCGTACTTCGCGTCGTACATGAGATGGGCCTCCTTGCAGATATAGCGGGCCGCATCCTGCTCGTAGTGATAGCCGAGGTCGGTGACCTCAAGGGCGTGTTTTTCACCGATGGCGGCGATGCTCCCGAGAAAACCTCCGGAAAGACATCTGGTGCCCCGTTCCTTGAGAACGTGGAAATTTTCCGGGTTGGTTATGGCCCAGTGGAGCCCCATGGGCGGAATGAAACATTCAGGGCCCGCGAAGCGGCAGATCTCGCGGAAAACTTCATCACAGTCCGCCGCAAGCTTAGTTCCGGAGGCGTTCTGATAGGGACGGTCGGGGAATTCGCTCTTCGCATGGAAGGAGAGCCGGAGCCAGTCGCGGTTCGCCTGAAATTCGGCCTTGTAGGCCGCCGGGAAATCCGAGATGGAAAAATCGTGATGGTCATCATGAAAAAACAGATTGAGCAGAAATTTCGAACCGTACTTTTCATGGACGGCTCTCAATCGCCCGAGGAACATCTCATCGAAAAGAGAAGCGGGTCTTGCCAGCGCGATCCGGCGCAGAAAAAAGGAGCAGTCGTCGATGAAGAAGTTGTACCGCCGGAACGATCCTTTGTCCCACATCACCGGCAAGGTCAATGTACGCTCCCCGTAGTAGTCCGAGGCTTCGGCCGTGATTTTGTTTATCCGTTCCGTCAGGCGGGACCTTGGCGGTGAAATTCCGGTCCCGCCGCTGGACGACCTGGCCGTTCACCTTGACCTCGGCCTGAGGGGCGGCGATGCCTTCCACGGTGATTTCCAGATGATCGGGCGTTTCGAGGCCGTGATGACGATTCAGGATGGCGCCTGAGCGCAAATTGGTGATTTCGAGCATTTTTTCTATTCGATTCGCTTTCTGCGGGCCTGCCCCGCAACGGCTAATATAGCACGGATTTTCCCAAAGTCAAATTCGCCAGCCATGAAAACGCAAAGAGGCGGCCCGGCCCCCGTCGCGCCTCGGCAACCGGATTTTTCTTTCGGAAATCGAAGATCGACGCTTGAAAAACACCTTGATCGCGCCTATATTACGGAAAGGAACAGAGTGATTTTGTTTCAGATGACGGCGATCGGAAAGTCGGAATTTTGGGGCGACTTGGTGAAAACGCATTGCGCGGGTTCGAAATTTTATATGACAGGGATACGCAAACTATGTATGGGAAATACAATTCCAGGTAAAACTATATTCCTGATTTTTATGAAACGACGGCAGTTTCGTAATGACGAATTTTGTTTCCGGGGTAATGCATGATGAAAATTCTCCTTTCCTGTGCCTGCGTTTTATTTGCGGCTTACGGCTTGCTCGGAAAAGAAGCGTATTTTACGGATCCGAAAGGACTTGAGGTTTCGATTTATCCCGGAAATAACGGTTTTTCTGTTTTTCATGTTTTACCAAAGGATAGAAAAAGAAATCCGGGTTTTGATTACGCCGGGATCTCGATATCTGGGAAACCGTCAAAAAACAGCTGGTCGACACGTTTGATCATCGATATCGGTGGAAGCAATACCAGGGGACTTGATTTTATTATGACAATACCGGAAAGAGCAGCTGAAGGAGAAAGTCGTTTTTACTTGCAGGCGGATCGACCTCTCCTGAAAAGCCCCGGCAAGTTATTGCCGTTGGAAATAAAGTACAAACGCCGAGGTTTTCTGGTTTTTCAGAGTCATTTGTCAAAGCGGATAATAAAAATCGACATGGAAAACAACACGGCGATCCTCTCCTGGATACCGGAAAGGAAATTCAGCGTTCGGTGGAATAAGGACGGCTTCGATTTATTTTTTGATTCAGTACACGCAGACACGTGGTTTTGGGAAACAGCATTCAAAATCGGTTTTCGGGGGATAAATGGCGGAGCGACTCCGGTATACACGAAAAAAAGTTCCTCCTCGTCACTGTTTTCCGGAAAAGAACTGTTTTACCTGACATCGATCGAATAGCGGCTCTATGAGGGGCGTTTGTTGAAAAGGAAAAGAAATGAAAAAAATGACGTTTTTACTGCTTCTGGCGGCATCCGGGATGATCGGTCTTTCGGGTGCGGAGACCCGTTTCAGTCCGGTTCCCCGGTCGGTGCGGCAGATTCGGATCGGCAGTGCGCCGGTCATTACGCTTGCGGAAAACGGCAAGGCGGAAATGGAGGTGGTCAAATCCCGGAATCCCGCCGTGAAGCGGGCGGAAACCGAACTGATCGCGCGGTTGAAACAGATCACGGGAGGAAAAATCGTTTCGGTCACCGCTCCTTCCGGAAAAGTTCCGGTGTTCTATCTGGGAGAATGTCCGGAAGCGGAAAAACTGGGCCTGGACCCGAAGAAACTGGATATGGACGGGTATTACATCCGGACCGACGGCAAACAGATCTTCATTACAGGATGCGATTCCAACACCCCGGGAAAACGGCAGTGCGGAACGCTCTTCGGGGTGTATGAATTTCTGGAACGCTTCGGCGGGGTCCGTTATTATTTCCCCGGAGAAATCGGGACGATCGTGCCGAAAAAGAAAAATTGGACGCTGCCTGAAATCAGCATCACCGACCGTCCGGACCATCAATACCGCCAGATCTACACGACCGTGATCAAGAAAATGACGACGCCCGAGGAATTCGGTTACGAAGGACTGGGGAAGAGCTATGTGCCGCCCACCTGGCGCAACAGCAATTTTTACGTCCGGAGCTGTCATGGCCTGAATCAGTTGAAACTGGCGCAGCGGTTCGGGAAAAGTCATCCGGAATATTTCGCCATGGACAAATCCGGAAACCGGTACAACGGCAATGAAAACAGCAGCGGTCACCTGAAGGACGGCCATCTGTGCTTTGACAACGACGCGGTCAAGGAGATCATCTATCAGGATTGCGTCGCCTGCCTGACCGGCAAACCGGCCGCTTCCCGCGGGTTGACCCGGTGGGGGAGCCAGTTCCATCCGCCCTTCGTCGACATCATGCCGAACGACGGTATGGAATGGTGCCAGTGTCCCGTTTGCGGGAAGGTCATGAAACAGGGGAAACAGGCCATGAGCGATCATGTCTGGAAATTCATGATCGACATCGCGAAGAAACTGAAGGGAAACGGGATCGAAGGCTATGTCACCACGATGTCGTATTGTCAATATTCCCGTGTTCCGAATCGAGACATCCCCCCCAACATGCTGGTCATGCTGGCTGTCTCAGGGCCCTGGATGGAGAGGATCCCGGCTTATCGCGGGGAGGGCGACCGGAAAATCGCCGAATGGAACCGGAAACTGGGCGGAAGGAGCTACATCTGGCTGTATCCGACCAAACTCGGAGCGGAAGTTCCGCTGGTGCCGAACTTCGCCCCGCGCGCCTGCGGGTCGTCCTTCAAACGGTATGCCGACCGGATCTTCGGCGCCTTCGTCGAAGCGGAATCCGATCGCTGGATATTCGGTTTCTTGAATTGTTACATCTATTCCAAACTGATGTGGGACAAATCCACGGATGTCGAGGCCCTGATCCGGGAGCACTGCGAGCTGATGTACGGCAAGGCCGCGCCGCAGATGGACAGGATCTATCAGGAGCTGGAAAAGATCTGGCTTGAGAAAATACTCCAGAAAAGAAAGATCACCTCGTGGGGCGCGATCTGGGAGCTGCCGACGGCTCGTGACGTCTGGACCCGATTCTATTCCCCGGAGAAAATTTCCGCCATCAACAAATTGTTCGATGAAGCGGAAAAGGCGGCGGCCTCCGATCCTGAGTCTCTGGGCCGGGTCCGGTTCATGCGCCGGGAACTGTGGGGGCCGGTCCTGAAAGGCGCCGCTCAGTATCGCCGCATTTCGGCCGACCGGAGCGTGTGGACTCTGCAGAGCGCTCCCGCGGAAAATATCGCAATCGACGGGAAACTGGATGACCCGGCCTGGAAAAAGGCTCCCGCCGTATGGCTCGTGCCGCGTCCGGTCAATTTGTCTGTGACCGAGGCCGCGCAGCTGAAGAACGAGGTTCGGACCAAAGTGAAAATGCTTCACGATCGGGACTACTTCTATTTCGGTTTCGAGGCGGAAGAGCCTGAAACGGAGATCATGAACGCCTCGGCGCAGCGGAAAAACAACGATATCGATATGTGGCGGGACAACGGGATCGAGATCTTTTTGTCGAAAGACACGGAAAGCAGCTGCTATCAGTTCATCGTCACTTCCGCCGGAAGTATCTCCGACATCCGGTACGGCAAGAACGGCGCCAAGGGATTCAGCGGCTTCGACGCCAAGGTGCGGACTGTTCAGAACAAGGCGTGGACCGCGGAAGTTCGGATCCCCCGGAAAGCATTGCCCGAGCTGGCCGACGTCAAAACGCTCATCGGCAATTTCACCCGGCATCGGGTCCTGCGGAACAAAAAAGTTGGAACGGAGTATTACATCTGGAGCCCCGGCGAACGCAATACGCGGGAATATTACGGAACGATCCGGCTGGAAGCTGCGCCGCGGACGGAAAATCTGATCCCGTTTCCGGATTTCGACGGTCCGGTTTATCATAAGCGCTTTATGGGACGCAAAGGCTGGGGCAGCGCCGCTCCGCTCCTGCTGGATCGCGAGACTTTCGTGACGGGCGGTTCAGCCTTGCGGCTGGAGGGCCCCAGCCGGTCCGTCCGGCAGAATATCGCGTTCGAACCGAATCGCCGGTACAAGCTGTCGTTTTTCGTAAGAACGGAAAAACTGACCGCTCCGGGGCTGAAGGTGATCGTCCGGCTGGGAGGAGAAATTCCGGAACGGACGTTATACGTGATGGGGGACTGGAAGGCCGGATTCAGCGGGACTTCGCCGTGGACCCGGCTGGAGTACACCTTCAAGACGACCCCAACTTTCGGACGGCAATTTTCCCCGCACTTCGATTTCGATATCCGGACCAGCAAAGGGATCTGCTGGATCGATCACGTCGAACTGGTGGAACTGAAGGAGAAATGATTGCGATGGGAACAGCGCCGGATGAAAAAGGCACGTGACGGGAGATGATCGAAAGATGAGGCGTCATATCATATTGCCCGCCCCGGATCCCGGGGCAGATTCCTTCGAATTGCTCCAGAGTGCCTTGATCGGCGGTGATCTTCTGCTGGAACTTCCGCCGGGCCTGTTTTCTGTCTCTCGGACACTGCGGATATTTTCCCACACCACGATCCGGGCGACGGAAAACACCGTGATCCGCCGGATGGACCATACGGCTGTCGATGTCCATGACTGCCTGATCGCCAATGCCGATGAATATGATTCCGGGAACGAGTGTATCGAACTGGAAGGCGGCATCTGGGATGGCAACAATCCCTCAAATCCCAGAGGGAAAAATGCTCTCGATGCGGAAAATTCGTACAGCGGTGTCGCGCTCCGGTTCAACCGGGTCAGAGATCTGACGATCCGTGATCTTACGGTCGCCCGTGCGGAGTCCTATTTCATCCGCATGTGCAACATCACGGATTTCCGCATCCTGAACGTCAAATTTTTCAGTTCCTGCTTCCGGCCGAACCAGGACGGCGTCCATCTGAACGGAAATTGTTTTCACGGCAAAATCAAAGGGCTTTACGGGATCTCGCCCTATACGCCCGGAGATGATATGATCGCACTCAACGCTCATGACGGCGCCGCGGAGAACGATCATTTCGGACGGGGCGAGCGGAACGTGTCGTCGGTCAATCACGGCATCGATCTCGGCCCCATCGAAGATATCGAGATCGAAGATGTTTTTGCCGACAGCGTCTACGGTTTCTTCCGCATTCTGACCAAGGACTATCCTGTCCGGAACATCCGGGCGAAAAACATTCGCGGAGGGTGCCGTTTTCTGCTGCTGAACGCCAATGCCTTCGGCGATGCCCCTCCCGGATCGGGACTGATCGAAAACGTGGAATTTTCGGATATTTGCGTCTGCAAAGTTCCGGAATCGTCCTCATCCCCCCGGATCAACGGATACCCCCTTTGGGGATTGCAGCTCAAAATGAAAAATGTCGTGATCCGCGACTATGTGCGGCCGCCGCTGGATATGGGGTGCGGAACGGACTCCGTCACACTGCACCCGGCGGCAGGTGCGATCACCGCATTCGAACCGGATCCCGGCAATAAACAGGAACTTTTCACCGACGAAGAAAACATCGTGCACCTCCCGGACGGGGGATTCCGCTGTTTGAAAATCGACAATGTTTCCGAATGACGATGTTGCCTCAGGTCCTGATATGGAAAGTAAAGTTGAAATGATTGATCTCGACCGGAATTTTCCCCGGTACACCGAAGGGGCGCCCGAGGTCCCGATCTGGTGTTTGACGCCGTGCTCCAAAAATCTGATCCACCGTTTTTTCGACACTTCGCCGCTGAGTCCCTCCGGGCGGTATCTGGCGGTGTTCCGGCTGCCGGATCATGACTGCACCCCCAAACCGGGCGACCGGGGAAATGTGGTGCTGGTCGACCTGCGGACGGGCGAAGAACGGAGCGTCTGGGAAACTGCCGGATGGGAATACCAGATGGGCGCGAACATCAACTGGGGAGCGACCGATTCCGAACTCATCTTCAACGATGTGGACACCGCTTCCTGGCAGCCCTACGGCGTGGTGCTGGACCCGCTGACCGGGGAATGGCGGAAACTGGAACATACCGTCTACCATGTGTCGCCGGACGGGAAATACGCCGTCAGCTCCAATTTGAAAACCATGCGCCGCACTCAGGGCGGATACGGAGTCGTCGTCCCCGACCGGCTCGTTCCTTGTTACAAAGGGACCACGGCCGAAGACGGCGTCTGGCTGACGGATATCGCCACCGGGAAGACCCGTCTGCTGATCTCCATCCGCGAGGCGGCGGAAAGGACCCTTACCGCCGAACGCCGGGCGGAATACGAGAAGAGCGAACTGTATTCCTTCCATACGAAATGGAGTCCGGACGGGAAAAAAATCATGTTCTCTTTGCGTTATTTCCCGGATAAGAAGGGGGAGATGTTCGCCGCGATGTATCAGTGCTGGGACGACCTGCGTTACGATGTTTTCTCCTTCGATCCGGCCAGCCGGGAACTGTTTCTTTCCATCCCGGCCTCGGAGTGGGAAAAGGGCGGCCATCACACCAACTGGCGGAACGACTGCAGGGGATTCACCATGAACCTCGATATCTACCGGAAGGGCATGCGGCTCTGTCAGGTCGAGTGCGACGGTTCCGGACTCCGGCCCATCGGCGAATTCACCGGCAGCGGACATCCCTCGTTCCATCGCAACGGACGCTGGGGCATAACCGATTGCTACCGGTTCGAAAAATTCACGGCGGAAAACGGGAAGATCCCCCTGCGGCTCTTCGATCTGAAGGAAAATACCGAACGGGTGCTGGTGTGGATCGACACCCAAACCGAAGGCGATCTGCTGGGGCTCGATTGCCGGCTCGACCCGCATCCGGTCTGGTGTGACCATTGCGATTTGCTGATCTTCAACGCGATGCAGCAGGGGAAACGCGGCGTTTTCTGCGCTGACATGCGGAAATTCCAGGAAAGCTGAATCGCACCGCTTGCGTTCCGTCCGGTTCAGTCTTTTGCGGAATGGATCCAGATCGGACTGCTCCAGCACCAGCGTCCGTCCGCGGTGATTACCCGCAGATAGTAACAATCGCATTCCCGCTCCGCGCGGTAATCGAAAAACAGCTGACGATCCTGCCCCCGGAAAATCATATAATCGCGTTCGTTTTTGACCAGCGTGATCCGGTCGGGGGCGGAATCGGCGGCAAAGTCGAACCAGATCGTCCGGGGCGTTTCCCCGGATAGGGAAAATTCCTCCCCCATGTAGTGACCGTTGATCCGGAAATCCAGTTTCATCCGTCCTCCGGTGAAGCCGTAACAGCGGCGCTGTTTGAGCGCGCCGAAAATCGCTTCGAGGGTATTTTCTTCGGCCCATACGCCGGTGATGCCCGGAGAATCGGCTCCCCCGTGCAGCGGATGCGGACCGCGGGGATCGGGTCCCTCCTCGCTCATGCTGTGGGCCTGATGGTCATCGGAGCCGGCGATGACTCCGACCCGGCCGCCGCGGCGCAGGGCATCCTGCCAAGAGCCGCCGCGGCACCAGACTGCGGATTTCCCGAACAGCGGATGATCGAAATACTCCGCACAGTCGCCGCACGAAATGATTTCCAGCAGCGGCGGCATCAGTTCCGGCGGGATGGAATCGAAATCGCACCCTGCGGAGAGCATATAGGTGTCGTGCGGCACCAGCAGCAGATCGGGCCGGTGCAGCCACGCGGTCAGCTCGGCTTTGGTGATCTCGCCGGATCGTTCTCCCCGCAGCAGGCGGCCTTCGTGGTTGTCGTAATATACCACCAGATTGTTGTACCAGGGATAGGAATCCCGTTCATACGCCAGGATCGTGGTGAATTCCCCCGGCCGGTAATACTCCTTGACTTTGTTCCGGATCAGATCCCATTTGCCTTCGTTCCAGAGTTCGGCATGTCCGATCCCGCCGTGATCGTGATCGGTCAGCGCGGCAAAATTCAGTTTCGCCCGGTCACGGAGAGTGAGGAAATAGTCATCGATCCCGGCCTGGCCGTCGGAAAGACAGCTGTGCCCGTGCATTTCCCCGAAAAAGAGTTTGTATTCGGGCTCCGGCGGATAAAACTCCTTCACGACGCCGAATATCTTTTCGGTCAGTCCCGCGGGATCGGGATTTACTCCGCCGTATACCAGATCGGTAAATTTGCGGCAGCGTCCCGGAGTGTCGAACCCGCGGGCCTCCATACGTTCCTTGTTCTGCATTGCCGGGCTCTATTTGCGGATGTGTTCGGCGAGGGATTCGAAGAGCCGCTCCGGTTCGCCCGGGGCGCACAGGGCTACGCTCGGCTCGTAACCGCCGTACCGGAATTCCCCCTCGGGGACCATGTAACCGAAACTGCCGTTGGTCAGGGAACATATCTGGGGGAAGGGCACTCCGGCCCGCTTCTTGAAAACCATCGACAATTCGGCGAAGGATTCTCCGGGAACGAGCCCCGCCGCCCATTGACCGATCCGGAACATGCCGAGGGTGAGTGTCGCCCGCTGTTTGCCCCGGAATTCCGGGAAGCAGTAGGTCATGCCCGGCGGATAGGTCTTGACCCGTATCTGCCAGGTGCACACTTCGAAATCGTTTCCGGTATTTTCGACCATCGATCCGCCGTCGAGCAGCCCGGCCACGCGGGAGGCAAGATCGTTCGCCACCAGATCCCTCGATTCCGCGCCCTTCAGCCCCAGAAGCGGGGCGGCGTTTCCCAAAGCGCCGTTGGTGTAGCCGCAGACGCAGCCGTATTTTTCCCTCAGTATCTGCATGGTCCTGCCGACGAAGCACGAGCTGACCGCGTCGTACTTGATGGGGAAACAGATCGGGTGGCAGTTCCAGTTGACCAGGATCCCCTTGTACCGGCCGTCCTTCTTCCGCCCTGCGACGACGATGACCTCCCGGTCCGCGATCCGGTCGACCGCGGCGAAGGTGTATTCCGGATACACCGGCTGCATGAAGGAAACGCCGTTGACTATGGCCCGGCGGTTGATGTTCATGAGACATTCGGTCCGGCCCAGTTCCAGGGTGACGGGCTCCATGGACCCAAAGGTCTCTTCGGCGGCGGTGCGCGCCCTGTCGGCGAAAAGCTGACGGTACTCCTCGTTCTGGGGGACGAGTACGCTGTCGGAGTGGACGACGGGGCCCCAGTGGGTGTGGCTTGCGGAGATGAAAAGCTCCCACTCCTTCCACCGCTTCATGGCTTCCGGAAGGAGGCTTTCGCGGATGAGTCCGGTGATCTCCGGATCCACGCAGAGCAGGTCGCAGGTGAGGAGCGTGAACGCCTTGCGGCCCATGGAAAAGGTGAAGGCCCTGATCTCGAGGGGGGACTCCACGGACTTCGCCACGTTTCCCGGTCCCATGCCGTTCGTCGTCACGGGAATTGCCGGCGTGATGTCCGCGCGGCTTGTCCCCATCTGGAGCTGACTGTTCATCTTGTTTTCCTTTCCGCTTGAACCGATTTCAAAATTTACAACCGGAAACGTGAAAAATCAAGCAAAGGCCGATTTTTTCCCGACATTTATCCCGGTCGCGGCGGGATTTCGAAATGACGGGTTGAAAAATCGGGCAGGAGGCGTTAAATTATCTCCCGATCCGTATATTGCAAGGAAAAAACATCATCATAAAGGATCACGTTCGATATGACGGAAGTAACGATCAACGATATCGCCGCGGCGCTCCGCAGAGTGGGCGTACAGCCGGGCGATACCGTCATGTATCACGGTTCCATGAAAAGTCTGGGGCATGTGGCGGGCGGAGCAGCCGCCGTCATCGACGGGGTGCTCGCGTCCGCGCCGGAGGTCACCGCCGCGATGCCGACGCTCTGGTATGACGGGCATCCGGAAAGGTTCCGGGAAGAGGATTTCGACCCGAAGAACAGCCCCGCCTGGAACGGCGCCATGGCCGAAGCCATGCGCCGGGACCCCCGTTCGGTCCGCAGTCGGCACTGGACCCATTCGGTGAGTGCCGTCGGTCCCCGCGCCGCGGAACTGACCGCCGGTCATGGAGAGGGGAAGCAATATCCCACCCCTTGGAGCGAAGCGGCATTCTCGGAAATTTCGCCGTGGAGCCGTCTCTACGAATGGAACGCGCTGTACGTGTTTTTCGGCGTCACCATGCGCTGCTGCACCATGAAGCACTGGATCGAATCCCGCTACGCGGCCGCCTTTCTCGAACAGTTTCCGCAGGAACAGTATCCGGCCCGCCGGAACGAGCTGAGTCACGACTGCGGCCCCGGCATCCGCTTTTCGGTCAACGCCGAAACGCTCCAGAAGCATCTGGAGGAGGCCGGACTGCTGGTCCGCACCACCCTCGGCGATGCGCAGGTGCTGGCGGTCCGGACTCGCGTCCTCGTGGACGAAACCATGCGCTGCCTCGCAGCGGCGCCGGAAAGCTATTTCCCGGAAGAATTTCTGCAATGGATGGCAAAAAGCCGCGGGGCGCAGGGATAAAACAACGCCCCTGAGGCCGCGCGGGCGAAAGGTGCGTCGGCCTCATCGGCCTCATGCGGGAAAGTAGACGCCGCTGTTCAGATTGACCACCTCGCCGGTCATGGAGCCGCAGCGGATGGTGTTGACGACACATTCGGCGACCTCTTCCGCGGTCGCGGCCCGGTGGAGCGGATACCGTTTCAGCCTCGTTTCGATCTCTTCGGGCGAAAGCCGGTTGCGGATGTTTTCGGTGAGCACCATGCCCGGAGCCACGGAATTCACCGTGATCCCGAAATCGCCGAGCTCCCCGGCCAGACAGCGGGTCAGGGCGTGCATCCCCGCCTTGGAAACGGCATACGGGAGCAGTTCCGGTCCCATGGCGAGATAGGCCTGCACACTGGAGATGTTGACGATCCGGCCCCAGCGGCGTTCTTTCATTCCGGCTTCGACCGCCCGGCAGCAGAGATAGGCCCCGGTCAGATTGACATGGAGCAGGGCGTTGAACCATTCGCCGTCGGATGCTTCCTTCGGACGGAGATAGGGATCCAGCCGGGCGTTGTTGACCAGGATGTCGATCCGCCGCGGAGCGACCTTTGCGGCCAGCTCCCCCTCATTGCAGATATCGCAGATCAGCATTTCGGCGCTGCCGCCGCGTTCTCCGATCTGCCGGACCACGGCTTCCGCCTTTTCCTTCGAATGGGCGCAGTTCACCAGAACATGGACGCCCAGTTCCGCCAGTTCCATCGCAATGACTTTGCCGATGCCCTGCGCGGAGCCGGTCACCAGCGCGGTTTTTCCGGTAACGTCGTCGGCCATGGTCAGATCCTTTCCAGATGTCTGCGGGCAAGTTCGGTTATCCTGTCGTAATCGCAAGCTTCGACCGCATCCGCCGGGACGACCGACGCCCCCGCCGCCACCGCCAGGGCTCCGGTCGCCAGCATGGCGCGGATCGTTTCCGGATTGACCCCGCCGGTCACCAGAAAGGGAATGTGCGACAGCGGCGTCATTACATTGGTCACATATTTTTCTTCCCCCGGCTGAACGGGAAAGATCTTGACCGCATCGGCGCCCATTTCCCAGGCGTCGGCGATCTCGCAGGGGGTGTAGGCCCCCGGAAATACGAGGATCTGATGCCGTCGGCAGCAGTCGATGACGCTTTTCCGGGTATTGGGCGCAAGGCAGTATTCCGCTCCGGCTCGGGCGGCCGTTTCGGCCATCGCTTCGGTCAGGACCGTTCCGCAGCCTGAGTGCATTTCCGGGAAGGCTTCCCGGACCAGCGCCAGTTTTCGCGCCGTGTCCCGCAGGGTGTCCGGATCGGAAGGGTCGAAGGTGATCTCCGCGAAACGGATCCCGGCACGGGCCAGCGCCCCGGCGACTTCGACGATCTTCGACTGCGGCACCCGGCGCAGGATCGCGATGAACCGGGCCGCTTTCAACTCATTCAAAACGTTCATTTTCCAAGCCCTTGAAATAAAAAACCGTGTCGTCTTTGGGGCGGATGTCGGTCACGTTCCCGGTGTAGTGGCGCAAATTGCGTTCCCGGTAAGGATATTCGCCGAGGATTTCCTCGTTGACTTCGATCCCCAGTCCGGGTTTCTCCGGGATCAGCAGTTCGCCTTTCTCGTAGACGATTTCCTCATCGGTGAGCCGTTTGCGGAATCTTCCGTCGGTCAGCATCATCTCGTGGATGAGGAAATTCGGGGTGCAGGCGGCCAGCTGGAGGATCGCCGCGTTGGAGATCGGCCCGCTGGGGTTGTGGAACGAGACCGGGATGTGTTTCGCCTCGGCCATCGCGGCGATCTTTTTCGACTCGAAGATCCCGCCGGTGTGGAAGATGTCCGGCTGGACGATGTCCACGGCGTTCCGTTCGAAGAGGTCCTGGAATCCGAACTTGGTGTAGACCCTTTCCCCCGCGGCGACCGGGATCGGCGACCGCGCATGGATCTCCGCCAGGACCGAAAGATTGTCCGGCGGACACGGCTCTTCCATGAACATCGGCTTGTACTGCTCCAGTTCACGGGCGATCTTCAAAGCGGTCATGCCGTTGAACCGGCCGTGACATTCGATCAGCAGATCGACGGTCGGGCCCACCGCGTCCCGGACGGCGCCGACGATGGCGGAGGCACGGGCCAGCTCTTCGTTGGCGATATTCAGATGCGCCTTCCCGAAGGGGTCCCATTTCAGGGCGGTCACCCCGAGCGAGACTGCTTTTTTCGCAAAACGGGCGAATTCCTCCGGTTGACGCGCCCCGATGAACCAGGCGTTGGCGTACATCCGGACCCGGTCGCGGATCTTGCCTCCCATCAGCCGGTAGACCGGAACGTTCAGCGATTTTCCCAAAATGTCCCAGCAGGCCATTTCGATGCCGCTGATCGCCGACATCAGCACGGGGCCGCCCTTCCAGTAGATATCGCGGTAGACCTCGAAACACAGTTTTTCGATATCCCGCGGATCCCGGCCGACGACCAGTCGTCCGATATCCGCGACGCATCCGGAAAGCGCCTGTTCCTGAGTTCCCAGCGAGGCTTCGCCCCACCCGTACAGCCCCTCGTCGGTCTCCACCTTGACGAACGCCCAGTTGGTCCGGAAAGCATCGACGAGATAAGTTTTTACTTCCGTGATTTTCATTGCCGTCCCGTTTCTTTTTCTTTCGGTTTCGGATCGGTCCCCGGATCCTGCGTCAACGGCAGAAAATCCAGGATATAGGATCCCCAGGCGTGGCAGTCCGAACGGGTCACGCCGAATTCCTCCGGGAATGTCGTCAGCCCTTCCTGAAGGGCATTTTCCCAGCGGCAGAGCCGCTTCCGGATCAGATCTTCCCGGTGCAGGGCTGCACAGGCGCAGAGGTAGTAGTAGGAAAAATAGATGCTGCACGGCGTCAATCCGGGCGCGTCCAGCCGGACCTCCGGAAATCCGGCGAGAACGGCCAGCGACTGGGCGTGTTCCGAAAAGAAACGTTTCTGCGAGTCGTCCGCGAACAGCCGTTTTTCCGGAACGAAATAGCGGCGACGCACGGTTTCGGCCAGTTTCTCCGCTGTTTCCGAGAAGCCCGGATCCGCCAGGATTTCCGAAGCAGCCCGCAGCGCGAGCACCCCGAGGAGCGACACGCCGCAGTTGCCGGGCGGAACGCCGTTTTGCCACGGTTCCCCGCACCAGTCCAGAAACTGCCATCCGGGCAGGCGGAGCCCCTCCGGAGTGATCTTTCCCGTCAGATAATCGACGAGCTTCCGGAGTTTCGGCTTCAGTTCCTCGAGCAGAGGATCCTCTTTGTGGCGTTTCCAGTAGTCGTGAAAACTCAGGACGAAGATCGGCATGAACGAGGGGATGATCTGGACCAGGCGCGAGGGATACTGGGTGAGGATCGAGCCGTCGGGGCGCTGGGAGGCGAGCAGCATCCGGAGCGTTTTCGCCGCGAGCCGGTGGTCGTCGGTCAGGCGGTACAAGGCAATGGCCTCCAGCCGCGAATCACCGGCATAGAGGAGCCGTTCGTAATAGGGACAGTCCATGAAAGTTTCGTGGGCGCAGGCCCGCAAGGTCTCCACGGCGGCCCGGATCAGCGCGGAATCTCCGCGGTATTCCGGCAGGGGATACCCCGTTGCGTAGAATTCCGGTTCCACCGTGACCTCGCCGGAGACCTCCGTTTCGACGTAGTGTCCCGCCCGCCACTGGAAATCCCGCCAGTCGAGAGTCCCGTCGATGTCGAACACGTCGTGATTGCCGATGAAAACCGTACCGTCGCGCTTGCCCTTTTCCCCCTGCAGCAGATCGGGATCGAATTTATCGGAAAGGTAGGGGGTCTCGCTCCAGCGGACTTTCACCTGACCGCGCCCCCGGAAATGCCAGACGGTCCGGCAGCAGCTGTAACGGGGAAAATAGTACAAGCCCTTTCCCCTGCGCTCCGGAACGATCCTTTCGTGCCGCATTTCGGGGAGGTCGGGCGCGTGCAGCACCCGGTCTTGGGGAAGAAAACGGACCGGCTCCCATCTTCCGGAGCCGTACCGTTTCGTCACCCGCACCCGGGGACCCGCCGCCCAGTCGGGAAAGGGCTTCTCGAAAAAGACCCCCTCTTCGATCCGGCATTCCCAGGTTTTCAGCAAGCCCGAATGATCCTCGCAGTAAAAGCCGGGGCGGATGGACATCTGGGAGTACTCCCAGTCGCCGGGGAAGAAAGAGACCCGGGCGAGGAAGGTATGGCGTCCGGGGCCCGCGGCGAAGGTGAGGTCGCGGTAATACCAGTACTCCCGAGCTCCCCGTTCGGGGCCTTCCGTCAGAAATTCCCCATCCAGAAAAAGCTGTGCGCGCTCATCCGCGCTGAAGCGGATATGTATTTCGGTCGGTACGGCGTTTTCGAAGATGCACCGGTACAGGGCCAGATGCGCACACTGCGGCGGGGAGTACGGCTGCATCCAAAGCGTTTCTTTCATGTCGGCAAGTCACCTGTCTTTTGTTTGCGTGTCCGCGTTTCGTCACTGGAGTCTGAAATGGATGTCGATACCGCGGCGGCCGATGTTCGACACATGGCCGTCCTTGAACATGACGTTCGTCGTGCCGGAGTGCCGCCGGTAATTGACGCCGCTCACGTTGGGCGCTCCGGCATTCTCCACGTTCAGCATCCAGTAGTACCGCGTCAGCGCGGTCGAATTGGGAACAAGAGCGCTGAACTTGGTCGTTGTGTACACGGCCTGATAATAGCACTCCGCCATGATGATGGAGCCGTCCAGAGTGTAGCCCAGTTTCTTGGGGTCCGGGTAGGCTGCCGCGGCGGCGGTCTTGCCCCACCCGCCCATCTTGCCCTTGACCGGCTCCCTTTCCTTGTCTATGACCGTCGGGCGGTAGGTCGTTCCCCAGATCAGCGGAGTCGAGGAGACGGGGGGCTTGTTGTCGACATCGTACGAAAAGGTCTGCGCCGGGCATACGAATATCTTGTCCGTCGCCAGCCAGAAGGCGTGGGAAGTATCCTGATTGCGCCGGTCCGAATCCGTGACATTGGGCAGCTGCGGGGTCATCCCCAGCTCTCTGCCGATGTAATTGCTCCAGGAGAAACGGTTCCACGGCGGGGGCAGCCAGTCGCCGTTGGAATTGGCGTACTGGAATATCCCCAGCGCGTTCTGCTTGAGATTGTTGATGCAGGAGGCCTTTTTCGCCGTATCCCGGGCCTTCGCGAGGGCAGGCAGGAGCATGGAGGCCAGTATGGCGATGATGGCGATCACGACCAGCAGCTCTATCAGCGTGAAACGGGCCGCGCGAAGCGGGGCATTTCCGGGGAATTTGCAAGTGTCGAAGATCTTCATGGACTGTTTCCTTTCCGAATATTACTGCTCCATCAGGATGTCGTAGTCGACGCCGGGACTGGCAAAGAAAAATTTCCCTCCTTCGATTTTGCTCCTGCCGTGGAGCGAAACGAAACGCTTTCCGGCGGGCAGAACGCCCGACCCCTCATTGCGTTCATCCTTGAGCGCCACGATCACCACGGCGGTTTTCCCGCCCGCGGTGAAGATCCGGCTCCGCAGGGCTCCGGACGTCACGTCGAGCGTCGTCTGCTCCGCCTTTTCGGTGCTCATGATAAAGGGTTCGAGCATGTTCAAGGTCCTTACCGCTCCGACGACCCGGGGCCAGAAAATCTTGCTGAATCCGGGCTGGACGATCTCGCCCTGATGGAATATCTCGTGATAGCTGTAAAAGACGAATCCTTTGGCTCCGTAGATCGCGCCGAGGAGCGGCAATGCGGTCAATTCCTCGGCCGACGGGCTCCTGTGCCGACGTTTCTCCTCCGCGGTCTTGCCGTACATCTGCCGCCGGGGGTGGCGGGACCAGTCGAACCCCTGCGGCACCAGCCAGAAGGGCATATCCAGCGCGGCGATCCTGGCCAAGGCCCGATCCGCGGACACCAGATCTCCCTTTTTCCCCGGAGCCTGCTGGTGATTGTACGGATAACAGTCGTAGAGCAGGATGTCCCCGGTCTGGATATACTGGTCGAGGATATCCGTCGTATTGGTCAGGGTCGTGGTCACGTGCGTCGGATCGGCGAAATTGATCCGCTGGCGGAGGATCTGGGTGTTGGGCAGTTCACGGGCGATATTTTCGTCGGCCAGATAATAGGCCGCCACGGTGGGGTTCCCCCGCAGTGTCCGGCCGATCTCCCTCACGATCTCCTCGGTCTCGGTCTTGCCGTTGAAGGCGCGTTCCAGCCTGCGGCGGATGAACTCTTTTTCGGGGGTCATCAGCTGCAGGAACATGAAGGCCTTGAACCCGAACTTGCCGACATGGTCGATGTAGGAAAGCAGATTTTCGGAGGTGTTTTCCCCCGCCTTCCGCCGCTTGAGCCGGGTGTGCATGGGCTGCACCTGGATCATGTTGAATCCGGCCGCCCTGATCCGGGCGAAATGTTCGTCGTTCATGGGCATCATCGTGTAGGATCCCAGCGGCATGAAGGGTTTGCCGTTGAGGATCAGCCGGTGGTGTTCATCCACATAGGAAACCGGTACGGCGGGAACATTGTTCAGGACCCAATCGTGTTCCGCGATGATCCTGCGGGCGGTCCTGTCGAAAAGGACCGCGCTCACCTTGACCTTCTCCCCCGGAAGCTTGCCGAAAGATGCGGAAAACACCTCCTTGCCGAACTTGGCAAGTTTTTTTACGCCGTTGACGGAAATGACCGCCTCCGCCCCGGCGGGCGTCTTTCTGCCCATGCTCCGGTATCTGACGGAGATCTTCCCTTCGGCATCCATCGTCATGCGGCCGGGATGGACCAGCTGCAGTTCCGCCGGGATCTCCTGCGAGGCGATGGAAAAGTTGTCGAAGATGAAGGTGCCGTTGTGCCACCAGTCCACGTGGACGGCGAAAACGGCCTCCGGGTTGGCGTTTTTCGGGACGATCACGTTTGCCGAATGGAAACGCAGTTCGTTGCCGGTATCGGCGGCCGGCACCCAGATGTGGATGGCCCGGAGTTTTGCTCCGGTGTCCTTGTCCGTCATCATCAGCGAGCAGACGATCAGGTGGATCCTCCGGGTATTCTCTTTGGTCTTGAGCCCCGTGAGCCGGTAGTGGAAGGATATCCGGTAGGCCATGCCGGGGGTGATGCGGACGGGGACTTTCCACGATCCCAGATTGGCTTTCCCGACGCTTTCGGCGACCAGTGCGTGAGAGCCCGTTTCTCCGACATGGCCCTGAACGGTGAAGCTCTTCTCCTTCGGTTTCTGCCAGCGGGAGGTGTCGGAGTTGAAGCTCTCGTCGAAAACGATCTTTGCCTCCGACCGTTTGTAACCCCTGAGATCCGGCACGTTTTCACCGGCGGCGAGAGCCGCCGCCCCGGCGAAGAGACAGCATGTCAGAATTTTGTTCATCTTTTTCACTTCTCCTTTCCGATCAGGATTTGCGTTTCGTTCGCTTTGATTTTCAGCTCGACGACCTCTCCGGGAAGCCGGACGCGGGTGATTTCGCCGCCGTGACGGCTCCCGGCGGAGATTTTCAGGAAGACGATCCTGCCTTCTTTCATTTCCGCAGACACACGGAGATCGTCCGGGGCCCCGAGGGTGAAGGCGAGATCCGGCCACGTGTTTTCCAGCCCGGAACAGAGGAGCAGCGTCTCTTTTTCGCTCCGGCAGAGCAGCTCCATCACCCCCTGAACGTAATTGGCCGGCGGTTCGGTGCACCAGGGATGACTGACGAAGAAGCCCGGTTCGTTGATCTCGAAAAGCAGATCGAAGGCCCCGGCGGATGCGGCGGCCTTCCGCAGATACTCCGCCGCGCCCGGCGCGTCGCCCATGCGGAGCAGGCCGTTGGCGGCCCACGCGGCGTACCACGGGCAGATGTTCTTGCCGACGGGGTACATGTTGCCCGTCGTGGAAGCGTTGTCAAGATAATCCCTCACCGCCGTCTGCTGCAGGGGATTCGACGGGGGGAGGACGGGGTAGGGGTAGGAGCCGCCGAAAACGCCGATGCTCTTCTCTCCGCACCCCGGAAAGGGCAGATACTTCTCGCCGTCCGACGGAAGATCCCGCCGCAGGGCGGCCGCCGTTTCCAGCCATCTTTGCGCCCTGTCCCGGTCTTCCCCGAGGAGCTCCGCCGCGGATGCGGCCGTTTCCAGGGTGCAGATCGCGGAGCAGGTCGTCAGGAACGCGTTTCCCCGCGCCGTGCCCAGACGCTCAAGGTCGCAGCATTTGCCGATGATGACCCGGCCGTCACCCAGTTCGTAAACGGCCTGGCACATGAAGAATTCGGCGCATTTTTCGATCACGGGGTAAGCCGTTTCCCGCAGGAACTCTCTGTCTCCCGTATAGCGGAAATAATCCCAGGCCTCCAGGGCGATGTTGCCCATGTGGAAAATGTGATCCGTCCAGACGCCGGGGCAGGCACACTCGTAGAACCCCTCTTCATCGGATTGCCACGGGAAACGCGCCCCCGCGGAGTAGGCCCAGTTGGTCGTCCGGGCGATGGCGTTTTTCAGGGTCCTGCGCCGGAACGCGGGGATCCGTGCGGCGGCCTCGCGGTTGCCGAGCATGCAGAAAAGCGCCGCAAAGAGATTGAACCCGAAGTAGTTGCCGTTCCAGCAGTAGGGGTGTACGCCGACCGGGACGCCCCACGGCGTCGAGGAGCAGACAAGGGTGTACACGGCGCTGTGGAAGACGCTTTCCATCTTTTTGTCGGGGATGCGCAGGGTGAAATTTTTCCACAGCCGGTCCCACAGGCCTGCGTGGCGGGCGAAGAGGCCGTCGAATTTTTCGGTCCGGATCGATCCCCCCGCTTTCCGCTGTTCCTCTTCCCACTCCTTGCCGCCGAAAGAGTCCGTGTACAGCATGAAAAACTCGATTTGTTCCGGCACTTTGCCGAAGACGAAGGAGGTCCGGCAGCCGTCGATCTCGATCCTGTCGGCCGGACGGGAGGCGAGAAGGGTGACGGCGCCGCGGAGCGTTTCCGTTCCGTCGACTTGGTAACGGATCACCGCGCCCGCATTGCCGGGCAGGGCGGTTATCGTGAAGTCGCTCCGTTTCACGGGGGTGCGCTCAAGACCTTCGCCCGCGTAATAATAATCGAAGCGGTAGCCGACTCCCGCCGAGGAACCGACGAATTTCTTGCGCACCGCCAGCAGGGGGAGCTCCTTATGCACGAAAGCGTGGGTGTAAACGGAAAAGTTTTGCGGATAGTCGTTCCGGCATCCGATGGAGCCGCTGCCGAGATCCAGGATCTGCCCGGCTTTCACCGCGTCTTCCGTCCTCTTCCCGGCGACGGTCGTCTCCTCTTCGAAATAGCCGAAGGGGATCAGCTGTCTCTGCATGGTGTCGTAACGGCGGCCGGCGATGTAGACGCCGGGGACCATATCCTGCTTCGATCCCTTCGGTCCGTGGTAGATGTAGTGCACGTCCTGTTTCTGGGTCCCGGAAATATCCACCTGCGTATAGACGCTGCCGTTGGAGATCACCGGGGCGCAGTAGCTTGAGCAGTCCTCCGACGGCGAATAACACCGGATCAGATCGTCCGGACGCCGCGACATGAACCGGAGCAATGAGTCGTAAAAATCATTCATGAACAGTCCTTTCTGTTGCGGGAAAAGATGATTCCGGCAAAACCGCACTTGCGTTTCCTCATACGGTTCCTCCGGGGGGCTTGCATGTACTGTCGCGGACGATCAGCACCGGATCGGTCAGGTGCACGGACTCCGTCTCCCTGCCCATGAGCAGATCCCGGACGGTCTGGAAAAGGTATTCGGAGGTGGTCTGTTCGTTTTCGGAGAGGGTCGTCAGCCGGGGCGTCAGCGCCAGGCCGAAGTTTTCATTGTCGAATCCGATCACCGCCAGATCGTCGGGGATCCGGAGCTTATGGACCGCGGCGTAGGAATAGACCCCCAGCGCCAGCATATCGCAGGTGGCGAACACGGCCGTGATCGCGGGATCTTTTTCCATCAGCTTCCCCATCAGCCGGAACCCGGCCTGGCTCCAGAGGCCCAGTTCCGGGACCTCCTCCATGCTCAGCCGTATCCGGGGGTGTTTCCCGGCGTAATCCAGCGCCCCGTCGTAGCGCTGCCGGAAGCTGGCGCGCGTGTACTGCAGCTGGGTCGCCAGGACGCCGATATGCGTATGTCCGCACTCTTCCGCCAGGTGGCGCAGGGCTTCGTACCCCGCCTTGCGTCCGTCCGACATGATGTACGGGAGATGATCGGAGGGCTGATTCCACCGCACCACCGGGCAATCCGGGAACCGGGTCAGCAGTATTTCCTCCAGCACACGGGACGTGCTGCCGACGGCCACGGCGCATTCAGGCCGAAAGATGCATTCCCGGACCTGATTTTCCGATGGGAAAATGTGGATGCAGATGTTCAGGGAATTCAGCGAATCGGTCAGTCGTTCCAGCGTCTTGGCGTAAAAAGGCGTGGATATCGCGGCGAGATCGACCAGTATCACCACATTCTTGTGGAAGTACACGTTGCCGACCGCCTTCGGATTGACCCGGACGCAGCGCCCGTGTTCCCCTGCCACCAGATCCCACTCCCGCAGCTGGGCGAGGATCCGCTTGACCGTGGCGGGGCACACCTCGAAGAGTTCCGAGAGGCGGGAGATCGAAGGGAGCGTGTCCGTATAGGTCCCGGTCTTGATCCCCTGAGCGATCGCTTTCGCGATCTCCATGAACTGCTGCGCCATAAAAAGATCCTCATTTTCGACAACTTGGCTAACCAAGTAAGAATATAGCATACGCCAAACGATTTGTCAAGAGATGATCCCCAAAAAAAAGCGAAAAGTCGGATCCGGGGGGCGGCCCGAACACCCCCTGCGCCTTCGGGCGATCCGGCGAAAATTTTCCGGCGCGGCCTCGGGAAGCGCCGTCTCCATGCTTGACAAATGAATGAACGGCGAGTATATTAAAGGGAGGGATTCGCGTCGGAGCGATGCGGGGAGTGATTTACCCGCAAAAATCCCTGAAGGATCCGGTGTTTGATGATTCTTCCTGCAAAAAAAGATTGGACCGTTGCAATGGTTGCTATGATGGAAAAGCTTCTGCGCGGCACACGCGCGGGTGGATGCGGGGGCGCGGCGGAAATCGTTCCCAGCATACGGGCGGCGATGCGCGGCGCCGGGGCGGAACATGCCGCCGCGAAGCATCCGTACGGGTATTGGAAGCTCTTTTTGATCGCGGTCGTGACCGTCGTCACGGCTCTTCCCCTTGCCGTTTCCGCCGGCGGGCAGGACACGGTAAGGGTCGGCTACTACGAGAACGAAGTTTTCCAGGAGGGCGCCCGGAGCGGCGCCATGAAGACCGGGTATGCCTACGAGTACTATCAGAAATTGTCGGAGTATACCGGCTGGAAATACGAATACGTCTACGGAAGCTACGCCGAGCTGTACAAAATGCTCCTCGACGGCAAGATCGACCTGCTGGCGGGCCTGGCGTGGAAGAAAGATCGCCAGGCCCTGATCGGATATCCGGAAGCTCCCATGGGGAGCGAATCTTACAACCTCGTGAAGCGCAGCAGCGACGACAGCATCACCGCCGACCCGAAGACGCTGGCAGGAAAAACCATCGGCGTACTGGACAGTGCCTTGCTGGATTCCCTGAACCGCTATCTGGCGCAAAGACATGTCACCGCCAACGTCCGGAAATACAAGGACTACCCGGCGTTGTTCGCCGCCTTCGACTCGGGCAAACTCGATGTCCTTGCCGCCGAAGGCAACGGGGCCTACGGGCGCAACAATACGGAGGTCCTTGCGCCGTTCGGCAGTTCCAGCTATTTCGTCTGCGTCAATATCCGCCGCCCGGACCTGCTGGCCAAGCTCAATGCCGCTCAGGCGGCCCTGGCGGTCGAGGACCCGACTTTCGTTCCGGGCCTGAACATGAAGTATTATCCGAAGACCATCCTGGCCCGTGCCTTCTCCCGGGTCGAAAGGCAATGGCTGCAGACGCACCGTACGCTGCGGGTCGGTTTTCTGGAAAATTACATGCCCTACAGCGGAAAAGATTCGCGCGGGCAGGTGACGGGCGTGGTCAAGGACATCATCCCGGAGCTCCTCGCCAGACTGGGGATCTCGGATCTGAAGGTCACCTGGTCCGGATATGGGAACTATGACGCCATGGCCGCCGACATCGCCGCGGGGCGGATCGACGCGGCGTTCCCCGTGGGCGGCGGATTGTATTTTGCCGAACAGGACGGTCTGCGCCAATCGGATCCGGTGACGTCCATGGCCTCGGAACTGGTGTGCCGCGGCGATTATACGGAAAAAACGGCGAGGCATTTCGCGGTCAACAAAAACAACCGTATCCAGTATTACTTCGTCCGCAGGAACTTCCCGGACGCCAAGGTGACGCTGTATCCCACCATCGAGGAGTGCCTCGACGCGGTGCTCTTCGGCAAGGCCTCCTGCACCGTTCTGAACGGTCTGCGCGCTAACGACATGCTGAAGAACAGAAGGTACAAATCCCTCTCGCTGCATCATTCGGGCAGAAACGACGAACACTGTTTCGGCGTGGGGCTCGCCGACAAAGGGCTCCTGAAGCTGCTGAACCGCGGTCTCGGCGTGATCGAAAGGGACTACGTGCAGAAAAAGTCGCACCGTTACACGAATCAGTTGTATTCCTACCGTCTGGAGGACGCTTTCTTCGACCATCCGTGGCTGTTCGCATCGCTGTTCTTCGCTGTCGCGGCTGTCATCATCGGACTCCTGAGCAGGGATATCCGGCGCACCAGACGCTGGATGTCCGAAAAAACGGCGGTCCTGACCGACCTCGAAGGCGCGTCCGAATTGGCCCGTCTCGCCTCGTTCCATTACAATTTCGACACGTGCATACGCACCGGCTCCAACCTCGTCCGTGAACTGTGGCCAGAGGATGAGAACGGCAATGCGCTTCTCGAGGAACAATGGGTCTACCCGGAAGATATTCCGATTTTCAAGCAGAACATCAAGGCACTGCTTGAAAAGAAGAGCGAGGTCGTGCAGTTCTCGTTCCGGGTCGGTTCTTCCCCCGATGGCCTGCGTTATTACCGCATGAAGCTTTCGCTCGATCCGCGTGTTCCGAACGCGGTGACCGGCATCGTGCAGGATGTGACCGAAATCACGGTGAGCATGCTGAAGCTGAAAAACACCCAGGAGCTGTGGAATGCCGCCATCAATTCGATCCCCATCATGTTCACGGTAAAGGATATCGACGACGGTTTCCGGTATCTTCTGTGCAACCGGGCATTTGCCGAAACCTTTAATTTCTCGCCCGATGAGATCGTCGGCAAGACGGACCGCGATATCTTCCGCGATGGCGCGACACTGGGCTTTGCCGACCGGATCAATATCCCCTCGACCGGGACGGACGGCCTCACGGAGATCGAAGGCGAGCTTCCGGACGGCAGCGGAAACTTGCGTTACATCAAGACCGTCATGCGGGTGTTCGAAGATGCCCGCGGACACCGTCTGCTGCTGGCGGCGAGCAACGACATCACGGATATGCACCGGCTCCTGCAGAATCAGAGAGTCATCAACAAACTGCTTGCGGATATCATCGGCGAAGGGGATCCCGATCTGTGCATCCGGCGCACGCTGGAAACGATTTGCAAGATCCTCGGCGCCAGCCGCGGCTGCCTGATCCGGCATGAGGAGGGAGGCGCAAAAGCGCACTGTATTTTCGAATATGTCGAACCGACCCATGCGCACACGTCGTTCCGGATGCTGGACCGGAGGCTTACCCGTGTCCGCGGTATCCTGGAGAACACGGATGACAAGCGCACCTTCGTCTGCAGCGACATCTGTTCCATCAACTGGAACGGCATCGAGGACTGGCATCAGGCGGCTCTCGCACTCGACCTCCGGGCGATCTTCCTTTCGAACATCGTCAGCGAAGGCGAAGTGAAGGGAAGCGTCGCATTCAACTTCGAAGGCATCGACCATACTTTTTCCGACAACGATATTTCGCTGCTGCGCGCCACGACCCGCATCATCGAAGTCATCATCGCCAGAAAACATGCGAAGGATCTCATCATGGGGGCGCTTGCCCAGGCGCAGGCCGCCGACAAGGCGAAGAGCTTCTTCATCGCCAGCGTCAGCCACGAGATCCGCACGCCGCTGAACTCCGTCATCGGATTCGCCGAACTCCTCCGCGAAGGCGGCGTTTCCAAGCAGCAGGAGACGGAGTATCTGGACGCCATTTCCACTTCGGCGAACGCCCTGCTCATGCTCGTCAACGACGTCCTCGACCTTTCCAAGCTCGAGGCGAACCAGATGAAGATCATCACCGCGTTCACCGACTTCGCCGCCCTCTGCCGCGAGGTCATGCTCATCTTCACCTTCCGCGCCAGGGAGAACGGGAACGCCCTCGTTTTCGATGTTCCGGAAGATCTCCCGGAACTCGACGTCGACAACATCCGGATCCGCCAGATCCTGATCAATCTCTTCGGCAACGCCGTCAAGTTCACGAAGAACGGGACCATCACGCTCCACGCCTCCTTCACCCCCGATCCCGGCGGGGAGACCGGAACGCTCCGCTTCGCCGTCTCCGATACCGGCATCGGCATTTCCGAGGAAGACCAGAAGAAGCTCATGGAGCCCTTCGTCCAGCTTTCCGGTCTGCGCGGCACCAACGCCGTGAACAACGGCACGGGCCTCGGCCTTTCCATTTCCAAGCGCCTGGCCGTGTGCATGAACGGCGAATTGACCTGCACCAGCAAGATCGGCGAGGGCAGCACCTTCGCCGTGACGCTCCGCTCCGTGCGCTGCCGGGCGAAGACCGTTCCGGCGGCCGGGGAGCCGGAACGGGCCGACGCCGGGTCGACCGCCCTTGTGCCCGTCGCGAAGAAGCCGATCCGCATCCTCATCGTCGACGATGTGCCGTTGAATCTCCGCGTCGCGAAGGCGCTCTTCGACAAGATCGGATTCCATGATATCTTCACGGCCGGGTCGGGCAGGGCCGCCCTGGAGCTCCTCGGCAAACAGCCGATCGACCTGATCCTCTCCGATATCTGGATGCCGGAAATGAACGGCGCCGAATTCTCGGCCCGAGTGAAGAAGGATCCCCGGTTCGCCCATATCCCGATCGTCGCCCAGACCGCCGACGTCGAGACGAACGGCAATTTCGACATGTCGCATTTCAACGCCGTCATCCTGAAGCCCCTCACCAAGGCAAAGCTTTCCAACATGGTCGAACGCGTCTTGGGGGAGGGCAGTCTGCAAAAGGGCGACGGCGGAGCGCCGGTCAACCTCGGATGATTTTGCCCCGCCCGCCCGGATCCTCCTTTGCCGTGACGCCGGAAGGGGGGCGTGAAAAAACGCAGGGGGCTATCCGCCGATCCCTGCAAAGAGGGCGGCGGCGTTTTCGGCCATGAAGTTCCGGCGGGAGGTCCCCCAGGTATAGGTGCGTCCGACCCGCTTGAAAAATTCGTCCATGAAGGCGGCCGTGTCCGGATCCACGCAGAGCAGGTCGCAGGTGAGGAGCGTGAACGCCTTGCTCCCTTCGGAAAAGGTGAAGCCCCTGATCTCGAGGGGGGACTCCACGGACTTCGCCACGTTTCCCGGTCCCATGCCGTTCGTCGTCACGGGAATTGCCGGCGTGATGTCCACGCAGCTTGTCCCCAACAGGAGCTGACTGTTCATCTTGTTTCTCTTCTCTGTCGAACCGATCTCAAAAGCATCCGCATTGGGCTTTTCTCGAATTGCGGTCAGAAGGTTTCGTTTTTGAAGCCTGCGCCCATCCAGAAAGAACTGTAGGCCGCTCCGTTCCAGCCGGAAGGGGTCCGGTTCGTGGCGGGGACCCGGTTCCGGGCGAGCATGGACACGTGGAAGTCGAAGAAAAGGAAACTCGCCTTGCCTTCGCCCGAGGTGAGCTTGGTCCCGTGGAGTTTCCGCTCGTTGTCGCCGGGATTGGCATTGCTGTGGGGGAAGACGGGGAAGTCGCCGTCGCTCGGACCGACGTAATGGCTGCCGAAGTCGCTTTCACTCACGCTGACCGTGTGCGAAGGACGCCTGAACCGGGAAAGGGATCCGGAGTTGACCGTCGACTTGGAGTAGCCGCCGTAGGCGATGCCGATGGTGGAATCCCTGGCCAGGACCTCCTGCATCACGCCCTGCCGGGAAGGACACAGGTACTTGTTCACGTCGACCTTGCTGCCGCTGCGGCGGAAGCCTCCCAGACTGTAACCTTGAGTGTATTCGTCGGTGGCGGTCTCCCCGATGTAGGGCGGGATCATGCCGGTCTTGGCTCCCCTCGTGGCGTTGGGCCGGTTGTTGGGAAAGTACCAGACCGCCGTGGCGGTGCTCCAGGAGGTGGTGTTGTAGAGCCCCGCCGGCACGATGCTGCGGTTGTCGTCGAGGTAGAGGGCATAGCCCTTGCCTATGGTGTTCAGATTGTTGATGCAGGTGGTCTGCCGTGCCCGTTCCCGGGCCTGCTGCAACGCGGGCAGCAGCATGGCGGCGAGGATGGCGATGATGGCGATGACCACCAGCAGCTCGATGAGGGTGAAACGGCGACAGTGGGGGGAAGGCGGGAACGTTCTGCACATGAATGGACCTCCTTATGCACTTTGACGGACAAGGTTTGCCGCGACTGTCCTAATCTACACCCGGAAAGGTGAAAAATCAAGGCAAAGACTGCCCCGGCATGTTTTTTTTCCGGTATTTATCTTACCCCCGGCTTCCGGTCCGGATCATTTCAGCTTCATGGCCAGCAGATTGCCGACGATGAAATCGGCGATGTTTTCCCGGTAGCGCGGCATGTAGCGGCCCGCGCCGGCCCAGATCTCATAGTATCCGTAACCGAATTCTTTCGGATTGATGACCGGGTTCCGGGCAAATGTTTCGGGGATCGGGAAATAGCGTCCGTTCCCGTTGGCGACGCCCACCGGCATGGCGTAGGCGAAGGGAGATTTTTCCATGACGTCCAGTCCGAGCTTGATGAAGGGTTCGCCCGGAAACGCATACAATGCAAAATCTCCCATGCGGAGCACCTGCAGATCCTTGATGACCCGGAAATCCTTGCCCCGGTCGGCCAGCACGGCCATTTCGACGTAGCGGTCGGCGGCAAAGGGCCAGACGTCCTTCATCAGTTCGGCGTTCCGGCGGAGCTCTTCGGCCGTTTCGACATAGGTGGGAAACTCGAAGGTGTCGAAGGCGGACTGTATCGGTCCGAGCTGAATTTCCTCGCCGCCTGATTCCATTCCCGCCGCAAGATCCTCGACGTAGCGGGAGCCGGCATAAGCCAGATCGCTTTCCCGCTCCTCGGGAGTTGCGCCGGGCTTGGTCCATTTGAAGTTGATGTCGCCGGCCGCACCGTAGATGAAGAAGGGGATCTCGGCCAGTTTCTTTTCCCGGATCAGACGGTTGGCTTCGCCCATCCAGTCGGCGGAGACCCGTTTCTGCAGGGCATTGAACACCACGCCGTGCATGCCGTGGTTGTGGACCAGCGCCTTGACGGAACCGTCCTTGCGGACCAGACGGATCCAGCGGATCTCGGGATCGGTCTGATCCTTTTCCCTGTCGGCCCGGTTGTAGCCGATCTTAGTCGTGATGGGGGAACGGCCCGCGAACGCACGGACTTCTTCCTCGTTTCGGATCGCTTCCGCGGCGGTCTTCATGACGGTTGCCCGCCAGTGGTCGAGATATTCCTGATTCATTTCCCCCCAGCCGATGCCGAAGGACATGGCCGGTCCGGAATGGGTATGGGTCCCGGCGAACATGATCCCCTGGGGCAGTATGCCGTGTTCGATGGAAAGTTTTGCGCGCAGCGTTCGGGCGTCGAGATCGTCGGTCACCACGGCATCGGTGGTGACGATGAGATTCCGGCGGCTGCCGTCGGTCACGGACATGACGCGGCAATAGAGCGGATCCCGGGTCCCGATGTTCCGGCGGCCTTTGAACGGTCCGTACCCGTACAATTCGGCGAACAAGGGCACCTTCAGCGCATTTTCGGCGACACCGACTTCGATGGACATTTTCTCACAGCTCCTTATCTGAACAAATCCACGTTATCGTACACGTCCCGGGCAATATATCATACATTCCCGGGTTTTCAAGGGCTTTCCCGAATTTTTTGCAAAAAAGCTCATCCGCCGGAGCAGAGACGAAAGTTGCGGGGAAGAGACTCCCCCCCGGCGGCGTATCCGGGGGCGGAACGCAATGATATGCTCCCCTTTCCTCCGGCTTGCAAGGCCGGTCCGGCCGCCGGCCGGAAAAGGGCGGGAGCGTTTGACATTTTCCGAAACCGCGGCTATATTAGGAGGGTGGGACCGGAACTTCGGGTTTCGCCGGGACCATACGAACCACAAGGAGAGAGAATGAAAACGAACGCAGCCAAACGCACGGTCCCCGTGACATTTCTTTACGACTGGGACGTTCCGAGCGACCGCGACCGCCAGACGGTCATGTACGAATTCGCCGCCAACGGGGCGAAACACCTCGTCCTCAGCGACACGCTGATCAAGAAGATCGGCGGCACGCCGAACCTCTACCGCCAGCTGCGGAGCGAGGTCGCGGCGGCGGGGCTGGATTTCGTCGACGCCCACGCGCCCTACCGCGGCGACTGCGATCCGAACTGTCCCGATCCGGCGGTCCGCCCCTGCATGCTGGCGCGGCTCCGGCTGACGCTGCAGATCGTCCATGACTTCGGCGTGAAGACCTGCTGCGTCCACATCGGCAACATCTTCTACGAGGGGTACACGGCGGAGCAGATGCGCGATGCCGTCTGCCGCACTCTCGACGCGATCCTGCCGCTTGCCGAAGAGCTCGATGTCACCATGTGCCTCGAAAACATCTTCCGGCCCCTCAATGCCGTCGGCGATGTGCTGTATTTTCTGGAGAAGTACCCGTCGAAATGTCTCGGGGCCTGCTTCGACTCCGGTCACGCCAATATCCTGCAGAACGGCAAGTCGATCCCGAACTGCGTCGCCCACAAGTCTTTCGGCGACTACGGCTTCCCGGTCCCCTGGGAAACGGACGTGCTCGGCCGGATGCTGCCGTACATCGTCAACTGCCACCTCCACGACAACGACGCTTCCGCCGACCAGCATCTGCTGCCGGGGAAGGGGACGGTCGATTGGAAGGCTCTGGTGCCGAAACTGCTTTCCGCGCCGCGTCTCGCCTGCATTCAGAGCGAAGTGCTCCCCCTGCGGGCCCAGCAGCCGATCCGGCCCCTTTGCGAGAAGTTCGCGGAGCTCTTCGGCGGGATCTGAAACCGCCTGCGTTTCCGGCCCGGCGTTTACCGGGAAATCAGGGCCAGTGCGCCTTCGAATCCGGGCAGACGGAGCGTTTCTCCGTTGAATGAGGCATTCCGGGTCCCGTTCAGCGTGAAAAGCTCATATTCCTTCATCTGCATGGAAAGCGGGACCCTGATTTCCCCTTCGGGGACGGAACAGGGCGCCGAAATCAGGACGGCGGCAACTTTTCCCCCTTTCATCTTGACGACCGGATGCGCCGCGGGATGGAGTTCGAAGGAAATTTCCTGCCGCAGGAGTTCATCCCAGCCGTCCGGGTGAAAGCGGAGCTCGATCTTCCAGTTGAGTTTCTCGATTTCGTGCGGCGGGAGAGGGATCGTTTCTCCCGTGAAGGGGAGCTCTGAACGCTGACGGTAATCTTCGTCATTGAGTCCGTTTTCGTTTCCGGCGAGGATAAGGCGGCCTCTGAAATTTCGGATCACGCCGACGACCTTGTCGCTCAGGCAGTTCGCATTCGGCAGGATCAGGACCGAACACGCGGCGAGATCATCTTCGTCGATCCGGTCTCCGAGGACCGGAATGACCCGGTAGGGAAGGTGATTGCGCAGCAGACTTTCTTCGCAGAGATAATAGCCCTCGATGGCTTTCTGCGAGAATGTGCAGGAATCCTCGCTGTAAAGCAATCCGATGGGCGCATATTCCGGGAGCTCCAGAAATGATTCGTATTTCTTCGCGAAATCCTTCACTTTTGCGATCACCGGTCTCCTCGCCGCGATGCGTTCCCGATTGAGCGCGCCGCCCCGCAGGGGCTTCATGATGATGCGGTCCATGGGGACCGTATCGCCGAAGAGCGATTCGAAAAGGGGGCCGCTGTAAGATCCCCCGGCGGCGGCGGCGTTCCCGGCATCGCCGTCATTCAGCGGGACCGCGCGCAGATGAAGCGCATCGGCGAATTTGATCTCATGCTGCTGCGTGACGCAGATGTCTTTCCCGTTCCAGGAGGGTTCGTTTCCCGTCTGCGAAAGCGTCACATCCAGAAGCGGGGCGAGAGTCATGGTCGGGACGTTGAAGAACACAAGGTTCCCCCGGCGGGGCATCAGCGGCACGTTGGCGGAAATGATGCACTCGTGATCGATCGACTTGATCAGGGTCCTGAACCGCCTGAAGGCATTTGCGACCGTCGCATGACGGAAGCGGAGGTACTCGATGATCACGGGATCCATGATCTCCGGTTTGGAACCGATCGTTTCCGTTTTCCGGTCGCTGGGCGGCAATTCGACGAAACGGGGATCCAGAAAATCGAAGTTTTTCTTTTCGAGCCATGCCGAGAATTTTGCGCGGCATTCGGGACAATAGCAGGGATAATTCGCCGTATTGTCGAACATGACGCCGTCGAATTCGCCGGAACCGACGATGATCCGGAGGATCCCCTCCATATAATCCAGGAACCCCGGACGGTTCGGGCAGGGGATCCATCGCCAGTAACTGTCGAGATAAGTTTGAGGACGACCGTCCCGATCGAGCTGGCACCAGTCGATCAGATCCGGAATTTCCCGGCGCATGATCTCCGGATAGAGGGAAGAATACTGAACATAGGCGAGCACCGTGATTCCGCGTTTGCGGCAAGTCCGTGCGAAGGAAAGAACATTCGGGAAATCCTTCTTTTCCTCTTCCCATCCCAAACCCTTGTAGCAGCGGCAATGGAGGATGTTCAATCCGAGATCCGCCATCGTTTCGGCGCACTCTTCGCTGTCGTACCAATGATGCCAATCCTCAAGCCATCTGGCGCCGCCGGGGACGCCCCCGGTGGAGCTGCGCCCGATCCGCCGGTACATGTTCAGCGGTTCATGGTTGCCGAACGTCCAGAAAAAACGGCTCGGATGCTCAAGAATTTCCATTTTTCCTTATCTCCAGTCGCAAACCAGTGAGAGGATCTCTTTTTTCTGCAATTTCCGATAATAGGTCGGCATGTCGTCCGGACGGCAGACCGTCCCGACGAAACAAGCAAGATCCAGCTTGCCGCTGCGGATATACTCGATCACGCGCTGACGCTCCTCGACGCCGCGGTCGAGGGGAGCCAGGATCGTGAGCCCTTCACCGGGGAAGAAGTTGAACGGATCGACCTCGGCTTTGCGGATATAGTTCGCCTGCAGCACGAGCCGGGCCCAATTCCGCCCGTAAAACCGGATCGGCTCCACCTTGTAATCCTTCGAATAGTTCTGGGGCTTGCGGCGTATCAGTTTGCAGGCCGTTTCGAATCCCGGAATGGAGCCGCTTGCTTCCACGACGATATCGTATCCTCCGTTCCCCAGGCGGCGAAGGCGCTCTTCGGCGTCGCTTCGGGCAAGATCGACGGCGGCCGCGCATCCGTTCTTCCGGGATTCCGCCAGACGGTTTTCGTCGATATCGCAAACCGTGACCCGGCAGCCCGACATCGTCAGGAACTTGGAAGAAAACTGTCCGATCAGGCCCTGACCGACGACCAGAGCCGTCTCACCCGGCTTCGGATCGGCGGCTTCCACGCCGCGGAGACTGATCGCCGCGACTTCGGCGGCGGAATAGATCAGGGGTTCGCCGACGCCCTCCGGCAGCAGGACCGGGGTGTTTTCCGAGTCCGTATCGTAGACGTGCATTCCGGCCTGACCGCCCCACATGCAGTTGCAGTCGGCAAAGGGGACCGCATTCCGGCAGGAGATCAGATCCCCTTTGCGGAACCCCTTGACTTCGGGGCCGCACTCCAGGACCTTGGAAACGACCGCATAGCCGGGGACCAGCGGGTATTTCCCCGCCGCCCCGTAATGGCCGCCGAGGACCCGCAATTCAGTCCCCGGCGAGACGAAGGTGTACAGCGTTTCGGCGATCAGCTGCTTCGGACCGCATTCGGGAAGAGTGACTTCTCCCACGCGGAGTGTGTCCTCCGCATCGTAAATGACAGCTTTTGTTTTCATCGTGAAAAACTCCATTGGGTGTGTTTTGCGGTAATATACTCCGGAAAGGCGGTTTTGGGAATACACAAAACGCCGCGGCTATTTATACAAAACGCATTTTTTTCGGCCGCGATCCACTTGATTTTCACCGGCAAGGGGATATATTAGAAAAAAACAAGGATGGCGTCTATGACTTCGACAGGGTGCGTTTTCGCGTTGGATATCGCGGTCCGGCAGGTGGTGCATCTGCACTTTCACAGCCACAACTGCACCGAATTGATCTTTATTCTGCAGGGCAGGGGGCATGTCGTGACGCCCGAAAAGGAATCTCCTTACCGGAAGGGATCGCTGATCGTCTATCAGCCCGGCGCGAAACACGCGGACCGCGCGTCGGAAGAGGGGCTGCAGTTCTGCGTCGGAGTGCAGGGGGCGTTGGCGGGCTGTCTTCCGGTCGGGGTGTGGAATTGCGGGGCGGCGGTCTGGGCGACGGTAAATGACATCCGGGAGCTGCTGCCGGAACCGGATTCCAGAATGAAAGCCATGGAAATGGATATTCTCGCAGGCGAACTTTGCCGCAGGATCTCCCGCGACCCGGCTTTGCGGAAAATTGCCCCGCCGAAAAACGGAGCCGACCTGTGTGAGCGGGCCCGGCAGAAGTTGGATACGCATGTGGATTCCTCCTACTCCATCGGGCAGCTGGGGGAGGACATTTTCATCAGTCAGGGCTACTTGCGGAAGCTGTTCAAAGAGCGTTACGGCGAATCTCCCGTCACCTATCTCCTGCGCAAAAAACTGGAACTGGCCGAGGAACTGCTCAAGATGACGGAGTTTCCCGTGAAAGAGATCGCCGCGAAAGTCGGGATCGGAAATCCTTATTATTTTTCCGCACTTTTCCGACGCAAGAAGGGAGTTTCTCCAGCAAAATACCGGCTTGCCTTCGGCTGCAGAAAGCAACAGCCCTGATCCGGCCGCCGATTTCGGGTGCGGATCAAGCGAAAAGGAGCTGCCCCTTTCGGACATCCGCCGGCTTCTCCGGGCTCACGCCGCCATCGTGCCCGACTGAGGCAAGGCTTTTTTCTTTCGCCTCGGGAATCTTACATCAGGTAATCCAGCGCCTGACGCCAGACGGGATCGACATCCGTGTAAACGTCGAACATCTTCCGGAAAAATTCCTTCCGCTCCTTTGTGAAACGGTGGCACGGATAGGCGTCCAGCGCCGCCGCGAAAAGTTTCGGATCGCGGGCCGCCAGCGCTTCCGCGTTCAGGGTCTGGAACTCCGCGAGGGAGGCGATCAGGCCGTTGAAGGGGGAGGGAATATACTGATTTTCCACCGGGGTGATGGTGTCCTTGAAAATGTCCATGGTGTATTCGCAGGCCGCATTTTCCGGCAGCCCGGCGATCACGCCGTAATTGGGACGGCTGGCGACGATCCGCATTTTTTTCATCCCCGCCAGCGCTTCGAGGATCGGGATGGAGATGTCCGTGACGGACCTGCCCGTCGGGAGCCCGGCGAACTCCGGAAGATCCCAGTCCACCTGCTTCGGATCTCCGGCAAGGCGGATGAAATCGGCGAAACGCTTTTCGATCCCCTCCAGACTCTCCTTGCGGAGCTTTTCCGGATCGAAATTCCGGGCGTCATAGGCGCTCCGTTTCCGCACGATCTCCGTGCATTCCGGCAGGATGTGCGCCACCCCGTCGTATTCCGAGGAAAAGATCATAGTCCCGTATTTGCGGTACATGTCGTAGAACCCGCGGAGGGTGATCCTGATCAGGGTCGGGATGTCGCGGGGGCCGGGAATATACATCGGTTCCCATGAATCGGTGAAAATCCGCGGGAACAGGGAGCCGTAAATATCTTCCCCCTTGTACTCCCCGCGCAGGATGAAGGAAAGGTGGTTGACTCCGGCTGCCACCACGTTCCAGTCGGGGTCGTATTCGTCCCGTCCGAAGCACATACGGGTGAGGTCCCAGCGGTGGTTGCTGAATCCTGCGCAGATCCCGAGAGCCCTGATCTTCGTGAAACGATTGACCATGCAGCTGTAGACGGCGACCGGGTTCGGGAAGATCAGCATCAGCGCATGGGGGCTCGACTTTTCCAGTTTCCGGGCCAGCGTAAGGATGAACCCGCCCAACCGGAGCGAGAGGAAGGCCCCTTCGACGGAGAGCTGGTCCGAGGCGATATAGTCATACTCCTTTCCCAGGATGCAGGAATGGGTGTCCGACGGCTCACGGACCGCCGCCATCGTCAGATAGAGCACGTCGATCCCGTCGAGTCCTTCGTCGAGATCGGCCGTCACGGTGATTTTGCATTTGACGTCCTGATATTCGGGACAGGCCGCGGTCATCCGGGCCACGGCTTCCGCCCGTTCCCGCTCCCGGTCGATCAGGCGGATCTCGCCGCCGCGGAACACTTCCGGGATCGTATGAAAAATACCTCTGAAGATGGGCAAGAGGCGCAGTGAACCGCCGCCGATGAATGCAGCTTTCATGATGAAAACTCCTTGGAAACCGGGTTTGACATTTCAACGATAACGTGATGAGCCTAATCTACACCCGGAAACACGAAAAATCAAGCGGAAAACGCCTCCGGCATGGATTTTCATTTGACTTCGATCTCCGCGAACGGCGTCCGTGACGGCTCGGAGGACGACCGCAGGTCCGGATCATTTCAGTTTCATGGCCAGCAGATTGCCGACGACGAAATCCGCGATGTTTTCCCGGTAGCGCGGCATGTAGCGGCCCGCGCCGGCCCAGATCTCGTAATACCCGTAACCGAATTTTTCCGGATTGATGACCGGATTCCGGGCGAAGGTTTCGGGGATCGGGAAATACCGTCCGTTCCCGTTGGCGACTCCGACCGGCATGGCATAGGCGAAGGGAGATTTTTCGATGATGTCCAGCCCGAGCTTGATGAACGGTTCGCCGGGGAACGCATACAGGGCAAAATCACCCATGCGGAGCACTTGCAGGTCCTTGATGACCCGGAAATCCTTGCCCTGCTCGGCCAGCACGGCCATTTCGACGTAGCGGTCGGCGGCGAAGGGCCAGATGTCCTTCATCAGTTCCGCGTTCCGGCGAAGCTGTTCGGCCGTTTCGACGTAGGTGGGGAACTCGAAAGTGTCGAAGGCCGACTGTATCGGATCGAGCCGGATCTCTTTGCCGCCGGACTCCATCCCCGCCATCAGATCCTCGACATAGCGGGTCCCGGCGTAGGCCAGATCGCTTTCCCGCTCCTCCGGGGGCGCGCCGGGCCGGGTCCATTTGAAGTTGATGTCTCCGGCCGCGCCGTAGATGAAAAACGGGATCTCGGCCAGTTTCTTTTCCCGGATCAGACGGTTGGCTTCGCCCATCCAGTCGGCGGAAACTTGCTTCTGCAGGGCGTTGAACACCACGCCGTGCATGCCGTGGTTGTGGATCAGCGCCTTGACGGAGCCGTCCTTGCGGACCAGACGGATCCAGCGGATCTCGGGATCCGTCTGATCTTTTTCCCTGTCGGCCCGGTTGTAGCCGATCTTGGTCGTAATGGGGGAACGGCCCGCAAAGGCACGGACCTCTTCCTCGTTCCGGATCGCTTCAGCGGCGGTTTTCATGACGGTCGCGCGCCAGTGGTCGAGATATTCCTGATTCATTTCCCCCCAGCCGATGCCGAAGGACATGGCCGGGCCGGAATGCGTATGGGTCCCGGCGAACATGATCCCCTGGGGCAGGATTCCGTGTTCGATGGAAAGTCTGGCGCGCAGCATGCGGGCGTCGAGATCATCGGTCACCACGGCGTCGGTCGTGACGATGAGATTCCGGCGGTCGCCGTCGGTCACGGACATGACCCGGCAATAGAGGGGATCCCGCGTCCCGATGTTCCGGCGGCCTTTGAACGGTCCGTATCCGTACAATTCGGCGAACAGCGGCACTTTCAGCGCATTTTCGGCAACTCCGACTTCGATGGCCATTTCCTTTTTTGCTCCTTATTCGAACGGTCGATCATCTTGTGTGCGCCGGACAATATATCATACATCCACGGGTTTTCAAGAGCCGATTCATTTTTTCGGCCGAAAAAGTCCGTCTGCCGGAGCGGAGACGAAAATCGTGACGAAGACGCGGTCTCGGGGGCGGACGGAAAAAACGGATAAAAACGGCTCCGGGGGCTCTTTCCCCTTGATTTTTCATGCTCCCCGGTGTAGATTAGGCGAAAAGGGGGTGCGGACAATGGGATTTCTCAAAGACAGGATCTGGTCGTGGGGGTACATTTTGAACTCCGTTCCGGGGGCGGCGCCGTTTACTACCGGAAAATCCAGATGCAGTTTGGAAACGCAGGCGGCGTATCTGGGGGCGGAACGCTGTTTCTACATGAACAGCATGTTCAACCGGAAGTACGTGGAGACCTATTTCGGCAAATGGGACGGCGAGGTGATCCCCAACTGCGTGGATCAGCGGCTTTCGGATGAGCACCTGCGCCGGCTCGGAAAGATGAAAAAGGTCTTCTGTACGCTGGAACATGAGAATTACCTGGAGTCCGCCCTGAAGATCGCGCGGGCTTCCCTCGTCTTCAGGAATATCTGCGGGGTGCATTTCGATGATTTTGCCCCCTGGAAGGGCGGGGAGCTCATCGAAGAGATCCGCGACCGGATCAGGGCGATCAATCCCGAGCTGCAGATCGCGGCGGTGACCTATTCCCACTGGGACTGGGAAAAGACGTATGCTGCCGCAGCCCCGTTCATCGACGTCTTTTCCCGGTGGTGCTGGGTCGCCTCGCTGGACTACTGGGATATTTGCCGGGACGAGATCCTGAAACTGCGCGATCTTGCCGGGGAAGGAAAAAAGGGTCCTTCAGGGATTTTTGTGGGTAAAACATTCCGCACATCAATCTAACCTGAATCTTTCCTCTTAATATAATTGTTGTTCGTTCATTTGTCAAGCAGAGAAATGCTTGACCCTGTGTGAAAAATCA
>Ga0208297_1000374_pt1 | contig 99275 bp, 89 predicted proteins | sample LMS_cellobiose_e_FD_187367 | JGI IMG/M metagenome (GOLD analysis project Ga0208297, IMG submission 187367) | Rumen-fistulated moose microbial communities from Alaska, USA - LMS_cellobiose_enrichment (SPAdes) (version 2) | ecosystem: Host-associated > Mammals > Digestive system > Stomach > Rumen... | reverse complement strand
CGGCTCGTCCGCGGGCGAATCGGCTTGCGCAAACACACATGATATCGCCATCAGCAGCGCCGCCAGCAGTGCGGCCAGTCTCTTGTACGTCATGAATCCTCCTTGGGAATTGCGGGCCGCGGAATGTCAGCCGGGCTGTCGTTGAGTGTATTTTCAGTCACGCGGCCATCCAGCAGCCGGACGACGCGGTCGGCGTACTGCGCCATGTCGGGATCGTGCGTGACCATGATGAGCGTGGTGTTCCGCTCGCGGCAGATGTCGCGGATGAGCCGCAGGATCTCGCGCGAGGTGTTGAAATCGAGGTTGCCGGTCGGCTCGTCGGCGAAGAGGATCTTCGGGCCGGTAACCAGCGCGCGCGCGATGCCCACGCGCTGCTGCTGGCCACCGGACAGCTCGCCGGGCCGGTGACGCATGTGCGTCCTCAGCCCCACGGCGTCCAGCATCCTGCGGGCCCGGGCCGTGCGGGCCGTGCGCGACACGCCCTTGTACATCAGCGGCATGGCCACGTTGTCCAGCGCCGTATGCATGGCGAACAGGTTGAACGACTGAAACACGAACCCCACGTACTTCAGCCGGAACTGCACCAGCTCCTTCTCGTTCATGCGCTCAATCTGGCGGCCGGCCACGCGGATGCGGCCGCGCGAGGGCTTCTCCAGCCCCGCCATCATATTGAGCAGCGTGGACTTGCCTGAACCGGAACGTCCGATGATGCAGGCGAATTCGCCCGGATAAATGTCCAGCGACACATCGTCCAGTGCCTTGAGCCTTTCGTCGCCGATGACGTAGATCTTTGACACGCCGGAAAGGCGAATCACCGGCTCGCGCGTCTGCCTGTCCTCCAAGCCCATACCGCCTTTCGTGTTTCCCATCCCGGCGTTATCCAAAATGAATTCATATTATTATAGCACAGATCGCCTTATCGCGCAATTCCCGGCGCTTTTCAAACGAAAAAAGCCCAAAAGTCCACGCGGTGACATTTATTGGACGCATGTCCCGCCCTTTTGGTTCTCACCGCAGCCGCGCCAGCGGCCACCGGGCCAGCACCCGCCCAAACGCCGCCGCCAGATCCAGCTTTTCGACGTCCTCCGCCGCCAGCAGGTCGGTCTGCGCCAGCGTCTCGCCGTTCACCACCAGCCGCGCGCTGCCCAGCCGCGCGCCCGCCCTGACCGGCGCGCAGACCGAATCGGCCGCCGTGATCTCCACCGACCACACGTCGGCCTCGCACACCGCCGCGGACAGATCGTCCCGCGCCGCGCCATGCACGAACCCCTCGAAGCCGCCCGTCACCGGCACCGCGCAAACCGCCTCGCCGGCGCGCAGGGCGACGGCCGGCGCGTAGTTCGCGAAGCCCCAGTCCAGCAGCTTTTTGGCCTCGTCGAACCAACCGCCGCAGTTCATCACCACGCCGATCAGCTCCAGCCCGTTCCGCTCCGCGGAGAACACCAGGCAGCGGCCCGCCCTGCCGGTAAAGCCGGTCTTTACGCCGGTCGCTCCGTCGTATTCCTTCAGCAGCCTGTTTTTGTTGACCAGAACGCGGCTGTATTCGCTGTCCCGCCAGGGAATGACCGCCCGCTGCGTGGCCACGATCTCCCGGAAGGCGTCGTTTTTCAGCGCCTCGCGGGCGATGAGCGCCATGGCGCGGGCCGTCGCGCCATGCCCGGCCGCGTCCAGGCCGTTGGGCGTCACAAAGTTCGCGTCGGCGCCCAGCGCGGCGGCCCGGGCGTTCATCAGCGCCGCGAAGGCCTCCACGGAGCCGGATACATGCTCCGCGATGGCCACCGCCGCGTCGTTTCCCGAGCGCAGCATGAGGCCCAGCAGCATGTCGTGCATGGACAGCTGCTCGCCCTCCCCCAGGTAAATCGACGTGCCGGGCACGCCGCTGGCGTTTTTCGAGGCGGTGACGATCTCTTCCGGCCGGCATCGCTCCAGCGCCAGCAGCGCCGTCATGATCTTCGTGGTGGAGGCCATGGGACAGCGCGTGTCGGCGTTCAGCGCGTACAGCGCGCGCCCGCTCCCGCCGTCGATGAGTATGGCCGCGCGCGCGGCCACGGCCACGCCTTCCTCGGCCAGCGCCGCCCGCCCCAGAAGCGCCCACAGCAGAATGACCAGCGCCGCCTGAATACCGAATCGCTTCATTGAACCTGCCTCCCGTGACTGGATACGGTTATCCTATGCGCGGTCCATCCGGATTATGGCGCGAATCCGGCACGCGGCGGGCGGAAAGAGCGCCTTCGCAGAAGGAACGGGACGCCGCCACGCTGGGCCGCGTCCCGCTCGCCGTTTGGGTCTGTTGATTCGATGCTCTTTTCCTCCTGAAACCGATCCGTCTCCGGGCGTCCCTTCCGCCGCCGCGTCGCTCCGCCCGGCCTGACGGCGACGAAGGATCCACCCCGAAGCTGCACAGGCTTTGCGCATGAATCCCGGGTTTCAGGCCGGCCGCGCGCTCATGCCTCGGGCAGAATGCGCGCGCTGGCGATCAGCTCGCCGCTCTGGCGGTTGAAGGGCCGCAGCACCAGCGTGAAGACGGCCGGCTCGGCGAGGCTCAGGCAGTACTGCGGCAGCGGCAGCGGGCCGCAGCTGTTGGAGCCGATGCCGCCCATGCGCCAGTCGAGCGACAGCACGGTCTTGTCTTCGGCTTCCAGCTCGAAGGTGTGCTCCGCCCTGTCGAGCGCCTCGTCGGTATAGGGATGCGCGCTGAAGGAGAAGCCTTCGCCCCTGTAGGTTTCCTCGCCCACGGCCATCAGGCCGGCGCCCAGGATATCGGTCACGGCCAGCGCCCGGATGCCGCCGCGCGCGCCGTTCTCCTGCGGGCGCACGTAGGGCTCGTGCAGGTCGTCGACCATCGCGCCGTACTGGCCCAGCAGCGCGGAGAGGTTCATGTCCGGATAGTTCTCCTGCGGGCCGAGGCCGTACCACAGCACGCGGTCATACTGTGCGGGCAGCTCCATCGTGAGGCCCACGCGCGGCAGGAAGGGCAGGTCGCCCTTCAGCGGCTCAAAGCGGGCGCTGAGCCGCACGTCGCCGCTGCCGAACACGGTGTAGGTGAGCGTGCTCCTGAGGATGGGCCGCTGGACGCGCGGCCCGTGCACTCTGGTGACGGAGAAGCGCGCCCGGCTTTCGTCCAGCCGCTCGAAGGACACGTCCTCCACGCGGACCATGAGGCGGGTGAGGTCGAGCTTCTCCCAGTTTTTGCGATAGTTGCGGTCGTTGTCGATGGGCGCGCGGAACAGATTCACCCGCGGGCCGCTCTCGAGCAGCTCGCCGCCCGCGGCAATCCAGCTGACCAGCTCGCCCGTGGCGCGCTCGAACAGCAGCGAGAAGTCCTCGCCCATGATCTCGATGTGGGTTTCGCTCTCCTCGACCGCGAGGGGCTCCATGTCCGCGGCCGGCACGCGCGTGATCTCCGGCTTTGCCGGCAGCATCAGCTGGGCGGCGGTCACCTCGTGGCCGCGCTCGCACCACAGCTGATCGAACGCCTCGTTCACATGGATCTCGACAAACGCCTCGCCCTTTTCAGGCAGCTCGCAGCCCAGCGCCACCGTCTTCTCGCCGCAGGGCGCGACGCCGCTCAGATCGAGCCGGCCGCGCGCGATGGCCTCGCCCTCGCAGACGAGGCTCCAGCCGGCGTCCAGATCGTCCAGCGTGCGGAAGGCGAACAGGTTGCGGATCCTGACAAGCCCCTTCGCGGCGTCGACAAGCTCAAACTTCACGGGCTCATACGCCTTTTTCAGCTCGATCAGCCCGGTATGCGGCGTGCGGTCGGGATAATTGAGGGCGTCGACGCAGAAGCAGCCGTCGTTGGGGTGATCTCCGAAATCGCCGCCGTAGGCATAGAACGCCTCGCCGTCGTCGGTCTCGGTGAGGATGCCGTGGTCGACCCACTCCCACACGCAGCCGCCGATGAGGCGCTTGTGCGCGTAGATGGTCTCCCAGTATTCCCTGAGCGAGCCGGGGCCAAGGCCCATGGCGTGCGCGTATTCGCACATGAAGTACGGCCGGGGATCGGTCGTGTCCACGCCCTCCTCGGCCAGGCTGGCGCGCCGGTGCTGGTCCGGGGCGTCGGCCGGAAGCATGACCGGGGGATACATCGTGGACTTCACGTCGCTGACGGTGACGCCCTGCGCGGCGTACACCGGGTTGCCGCGCTCGCCCTCGTAGTGAATCGGGCGCGAATCATCCAGCTCAAGGATGCGCTTTCTCATCGCGATGTGGTTGCGGCCGAAGCCGGATTCGTTGCCCAGCGACCAGAAAATGATCGAGGGATGATTCACATCGCGGCACACCATGCGCTCGGCGCGGTCCACATAGGCCTTTTCCCAGGCGGGGCTGTCGGAGAGCTGGCTCCAGCCGTTGTCCTCGCCCAGCACGCCGCAGCCGTGCGTCTCGAGGTCCGTCTCGTCCACGACGTACAGGCCGTACTGGTCGCACAGATCGAGCCAGCGGGGATCGTTCGGATAGTGCGACGTGCGCACGGCGTTCACGTTGTGCTGCTTCATCAGCTCGACGTCGCGCACCAGCGATTCCACGGGCGTCACGTGGCCCAGCTCGGCGTGCGTGTCGTGGCGGTTGACGCCGCGCAGCTTAATGGAAACGCCGTTCACGAACAGCTGGCTGTCCCTGATCTCGATGCGCCGGAAGCCCACGTCGATCCTCTGGACCTCGATGAGCTCGCCGTCCTGCTCCAGCTCGATGAGCAGCTGATACAGATTCGGCGTCTCCGCGGTCCACAGCCTGGCGTTTTCAACGACCATGTCGAAGGCGGCGTCGGCGCTCTCGCCCTCCTGCGCCGCGGCGGAGACGGCCTGCTCGGCGATCGCCCGGCCATTTTCAAACAGCCTCGCGCGCACGGTGGCCGCCTGACTGCCCGCGTAGGAGACAAACTCGGCCTGCACGGAGAGGAGGCCGTTTTTGAACGCCCCGTCCGGCTCGGCGCACACGACGGCGTTGCGGACGTGCGCCTTCGGCACGCCCAGCAGATACACGTCGCGGAAAATGCCGGAAAGGCGCCAGCAGTCCTGATCCTCGAGGTAGGTGCCGTCCGACCACTTGTAGACCATCACCGCCAGCACGTTTTCGCCCGCGGTGAGGTGCGCCGTGATGTCAAACTCGCTGGGCATGTGGCTGACCTTGGAGAAGCCCACGAATTCACCGTTCACCCATACGTAGAACGCGGAGTCGACGCCGTCGAAGTTCAGGAACACCTCGCGGTCCGCCCAGGCCTCGGGCAGGGTGAACACGCGCCGATAGCAGCCCACGGGATTCTCGTCCGGCACGAAGGGCGGATCGAAGGGAATGGGGTAGTTGACGTTGGTGTACTGCGGCCTGTCATAGCCGTGCATCTGCCAGTTGGAGGGCACGGGCAGCTCGTCCCAGTCCTCGCCGGCGTAGTCATAGTCGGGGTCCTGGAAGCCCTCGGGCGCCTGACCCACGGGCGAATAACAGAAATCCCACTGCCCGTTAAGCAGGCGGTAGCAGCCGGACAGGCCGCGGTCGCCGGCCAGGGCGGTCCTTTCGTTCAGAAACGGGATCAGGCTGGCGCGCGGCGCCTCGCGCCCAATGTGCAGCACGTCGGGATTCTGCCAGTCGGGAAGCGTCTTCATGAAAAATACCTCCTGAAATAATGATGGATGTCCGTCCACGCGGAAAGCGGCGGCGCGGCGCTGGCCGTCCGCACGCCCTGTTCCGCCCGCAAAACACAGCGCAAACGCGCCTCCCGGTCCGTGGGAAGCGCGCTTCTCTTCATCTGCTTACGCCGCCAGCACCTGCCGCGCGATCAGGAACGCGCCCAGCAGGAAGGTGTATACGGCAAACCACCTCAGGCCGATCTGACGCACGATGTACAGCATCAGCCGGATGGCGAGAAAGCCCGCAACCGCCGCCGTCGCGACGCCGATTGCCAGCGGAACCGCGCCGCCCAGCTGCGCGGTCAGCGCGCTCAGCTGCGCGCCGAAGCTCACCCCGGCCTCCTGCGCCATATCCCAGATATCCTTGGCGCCCAGCACGGCCGAACCCAGAATGGCCGGGATGGACATGAGGAAGGAGAAATCAACCGAGCGCCGGCGCGAAAGGCCGGTGATCATGCCGCCGGAAATCGTGCTGCCCGAGCGGGAAACGCCGGGCGCGATGGCCAGCACCTGCATGCAGCCCATGACGAGCGCGTCATACCACTGAACGGGCTTGTGCTTCGTCGCGCGCAGGCGGTTGATCCCCTCGCCCAGGAGCAGGATGAAGCTGGTAAACAGGAAACAGTAGCCCAGGTATTTGCTGTCGCCGAGCAGCGCCTCCAGCTTGTCCTTGACGGTCAGCGCGGCGACCACGGTGGGAATCGTCGCCAGGATGATCCACTTGAGCTCCGATTTGATCGGATGGCAGATCATGTTCCAGACGCGCTTGCGGTAGACGACCAGCACCACGAGCAGCGTGCCCAGGTGCAGCAGCACATTCAGAATCTCAGGCGCTTCGTCGATGTCAAAGAGCATCTGCAAAAGCGTCGTGTGTCCGGATGAGCTGATGGGCAGGAATTCCGCGAGGCCCTGCACCAGACCCAGTATGAACGCCTGAATGTTTGACAAGGCGCTTCACCTCCATTTTCTTCATTTCGCGGCGCGCGGTCCGGCCGCCGCAGGGCGCGCCTGTGCGGCGGATGAACCGCGCCGCCATGGATTATACCACAATGTTGACCAGCCGGCCCGGCACGAAGACCAGCTTCTTCACCGGCCTGTCGCCGACGAGCTTCTTCACCTCGTCCCGCGACAGGAAGTAATCGGCCGCGGCCTCGCGGGTGAGGTCGGCGGGCACGTCCATGCGGCCGCGCACCTTGCCGCACACCTGCAGCGCCACCTCGACCGTGCTTCTGACCAGCGCGGCCTCGTCGTACTTCGGCCAGGCGGCGTACATCAGCTCTTCGCCGGCCAGCGCGCACAGCGCGTTGATCTCCTCGGTGATGTGCGGCGCGACCGGATTGAGCAGGTGAACGAACGCCTTCAGCTCGCCGCGGGTGATCGAGCCCTTGGCGTAAACGGCGTTGATGAGCGACATCATCGCCGCGATGGCGGTGTTGTACTTCATCTTCTCGTAGTCCTCGCCCACCTTCTTGATGCAGGTGTTGAAGTCGTAGGCGAGATCGGCGCTCACGCCCTCTTCGTCGGTCACGATTTCCATCAGCCGCCACACGCGATCCAGGAAGCGGCGGCACCCCTTGACGGAATCGTCGTTCCACGGCGCGGCGGCGGTGTAATCGCCCATGAACAGCACGTACAGCCGCAGCGTGTCCGCGCCGTACTGCTTCACGATGTCCAGCGGGTCGACGACGTTCCCCTTCGATTTGGACATCTTCTCGCCGTCCGGGCCGAGGATCAGGCCCTGATAGGAGCGCCGGGCGTAGGGCTCGGGGGTGTTCACCTCGCCGATGTCATACAGGAACCTGTGCCAGAAGCGGGAATACAGCAGGTGACGCGTCACGTGCTCCATGCCGCCGTTGTACCAGTCGACCGGCATCCAGTACTTCATCTCGTCCATGCCGGCGAACGCCCTGTCGTTGTGGGGATCCACAAAGCGCAGGAAGTACCAGCTGGAGCCCGCCCACTGGGGCATGGTGTCCGTCTCGCGCCGGGCCGGACCGCCGCACTTCGGGCAGGCGCAGTTCACAAACGACTCGATGCGCGCCAGCGGAGACTGCCCGTCCGTGCCGGGCTCGAAGTTCTCCACGTCCGGAAGGGTGAGCGGCAGCTGGTCATAGGGCACGCCCACGGTGCCGCACTTCGGGCAGTGGATCAGCGGAATCGGCTCGCCCCAGTAGCGCTGACGGTTGAACGCCCAGTCCTTCATCTTGTACTGCACGCCCTTGCGGCCCAGGCCCTTTTCGGCGAGATAGTCCAGCATGGCCGCGATGGAATCCTTCTTGTTGTCGTAGGCGTTGAGGAAATCGGAGTTGATCATCCTGCCGTCGCCCGTGTAGGCCTCCTGCGAAATGTCGCCGCCCTCGATGACCTGGACGATGTCCACGCCGAACTTTTTCGCGAATTCATAGTCGCGCTGGTCGTGTGCGGGCACGGCCATGATCGCGCCGGTGCCGTAGCCCATCATGACGTAGTCGGCGATGAAAATCGGAATCTTCTTCCCGTTCACGGGGTTGACGGCCATGAGGCCCTCCAGCTTCACGCCGGTCTTGTCCTTGACCAGCTGGGTGCGCTCGAATTCGGTCTTGCGGGCGCACGCCTCGCGATAGGCCTGAACCGCGTCCCAGTTGGCGATGCGGGCCTGATACCTGTCCAGCAGCGGATGCTCCGGGGCCATGACCATGAAGGTGACGCCGAAGAGCGTGTCGCAGCGGGTGGTGTAGATCTCCAGCTTTTCGGGAACGCCGTCCAGCGTGAAATCCACGAACGCGCCCGAGGAGCGGCCGATCCAGCTGATCTGCTGCTGCCTGATGCTCTCCGGATAGTCCACCGTGTCCAGGCCCTCGAGCAGCTTGTCGGCATACTCCGTGATGCGCAGATACCACACGTCCTTGGGCAGCTGGACGACGTCGCTGTGGCAGACGTCGCACTTGCCGCCCTGGCTGTCCTCGTTCGAGAGGACCACCTTGCAGTGCGGACAGTAGTTGACCAGCGTCTTGGCGCGGAACACCAGGTTGTGCTCGAACATCTTCAGGAAAATCCACTGCGTCCACTTGTAGTAATCGGGCAGAGAGGTGGATATCTCGCGGCTCCAGTCGAAGGAGAAGCCGATCTGTTTCATCTGATCCCTGAAGTGATCCACGTTCCGGGTGGTGATGACGTGGGGATGCGTGTTGGTCTTGATGGCATAGTTCTCGGCGGGCAGGCCGAACGAGTCAAAGCCCATGGGGAACAGAACGTTATAGCCATCCATGCGCCGCTTGCGGGCGATGACCTCCAGCCCGGAATAGGCTTTGATGTGGCCCACGTGCATGCCGGCGCCGGACGGATAGGGAAATTCCACCAGGCCGTAGAACTTGGGCTTCGCGTGGGACGCCTCAGCGGCGAAGGCATGGCTGTCGTCCCAGTGCTTCTGCCATCTGGCCTCGATCTCTGCCGGATTGTAGGCGGGAATGCTGTTCATTTCCTGTTTGCTCCTTCTTGAAAAATATGAGCGCTCTCCATCTTCACAGAGACGGAAGGCGCTGCCTTTCGCGGTACCACTCTTGTTTGGCTGAGTTTCCAGCCCGCTTTGCGCCCTGTAACGGAGGCGGCCGCCCTGATCGGGGGACTCGGGAACGAGTTCAGCGCGAACCCCGGCGCGGCCTCGCACCATCCGGCCGCTCTCTGTCGCCTGCCCGCCGCCTACTGTTTTCCGTCGGCGTCCATAATTGAATACATTATAATCTTCCCGGGCCCGGTTTGTCAACGCCTTTGGGACCGTGAACCGAAACTTAAGAAATCGAAAGCGGCGGCGGTTTCCCTCGTTTCGATGGGCCGGCCCGTCCTCTTTGGAATTGGCATTTGCCAATTTGCCCGCGGTGTGATAAAATGGAAAAGTGTTCCATATAATTAAACGTATCCATATGATTATCTGTCATCACACTGGAGGAACAGGCCATGGCGCACCGCATCCGTCGCTTTGTCAATTTGAAAAAGGCGCTCGTCTATACCATTGTCATCAATGCGCTGCAGATCATCGGCGCGATGACAATCGCGTTCCTGTCCCTTCTGACCGGCGGGCACGCCTTCGTGGGCCTGACGGAACAGGTGCTGCTGTGCACGATGACGCTCGTCGTGTCCTGGGGCGCGGCGCTGGATATCCGCGAGGCCTTTTCCGCACGCCGCATGGCCAGCGAGGCGGATATGCTCGAGGAAGCCTACGATCAGCTCGAAACGCTCAACGGCACGCTGCGCGCCCAGCGGCACGACTTCATGAACCACCTGCAGGTGGTCTACAGCCTGATGGAACTGGAGGAATATGACGAAGCGGCCGGCTACATCGAGCGCGTCTACGGCGACATCCGCCGCATCAGCCGCACGCTCAAGACCGCGCATCCGGCGATCAACGCGCTGCTCGCCGCCAAGGTGTCCGACTGCGAGGAAAAGGGCATCCGCGTCGAGCTGCAGATCGAATCGGCCTGGGCCGACCTGCCCGTGGAGAGCTGGGAAATGTGCCGCGTGCTGGGCAACCTGATCGACAACGCCATCGACGCGCTGCGCGGCGTGCCCGATCCGGCGCTCACCATCCGGCTGAGCGAATCGCTGCACGGCTACGAGTTCGCCGTGTCCAACAACGGGCCCATGATCCCCGGCAGCGTCGTGGAGCGCATCTTCCAGCGCGGCTTCTCCACCAAGGGCGAGGGGCGCGGCATGGGGCTGTCCATCGTGCGCGGCATCATGGACGACGCCGGCGGCCGGCTCTCCGTCGCCTCCGACGAGCGCGAAACCGTGTTCAGCGGCGCGCTGCCCAAGACGCCGCTGCCCGCCCCCGTGTCCGGCGGATCGGCCGGCTGAGGCCGCTTCACGGCGCCGCCCGGCCTCAAAAAAAGGCAGTTTTTCGCAAAGTTTGCGATAAAATTTACGAATGTCGGCGGCATTTGTTAAGCAGGCGCTTGACAGCGTAATTAATTTGTCATATAATTCATCATGAGTATATGCACAATCAGGAAGAAGGTGTACTCATTTCCATGAAACGCCATATGATGCGCCGCATCCTGTGCGCGACGCTGTGCGTGGTCATGCTGCTCGGGCCGATGACCGCCGCGGAGAGCGTGCAGGGCGCTGACAATTACACGGAGTTGAAATACGGCCTGAGAGACAATGAGGACGTCAGGCAGATGCAGCTGCGCCTCAAGGAGCTGGGCTATCTGTCCAGCGGCGCGACGGGCGGCTACTTCGACGCCACCAGAGACGCCGTGGCTCAGTTCCAGGCGAGCGCCGGGCTGAGCGTCAACGGCAAGGTGGCCAGTCCCGAAATGCTGGCCGTGCTGTTCGCCTCGGATGCCGGTGAAAAATACGGCCGAAACTACACCCCCGCGACGCCTGCGCCCGCCGCGACGCCCGTTCCGGCGGTCGAGGTATCCGGCGTGAGCGAACTGAATTACGGCCTGCGCGACGACGCGGGCGTCAGGCAGATGCAGACGCGCCTGCGCGCGCTGGGCTATCTGAAATCCAGCTCGACCGGCGGCTACTGGGAGCAGACCGCGGAGGCGGTCGCCGCCTTCCAGCAGGCCGCGGGCCTGTCCGTCAACGGCAGGACGGCCACGGTGGAGATGCTGAACCTGCTCTACTCGGCCTCCGCGCCGGCCGCCGGCTCCACGCTCGCGCCGCAGGCGCCGGGCGATCCCACGCCGGCGCCGACCGAAGCGCCCGCACCGACCGAGCCCTCCAATCCCACGGAAGCGCCCGCCCCCACCGACGCGTCGATGTCCGTGCCCGCCAGCACCGAGCTGCGGGCCAACACGCAGAGCGACGACGTGCGCGCCATGCAGCTGCGCCTCAAGGAGCTGGGCTTCCTGGCCGCGAACGCCACGGGCGGCTATTACAGCGCGACCATCTCCGCCGTCGAGGCCTTCCAGACGGCCGCCGGCCTGCCGGTGAACGGCAAGCTGGCCTCTGCCGCCATGCTGGAGAAGCTGTTCTCCGCCGACGCGCCGAACGCCTACAGCATCATCTCGGACTACACCGACCTCACCTACGGCATGGTCGACGACGATCAGGTGCGCCTGATGCAGCGCCGGCTTTCCACGCTGGGCTATTTCAGCGGCACCGCGACCGGCAACTACTACTCGACCACCGGCCGGGCCGTCGCAAACTTCCAGACGGCCGTCGGCCTGAAGAGCGACAGCAAGCGGGCCACGGCCGAGATGCTGCGGCTGCTCTACGCGAACAACGCCCCCGCCTTCGGCACCACGCTCGCGCCCGTTGCCACGCCCTCCCCATCCGCCCCGGCTGAAACGGAGGCCCCGCCGGAATCGCAGCAAACGCCCGAACCGACGCCCGAGCCGACGCCGGCGCCCCCCGTCTACACCGACCTGACGTACGGCATGTCGGACAGCGAGGCCGTGAGCGCCCTGCAGGCCCGTCTGCGCGCGCTGGACTACCTCCACACCAGGCCCACCGGCGGCTACTACAGCATGACGGTCGAGGCCGTGGCGAAATTCCAGGCCGCGATCTATTTCGACGTCAACGGCCGCCTCGCCAGCGCGGCGATGCAGGAGATCCTCTTCTCCGAGGCTGCGCCTGTCTTCGGCACCATGCTGGCGACCCCCGCGCCCGAGGAAACGCCCGTGCCCGAAGCCACTCCGGAGCCCTCTTTGGCGCCGACCGCCACCTATGAGGATCTGGCCTACGGCACGTCGGACAGCGCGGCCGTGAAGGCGCTCCAGACCAGGCTGAAGGCGCTGGGCTTCATGAGCGTCACGCCGACCGGCAACTACTATTCGATGACCGTGGACGCCGTGAAGGCGTTCCTCAAATACGCCTACATGACCGGCGACGGCTACACCGCCACCGCGGAGATGCAGCAGCTGCTCTTTGCCGACAACCTGGCCGAGCTCATCGAGGCGCGCAGGCAGGCCAACGAGGATCGCCTGGCGGCCTACGCCGAGGCCAAGACGAACATCACGCTGAAGTCGGGCAGTCAGGGCGAGCAGGTGACGCTGCTCACCACGCGCCTCATCGAGCTGGGATACCTGGCCGGCAACGCGATTGACACCTACACCGGCGCCGTCGCCGACGCAGTGAAATGGTTCCAGAATTCCAACGGCCTGTCCGCGGACGGCGTCGCGGGTTCCCAGACGCTGAGCAAAATCTATACCGCCGACGTCATCTCGGCCGACGACAGCATGGTCAGCAGGCCGGAAACGACGCCCACCGAGACGAGCGGCAGCGTACGCAAGCCCTCCATCGGCACGGTGCGCAACGTGGACTTCTTCTCCACAGACGGCGCGAAGTACTTCGACCGCAAGAGCGGCGTCTTCCGCGACGGCGCGACGGCCATCGTGACCGACATCGCGACCGGCATCTGCTATCAGGTGAAACGCAGGGGCGGCTACAATCACGCCGACGTCGAACCGGTGACGGCCTTCGACACCTGGCAGATGTACCGCATCTACAGCCAGTGCTGGGCCTGGACGCGCCGTCCGGTTCTCGTAACGCTCTCCGACGGCACCTCGCTGGCGGCCTCCATCAACGGCATGCCCCACGGCGGCAGCAACATCACAAACAACAACATGGACGGCCACACCTGCATCCACTTCCTCAACAGCCGCACGCACGGCACCAACAACGTGGACGCCGCGCATCAGGCGGCGGTTTCCGCCGCGGCCAGCGCCAGCGTCAGCACGGTTCAGGCCAGGATCAACGCTCAGTAAAGCCAACGCAAACGGGGCGGCCCGGCGCGCAACGCGCCGGGCCGCCTCATTCCATATTCCTCTGTCGTCCTCTATCCAAACGTCCTCAGCGCGTTGAAGGTAAATGTCAGCTTGCCCCGGTCGACGAGCTCGTCGGTCATGAGCGCGACACGGTAGAGCGACTCGCCCCACAGCGCGCGCGCCTCGCCCTCGGGCACGGGCAGCGGTTCGCAGCGGGCCGTGAGGCCCTTCTCCCAGCGCAGCCGGACCGGACCAAGCTGGGCCCAGCCCGGACCCAGCCCCGGCTCAAACGGCGTGATGAAGCTGAACTCGATGCCATGCCGGCCGCTCAGCTCGAACAGCTCGATGAGTTGGACGGTGCCGGCGCCGCGCTCAAAAATCAGCGTGCGATGCCATTCATAGATGCCCGCCTGCGCCGGATAGGCCGGAGCCAGGTCCATCGAGAGCAGCGCATAGTCGTTCTCCAGGCGGCAGGAAACATCCTGAGCGCCAAACGACGCGCCCAGGCTCTGGCCCTGTCCGTCGATGACCGGCAGGTTGTGGAACATCGTGTCCTCGAGGAATCCGGCGTCCACCAGAACAGGCTCGCCCTCGCAGAACAGCACGAAATCGCCCGCGTCGGGGTGGGAGGTCAGCGTGCCGTTGCGGCCGCCGTGCGCGGCCAGGGCCAGGCCGTGCTCGGAGTCCTCATCGCCCCGCGCCACCATCATCTGGATGGCGTTGAAGAAGCCCTGCCGGCGGAATGGCGGGCGCGCGGGCGCGCGCTCCATGACGCCCGCGTTGAACAGATCCGCCACGCGGTGCAGCAGCCACTGGCCGTCCGCCTCCTGCGTCGGCTGTTCGCGGCGCAGGCACACGCCCAGGTCGCACAGCGCCTCGTCGCCGATGTAGTCGCCAATGCGGAACAGCAGCGCGCCGTCCAGCGCCGGGCGCATGGAGTGGCGGCCCGGGTTGACGAACCAGTTCTGGGCGATGTGGCAGAACACCGGAAAATGGCACAGCAGCTGAAGCTGCTTCTCGCGGCGCACATCCACGCGGCCCCGGCTCACCGAGAGCACCATCATCACCATATCCATCACCGGCTCGACGGCGGCCGTCCACTCATCGAGCCCGCCCGACACGCTGCCGTCGCCCGGCATGGCCGAGATCAGCTTGTCGAACAGCGTCCATGCCTTGCGCATGCACTGCCAGCGCTGCCGGTCGTTGCGCTCAAAGGTGAGGAAGGCCAGCGTGCAGCCGGCCAGGCAGCGCAGGACGTCGCCCTTCGGGCCGCACAGCCAAGCCATGTCCGTAAGGCCCAGGAAGGGACGCACGATGCGCCGGTCGATTTCCCGCTCCACGCGCTCGATGAGCTGTGAGGAGACGGCGTCCAGCCGGAAGGCCGCCATCTGCACCGCCAGCGCCAGGTCGGCCGCGGTCTCCGCCGCCGCCGCGTCCACGCGATGGTTCACGACGTCGGGCAGCGGCAGATTCTTCTGACCCAGCGCGAGCGGATTGCTGCCCGGCAGCACCCAGCTGCTCTCCTCGCAGATCGCCCACACCACATCGGCCAGCTTCATGTCGTATCGGCCGTCCGGCACGGCGCAGGTCCCCAGCACCAGGTCGCGCAGCATGGTGCGGCGGACGGCCCGGTTCGCCTCGAAATCCGCCGCGATGCCGGCCCGGCTGAAGCTGATGTAGCTCGACGCGGACAGCGGCGGCACGTCCCTGTCCAGCCAGCGGTCGGCATGCGAGGTGAGCCGGTAGCGCGCGTCGCCGGGCAGCTCGTCCCAGGCTTCGCGCACCTGTCCGGGCATGGCCATGAGGAATTCATCCGCGCCCTGAAGCTCAAAGAGCAGCGTGTCCAAATAGCGTTCCAGCATACTGTTCCCCCATCATTTCATGGCATAATCCGTCCGGGGCGGGGAACGCGGCGCTCAGTCCACCGCGACCCAGCCGCGCTTTTCCGCCGACTCCGCCATGCGATCCATCAGCTTCTGCAGGCGCGCGCCTTCCTCGAGCGACGGCGACGGCGTGAGGCCGCGCGCCACGCAGTCCAGGAAGCTGAAATAGCAGTGCATGTGCCCGCGCTCCCAGCCGACGGCATTCTTCGAGGGCAGGAACGCGCCGCCCGGCGCGGGATACCGGCCCACGCACTCGATGCGCGTGTAGCCGCGCAGCCCGCCCAGCGGCACCTCGGGCTGTGTGTTGTCATAGAACTCCAGCCATCCGGGATTCTCCAGATTCCAGCGAATCGCGCCCTTCGTCCCGGTGATCTCCAGAAACATCACGTCGGTCGTGCCCGCGGTGATCTTGCTCGCCTCCACGGTGCCCAGCGCGCCGCTCTTCAGCCTGAGCATCATCAGCGCGTGGTCCTCCGCGATGTCGCGGCACACGCCGCCCTCCCGCGTGGGGCGCTCCGGATAGAGCGTGTTCATGGCGCACAGCACCTCGGCGGGCTGCTGGCCGATGAGCCACGTCACCAGGTCGAGCGCATGCGAGCCGAGATCCAGCAGCACGCCGCCGCCCCGGCCCTGCTTCCAGCCCATGGGCTTGTCGGGATCGATGGAGCCGGAGTGCAGATAGCGGCAGGTGAAGGAGAGGATCTCGCCCAGCCGGCCCTCCTCCGCGAGCTGCTTCGCGCGCAGCGTCGCGGTAAAAAAGCGGTTGTTCAGCGCGAGCTGCGCCTTGCCGGGCGCGGCCTTCGCGGCCTCGAGAATGCGCAGCGCAGACGGATAGTCCACCGTCAGCGGCTTGTCTATGTAGATGCTCTTCCCCGCCTTCAGCGCGTCGATCGCCATGCGCTCATGCTCGTCGTTGGGCGTGCAGATGCTCACCACGTCGATGTTCGGATCGTCGAGCAGCGCGCGGTAATCCCCCGCGGCATACTCAAAGCCCAGCTCGTCGCGCGCCCTTTCGGCCTTGGAGACGGTGCGCGAACAGACGCCGACAAGCCTGGCCTGAAAGCCCGCGTCCGGATAAAACAGCGGCAGCGAGCGAATGGCCAGCGTATGCGTCCGGCCCATGAACCCCCAGCCAATGACGCCGATTCCGATGGTTTTCATGACAGAAATCTCCTTTTCGCCAGTAAGTAATGTCCGTTGTGTTTATTGTAGCTTTTTCGGCCCGGAAAGTCAACTCACTTCCGCGCCGCGCGGGGCCGCCGCATATAATACCATTTGACTGTGGGGAGAAAAGAGCATACGCCCGGCAAAATGGCGCGCGGCGGGACGATGGGGTCTGGCGGCGAACGGGGCGGCGCGCTCAAATGCGCGCTGCCGCGGCACAGGATCCGCGGCAGCGCGCTTCGTCATATGAAACTTATCCGGCATGAGGCGGAATCAGCCTTCCGCAAACTTCTCCCGGTTGATCCACAGCCCCAGCGCCGGGTTGGGGACGTAGTAGATCGTCTCCCCGTCTTCCAGCGTGTTATAGCCGTAGGACAGCCTGGCGGGATCGTAGCGGCGCGCCATCTCGTCATACGAGGCGGCGTTGTAGCCCACGCCGGCGATTTCCTCCTGGGAGATGTTCTTCACCGCATAGGTGATGCTGAACCGGCCGTCGGAGGAGCCGTGAATCATGTGCGCGGCGGCGCCCATGTTGGCCTTCAGGTCGGCGTTTTCAGGGTTGTTCAGCGCGTCCAGCGTGGCGAGCCGTCCGCGGTAGCCGTACTTGCGAATGAGCCGGTCAACCTGCTCGTCCTCGCCGAACTTGGCGACCCCGGGCGCCAGGATGATCAGCTCGCCGCCGTCCGCCATCGCCATGCGCGTGCGGTAGACCGCCTTGTTGCCCAGCCAGGTGCTCTTGAATTCACCGGGATCGAGATAGACCACGCACTTCCTGATGCCATGCTCCACGAAGTCGATGTTCTTCTGCTGGGACAGCCTGACCGCCTCCGTGAGGCAGTTGCGGCCCTCGCCGATGAACAGGCCGTGCGTGCGGATCCTGCCGCCGGGCGCCGTGGTCACCGTCAGCACGAACATGATGGGGCGCTTGTTCAGGAAATGCTCCATGCCGTAGTCGAACAGCTTGCGCACCGGCGTGTGGTCCTTGCCCATCATGCGCTCCATGCCGTAGACCGCGCCCACCATGTGGCTCTTGTTGATCATATCGCTGCCGCCCACGCCCACAAACAGGTTTTTCGCGTGGTTGGACATGCCGATCACCTCGTGGGGCACCACCTGGCCGGGCGAGATGATGAGATCATACGATTCGTCCATCACGCGCCTGTTGATCTCCACGCTCAGCGGCTCGTGCCAGAGCCCCTCGGTCACTTCCTCCAGATAGGCGCCCGGAATCTCGCCCAGCCTGATCACATCGTTGCGCCAGTCGTGCGCGATGAGCTTTTCAAACGGAATGTCGCCGAACATGACCCGGGCCTGCTCCCGGCTGACGGGATCGTGCGTGCCCAGCGCGGGCATGATGTCCACCTGAACGCCCGCGTCTGTCAGGGCGTGATAGTACACATTGGTGATAAAGCCCGCGTTGGAATGGAAGCGGGTGAAATCCGGCGGCAGAATCAGCACCCTGCGAAGCGTCCTGCCTTCCAGCGACTTTCGCAGCGCGGCGCGGATCTCCTCTTCGGTCAGGCCGGTCTCCGCCTGCGCGATGGTGAAAATATCGTTCATGTTTCTATCCCCTATTCCTGCGTCGGTGGTCGCGCATTGTCTGCCGGCAGCGCGGGGCGCCTGGCTTCTTCCCTCGCCTTCACGCGGCGCTCCGGCGCTTTACGCGTTGTAGGTGGACGCCGCGGTGTCGCCGCCGTGGCCGGTCCAGTTGGTGTGGAAGAACTCGCCGCGCGGGGCGTCCAGGCGCTCGTAGGTGTGCGCGCCGAAGTAGTCGCGCTGCGCCTGCAGCAGGTTCGCGGGCAGCCGCTCGGTGGTATAGCCGTCGAAATAGCTGAGCGCGGAGGTCATGGCCGGGGCGGGCACGCCGTGCGTCACGGCCGCCGCGACCACCTTGCGCCAGGCGGGAACCAGCTTCTCGATGGTTTCCTTGAAATACGGGTCGAGCAGCAGGTTGCTCAGCTCGGGATTGTTGTCGTAGGCCTCCTTGATCTTGCCCAGGAACACGCTGCGGATGATGCAGCCGCCGCGCCACATCAGCGCGATGCCGCCGTAGTTCAGGTTCCAGTTGTAGGTCTTCGCCGCGGAGCGCATCAGGGTGTAGCCCTGCGCGTAGGAGATGATCTTGCTGGCGTAGAGCGCCTGGCGGATGGCCTCGATCAGCTCGGCCCTGTCGCCCTCGTAGGCGGGGATGGCGCGGCCGAAGGCCCTGGCGGCCGTCACGCGCTCCTCCTTCATGGCGGAGAGACAGCGGGCGAACACCGCTTCGCCGATCAGCGTCAGCGGCACGCCTTCGTCCAGCGCGGCGATGCCCGTCCACTTGCCGGTGCCCTTCTGGCCCGCCGTATCCAGGATCTTCTCGACGATGGGCTCGCCGTCGGTGTCCTTATAGGCCAGAATGTCGCGGGTGATCTCGATCAGGTAGGAATCCAGCTCGGTCTCGTTCCAGGCTCTGAACACCTCGTGCATCTCGTCGTCGCTCAGGCCAAGCAGGTCGCGCATCAGCTGGTAGGCCTCGCAGATCAGCTGCATGTCGCCGTACTCGATGCCGTTGTGAACCATCTTCACGAAGTGGCCCGCGCCGTTTTCGCCCACCCAGTCGCAGCAGGCGGAGCCGTCCTCGACCTTGGCGCAGATGGCCTGGAAAATATCCTTCACATGGGGCCACGCCGCGGGCGATCCGCCGGGCATCATGCTCGGGCCCTTCAGGGCGCCCTCTTCGCCGCCGGATACGCCGGTGCCCACGTACAGCTTGCCCTTGGACTCCACATACGCCGTGCGCCGGATGGTGTCCGGGAAGTGGCTGTTGCCGCCGTCGATGATGATGTCGCCGTCATCCAGCAGCGGCAGCAGGGTCTCGATCATGCTGTCGACCGCCTGGCCGGCCTTGACCATCAGGAACACCTTGCGGGGCGATTCCAGATTCGCCACCAGCTCCTCGAGGCTGTGGCAGCCGATGATGTTTTTGCCGGCCGCGCGGCCGTTCACAAACCTGTCCACCTTCTCCACCGTCCGGTTGAACACCGCCACGGTGAAGCCCTTGGATTCCATATTCATGACCAGATTCTCGCCCATCACAGCGAGGCCGACCAGGCCGATGTTGGCTTTCTTCATGATATACGCCCTCCCGTTTTATCTCTGCACGCGCGCATTGCCCGCGTAGACATCCCAGACCTGCTTCTCATCGGCCGGCTCCGCGTAGTCGTTCAGGCTGCTCGCCGCCATCACGCCGGACGCCCAGCCGAACTGCACCCACTTCCGGGCCTCCCAGCCGCGCAGGACGCCGTACAGCAGGCCGCCTGTGAAGCCGTCGCCGCCGCCGATGCGGTCCAGCACCTGGATCTCGCGGGGCTCCTCGACGAACCATTCGCCCTCCGCCAGCATGATCGCGCCCCACAGGTGCTCATTCGCGGAGAGCACCTGGCGCAGCGTCGTGGCGAACACGCCGGCGTTCGGATACTTCTCCTTCACCTGCATGATCATCGCCTTGAAGCTCTCGATCTTGGCCGCCAGCCCCTTGCCGCCCGTCTCGGGGCCGGCAAAGCCCAGGCACAGCTGGAAATCCTCCTCGTTGCCCACCAGGATGTCCGCGCAGGAGGCGATCTGGTGGAACGCCTCGCTCAGCTCGGCCTCGCGGCCCTTCCAGAAGGACGCGCGGTAGTTCAGGTCAAAGCTGACCAGCGTGCCGTACTCCTTCGCCACCCTGGCCAGCGCCAGGCAGCACTGGGTGGTCTCCGGGCTCATCGCCGCGATCAGGCCGGAGATGTGCAGAATGCCCACGCCCTCGCGGCCGAAGATGCGCTCGATGTCGAAGTCTTCAATGGAAAGCGTACGGCCGACCTCGCCGGCGCGGTCGTTCCAGACGCGCGGCGCACGCAGGCCGAAGCCGGAGTCGGCGATGTTGAACTGATGGCGATAGCCCCACGGGCCGCCCTGCTCGACCTCCAGGCCCTCATAGCGGATGTTGCGCGCGCGCAGGCCGGAGCGGATGATCTCGGCGATCGGGCTGCCCTTGACAAACCTGGTCAGCACCAGGCACTCCTGACCCAGCGAGGACGTGGTGTTCAGCACATTGCTCTCCGCGCTGGTCACCTGCATATAAAAGCGATTGCTGTTTTGGACCGCCATGCGATCTTCCGGCGTGATGCGCACGCCCATGCTGGTCGGACACGCGATGGCGTACCGATAATTTTCACGAAGCTTCACACTGTTTTCCTCCTCATGTCTCAGTCGTCTGCCGCTTCCATAAACCCGCCATGTTACCATCATCATTATGGCATGTAAACGCGAAGCTGTCAAGCGCGGAACGGCTTTTTCTTCCGGAAGGCGCTGCGCAAATAATTATCCTTAATGTCTATTGACATTATAGACATTAAGGCGTATAATAGGCCCATTCCATCCAGAGGCGGCCGGACACAGGCGTCAATCAGGCGATTGAGCCCCGTCCGGATGAGGCGTCGGATGCTTCCGCCTGCCGGATACAGGCGCGAAAGAGAGGAGGTACGGCCATGCGAGACAGGTTCTTCTCCGTGCTGCTGAGCCGAAACCGAATGCGCGGCTGGCGGTCAAGCGGTAAAACAGGCATTTCAAAGGGCGCCGGACCCGGCCGGATCCGGGCGGCGTCTCCACACCGGACCATTTGAAGGGAGAATAACCATGTCTGATATCAGGAATTCCGCCAATTGGGCTTTTGAAACCAAGCAGCTGCATGTCGGCCAGGAGCAGGCCGATCCCGCGACCGACGCCCGGGCGGTGCCGATCTATGCCACCACGTCCTACGTCTTCCATAACAGCGAGCACGCGGCGGATCGCTTCGGCCTGCGGGACGCCGGGAACATCTACGGCCGCCTGACGAACCCGACGCAGGGCGTCTTTGAAGCCCGGATTGCCGCTTTGGAGAACGGCAGCGCGGCGCTGGCCGTGGCCTCCGGCGCGGCGGCCATCACCTACACGTTCCAGGCGCTGGCCAGGGCCGGCGAGCACATCGTCGCCTCAAAGACCATCTACGGCGGCACCTTCAATCTGCTGGCGCACACCCTGCCGCTGACCTGCGGGATCACCACGACCTTTGTGGATCCGGATCAGGACGGCGCCTTTGAGGCGGCCATTCGGCCGGACACCAAGGCCATCTTCATCGAGACGCTGGGCAATCCCAACGCCAACATCATCGACATCGAGGCGGTGGCCTCCATCGCGCACGCCCACGGCATCCCCCTGGTGGTGGATTCCACCTTTGCCACCCCGTATCTGGTGCGCCCGATTGATTACGGCGCGGATGTCGTCGTGCATTCCGCCACCAAGTTCATAGGCGGCCACGGCACGGCCATTGGTGGCGTGATTGTGGAGGGCGGAAAGTTCGACTGGAAAGCCGGCGGGAAATATCCCTGGATCAGCGAGCCCAACCCCAGCTACCACGGCGTTTCCTTCTGCGACGCGGCAGGCCCGGCCGCCCTCGCCACGTACATCCGCGCCATTCTCCTGCGCGACACCGGCTCCACGCTCTCCCCCTTCCATGCCTTTCTCTTTTTGCAGGGGCTGGAGACGCTTTCGCTGCGCGTGGAACGCCATGTTGAGAACGCGCTGAAGATTGTGGACTATCTCGCCCATCACCCCAAGGTGGAGGCGGTGCACCACCCCTCGCTCTCGAGCGAGCCCAGCCACGCGCTGTATAAGAAGTACTTCCCGAACGGCGGCGGATCCATCTTCACCTTCGAGATCAGGGGCGGCAGCGACACGGCCAGGAAATTCATCGACAATCTGGCGATCTTCTCCCTGCTGGCCAATGTGGCGGACGTAAAGTCCCTCGTCATTCACCCCTATACGACAACGCACAGTCAGCTGACCGATGAAGAGCTGCTCGACCAGGGCATCAGGCCGAATACCATCCGCCTGTCCATCGGCATCGAGAAGGTCGACGACCTGATCGCCGCGCTGGACGCCGCTTTCGAGGCGATCGGTTGACGCCGGAATCCGGCCGGGGGCGCATCGACAAAACGAAAACAGGGCTGTCCCAATTCATCACAGGGACAGCCCTGTTGCCGCGAGGGAGGCTTCCTTCCGCCGTCAGATTTCGCACGGACACGCCGCCGGCCGGGCCTGGTCGAGCAGCTGCCGCAGGCTGACGGATTTCAGATAATCCCGCACGACGCGGTCCAGGCCCTCCCAGGCGGGCAGCGTCATGCAAAAACCACACCGGCTGCAGGCGTTCGGCTGGCGCTCGAGGCAGGCGACCGCGTGCAGCGGGCCCTCCGTCAGGCAGAGTATGTCCCACAGCGTTACTTCTTCCGGCGAGGCCAGGAGCCGGTAGCCCCCGCTCTTTCCCCGCTTTATTCCCAGAATGCCGGAGGATGCCAGCGGCGGAGTGAACGCCTCCATGTATTTCTTTGAAATCTGCTGACGGGCTGCGACATCCTTCATGGGGACGTATCCGTCGCCCTGATGCGTGGCTATGTCCAGCAGCATGCGCACCGCGTAACGTCCTTTGGTGGATATCAGCATTTTGCTCGCCCCTTCGTCTGTTCTGCCGCTGTGTTACCGATCATTCGACAAGTCAGGAGAAGCCGCCGGTCCGCGCCGTGAACAGGCTGAGCTTTCCGGGCAGGCGTCAGCACGTCGCGCCCGGGATCAGCCAGGCGCGCGGCAGCAGCTTGGCGATCAGGCGGTACAGCCTGTACACGAGCGTCGGCGTATAGACCTCCCGTCCCCTGAAGGCCTGCCGGACAGCGCCCGCGGCCACCCGGTCCGGCGCGATGTGCGGAATGCGCTCGAACAGCCTCGAACGGCCCGATATGCCGGCCACATCGAGAAATTCCGTGTCCATCGGGCCAGGGCACACGGCCAGCACGTTGACGCCGCGCGGCCGGAGCTCCTCCCGAAGCGCGCGCGACAGGCTCAGCGCATAGGCCTTCGTCGCGGCATAGGTCGCCATGCGCGGCGTGGGCACAAACGCCGCGATGGAGCTCACGTTGACGATGGCCGCGCCCCGCTTCATGAACGGCGCGGCCAGCGCGCACAGCGCCGTCAGCGCGCCGCAGTTCAGCGCGGTCATATTCAGCTGCGAGGACACGCTGCTCTTTTCCAGCTCGCCCAGCGTGCCAAAGCCCGCGTTGTTCACCAGCAGCCGGATGTCCGGCCGCCGTTCGGACAGAAAGCGGGCGATTTCATCAAACCCCGCGGGATCGGTCAGGTCGAGCGCCAGCAGATGCGTCTTCACGCCGGTCAGATCGGCCGCGACGGCCTCCAGCCTGTCCCGCCGGCGCGCGATGAGCAGATACTCGTCGATCTCCGGGTGCTGATCGCGCACCGCCTTCACAAATTCCCGCCCCAGCCCGGCCGAAGCGCCGGTAATCACCGCCATACTCATGCCGCATCAGCCCTTTCTCTCCAGGATGAGCCGCGCCGGCAGCTCCAGCAGCGCCGCCGTCTCCCGCATGAGGGCGCGCGCCGCCTGCGCGGACAGAGCGCGCGGGTTCCAGCACAGCGACAGCCGGTCGAAGCCCACCCACAGGCAGGCGTCCGCCCGGTCCGGAGGGATGCAGGCCGACTCGCCCGGCTCGCTGTCCGTTTCCAGGATGACCTCGGCCGATTCGCCGGTGCCGGCGCAGCACAGCGCGGCCAGCTCGTCGCGCGTGATGTCCAGCAGCTTCGCGGTGCGCGTGAGCTCCGCCGGATCATAGGCGCGGCTGCGGAACGCCAGCTCGCCGCGCGGCGCGGGCGCCGTGACCGGACTGGGCGGCAGCACGACCGCGGGCCGGCTCTCCGCCGCCGGCGCAGAGACGTCCGCGGATTCCCCTTCCTTCAGTTCATCCGCCACCGGCGCTTCCGGTTCGGCCCCGGGCTGGTCGTCGCCTGCGAACAGCTCCTCCGGATCGTCCGGCACCTCGCAGGCATCGTAGGCGTTCAGCGGATTTTCAACGATCAGACAGATCTGCGCGGCCCGGAGCGCAAATCGCATGGCGCCGGCGCACTCGCGCGCGTTGACCGGCGCGATGACGCGCGCGCCCGGCATGGCGGGACAGCGCCGCGCGCGCATGCGGATGACCAGCGGCGCGCGCGACGCGCGGGGCAGCGCGTCCAGCGCCGCCCGCAACCGCTCGCCGGCATCGCGCACGGCGGTCACGTCGAGCACCGTGCGCAGGCCGGCCTGCGCGCAGCCCAGCGCGAAAGCCAGGCCCGCGTCTCCGGAAAGGGGCAGCGTCAGGCGCCGGCTGAGCGAAACAGGCTCGGCCGTGGGATTGGCGTCGACGTGAATGACGATCAGGTTGTCCATGGTTTCGGCGGCCTCGTCCAGCACCGCCTGGATGGCCGTTCCACAATTCATTCTGCTCATAACAGCTCCTCCGGCGTCGCATATCCCTCGAGAATCAGCACGCTGTTCAGCCGTTCCAACGGATCGGCCGGCGTGTCCTCGTCGTCGAGCGGCTGATCCGCAACGCATTCGATCAGCGTGGGTCCGTCGCCCTCGCGGGCTTTGTCCACTGCCAGGCGAAGCGCGGGCAGCAGCTTCATGACGCTGCGCCCGTCCACCGGGATGCACTCCATGTCCGCCGCCATCACGCGCGAGGACAGCTCGTCCAGCGCGGCCTCGGAGCAGCTCACCAGCAGCACCAGCGGCAGATTCAGCCGCACTGCCAGCGAAATGGCCTCATACAGCCGCTCCGTCTCCGCCACGGCCGCCGCCGCCACGCCGCCTTCGTTCTTCTTCTGAAGCGCACAGGCTGCCCCCGCCGCAAGGGACGGATCGGCCGGCCCCACGCCGAAATCGCCGGACAGCGCCGACTCCGCGGGCAGCAGCGCCGGGCCGCCCGCATACAGATCGCCCGCATCGAGCAGCGCGAGCGTCACCGCGGCCGCCGCGGCCAGGGGCTCGTCGCCGCCGTGGGCCACGAGCCGACTCAGCAGCGCGCGTATCTTCAACAAAAGCTCCTTCAAGCACAACACCCGCTTTCGTTCCCCAGGATATCTCTATTATACACCAGGCGCATGTTTCTCAATCGGGAAAACGGGCCCTTACAGGACCGGCCGCCCGTTCTCAACGATCACCCTGCCCCGCGCCATGCACAGATCCACGTGCAGCGCCTCGTCCAGCAGCAGGAGGTCCGCGTCGAAGCCCGCGGCCACGCGCCCCTTCTTCGCCGCGCCGATGCGCCGCGCCGGGGTGTCCGTGGCCATGCGGATGGCGTCGCACAGGGGGATGTCCGCCCGCACCAGCGTGCGCACCAGCCGGCTCATCGTGGCCACGCTGCCCGCGAACGCCTCGCGGCTGGGCAGCTTCATCACGCCGTCCTCGTAGACGCAGGGCTGGCCGTTGCGCTGGATATAGGTCGCGCCCTCCTCCTGGCGCGTCGCCGCGAATTCCAGGCCGTCCGTGACGGCATACATCTTTTCGGCGCCCTTGCATCGATAGATCAGCCGCAGCAGCGGCAGCGGCAGGTGACAGCCGTCCGCGATGACCTGCACGGTCAGGCGCTCCATCTCGAGTCCGGCCTCGACCACGCCCGCCACGCGGAACGCGTGCCGGCGCACCACGCTTGAACAGCCCGAATACAGATGCGTAACGTCTGAAAAGCCGCTCAGCGCCGCGCGCGACACCGTCTCATAGTCGGCGTCGCTGTGCGCGACGGACGCCACCACGCCCAGGTCGTTCAGGCGGCGGCCCAGGGCCAGCGCGCCGTCCAGCTCCGGCGCCACGCCCATCATCCGCAGCGACGGACAGTCCTCAATCAGCGCGCGCAGATCGGCCTTTGAGGGAACCAGCAGCGCGTCCGTGGACTGCGCGCCGCCCTGCGCGGGCGAGAGGCACGGCCCCTCCTGATGCACGCCGAGTATGGTCGAAAGGCAGCGCTCGTCCCTCATGGCGCGGCTCACGGCGTCGCCGGCAAGCGCCATGTCCTGAAGCGGCATGCTCAGGGTCGTGGGCAGAATGGCCGTCGTGCCGTGCAGCGCGTGGGCGTTTGCCATGGCCGTGACCGCTTCCGGCGCGCCTTCCATAACGCTGCGGCCGCCGCCGCCATGCACGTGCAGATCGATGTAGCCCGGCCCGAGTATTTTGCCCTTCGCGTCGATCACGCGCGCAGCCTTTGGCGGATCGATGTGATCGGCGATCGCCTCAATACGGCCGCCGCGCACCAGCACCGCCGTGTCGCGCAGCTCAAACGGCGTGCACACGCGCGCATTGACAAACAGAACATCCATAAACGGAACCCCCCCTTCGGGCCAGCGCCCGCCTTCTGCGCCCATTATATCATAAAAACACGCCCGTGTGGCACAATTACGCAACAAATTCTTCATGCTCTTTCAGGATGCATCATGCTTGACAATCGGCTCCGGGAATTGTATGCTATAGAAGATGTGTTTCCACATCGCTTTTTTCCGTTTTATTCTGTTTTCGGGAGGTGGAGCCGGATGGACGCTGGCGGTCAGTGTCTGACGATTGAAGGCGTGCCGCGAAGTAGCAGCGCGCGTGCATCCGGCTTTCACCGGGCGCACCGCTGATATTTTCCGCCGCCTCACTTTCATCAGAACGCATAACGCCATGGCACCGATGCAAACCCTGCATGAGGTGTCTTGTTTTGCTGACGAGAAAGGAGGATGAACCCATTGGATCGGGAGATCATGCACAGCCGGCTGATGCAGCTGGTTGACAACAACAAAAAGAATGAGCTGCGCGGGGCGCTGCTCATGCTCAATGTCGTCGACATCGCGGAATTCATGGAAGGGCTTGAAAGCGACAAGCTGCTGATGGTGTTCCGCATCCTGCCCAAGGACATCGCCGCGGACGTGTTCGCCTACATCAACAGCGACCAGCAGCAGCAGCTCATCCAGCTGATCGGCGACAGCGAAATTCACTCGCTGATGGAGGAGATGTTCCTGGACGACACGGTGGACTTCCTGGAGGAGCTGCCGGCCACGGTCGTCAAGCGGGTGCTTCAAAACACCGAGCCGCAGACGCGCGCGCTCATCAACCAGTTTCTCAAGTACCCGGAGAATTCCGCCGGTTCGATCATGACCATCGAGTTCGCCGAGTTCCACAGCCACCTCACCGTGAAGGAGGCCATGGACTCGCTGCGCAAAACCGGGCTCGACAAGGAGACCATCAACACCTGCTATGTCATCGACCCCAGCCGCCACCTGATCGGCACGGTTACCCTTCGCCGGCTGATCCTGTCGGACGACGACAGGCTTGTGACGGACATCATGAGCACGAGCTTCGTCTCCGTCAAAACGCTGGACGACCAGGAGGCCGTCGCGGACAAGGTGCGGAAATACGACGTTCTGAGCATTCCCGTGGTGGACAACGAGGGCCGGCTGGTCGGCATCATCACCGCGGACGACATCATGGACGTCATCGAAGAAGAGAACACCGAAGACATCGAAAAGATGGGCGGTCTGCTTCCGTCCGACGACGAGTACCTCAAGACCCCCATCCTCACGCTGTTCAAAAACCGCATTCCCTGGCTGCTCATCCTGATGATCTCCGCCACGTTCACCGGCATGATCATCACGCACTTCGAGGGCGTGCTGAGCGACGCCGGCAAGCTGGGCGTCCTGCTCACCGCCTGCCTGCCCATGCTGATGGATACCGGCGGCAACTGCGGCGCGCAGGCCTCCACGCTGGTCATCCGCGGCCTGGCGCTGGGGCAGGTGGAATTCCGGGACATCCTGCGCGTGTGGTGGCGCGAGGCGCGCGTGGCGCTGCTGGTCGGCGCAGTGCTGTGCGTCGTCAACGTCATCCGCCAGCTGGTCCTGTACTACATCTCTCCGGGCATCTCGCCGGACACGGTGCGCGTGACGATCATCGTCTCTCTGGCCATGTTCTTCACCGTGCTGATCGCCAAGTCCATCGGCTGCACCCTGCCGCTGCTGGCCAAGAAGATCGGCCTTGACCCCGCGCTCATGGCCAGCCCCATCATCACCACGCTGGTGGACGCCTGCTCGCTGACCATTCTCTTCTCCATCGCGACCGTCGCGCTGTGATCGGCCGCGCATAACAGCAAATCACCCCGCACATACTATGCGCGGGGTGATTTGCTGTTATGCGCCATATTTTCCGGAAACCGCGCCGGCCGGGCAGGCCGATTCCGCCGCCCAGCCGCCAGGACGGCGATAAGCCCGTCCAGAGCGATGTGCTCGGCAGCTACACCGGCGTGCCATCTGACGGCGGAACGCCCGTGCAGGACGCGGACGACCTGTAGCGGGTCATTCCCCGATCCAGCGATAGTGCCCCGTAACGGGCTTGTAGTTCAGCGCGTCCTCCTCGAAGGCGCCGTGGCCTGTGTGGTGAATGATCCAGGGGCGGCCGTCGGCATTGCGCCGGTCGGACACGATGCCCACGTGCCCCTCGTAGAACACCACATCGCCCGGCTGCCACTCGGCGACGCGCGTCGTGTCGGTCGTCAGAGAGAGCGCGTGCCGCTGGAAGTAAACCTCCAGATTGACCACGCGCCGGAAGTCGATATTCGTGTCGGGCATGCCGTCGGGCAGAGGATAGCGCCCGGAATGCGCCGCGATGTCTGCGTCCAGCATCGCCTTGAAATCATAGCCCGCGCCCCTGAGCGCCTGCCAGACGACATCCGCGCACACGCCCCGTCCCGCCGGCGGATAGCCGCCCGCGTAATACTCGGCGTCGTACGCCGGATTCGTGCGCACGTAGGCCCGCGCCGAGAGCATGATGTCGGAATAATCATCCAGCAAATCGCGATCGCGGTCAGTGGGGCTGTGCACCGTCGCGATACCGAAACGCACGCGCGTATACAGCGCCTGCAGCGCCAGGCCGATCCGCGGCCATAAGAGCGCAGCCAGCGCCGCCAGCAGCAGGAGCGCCAGCAGGCGGCGCAGCCGGCGCGGCCGGCGCCTGACCGACTCACGCGGAAGCTGCTCAGAATCCATATCCATTCGGGTCGTCCCGAGCGCCGGATGAACCGCATCCCTCATGGCGTCAGGCCGGAGGAGCGTCACTCAACCTTGGTGAAGGCGTCCTTGCCCAGGCCGCAGACCGGACAGACCCAATCCTCGGGAATATCCTCAAACGCGGTGCCCGGCGCGATGCCGCCTTCGGGATCGCCCACCTCGGGATCATACACATAGCTGCACGGGCATTCATACTTATCCATGATGTCAAACCTCCGTTTCAACGTGTTGACATTATTATATCTCATTTCCGCGTTGTGCACAAGGGGGGATGAAATATATTGTATTGCTCGGGATAATCCCACAAATCATCGCGCAGGCCAATCACACATTTTCTCCCTTTAGAGATCGACCGTCAAACCTTCTTTATAGTCTGAAATCAAGGCCCCCGATCACAACGATTGCATCTATTGAGGCTTACGTATGTTATATTTGCCATCACAGTTCAGCCAATTCGTTAAGAACGGCAAACCGCACCTTGCCATAGTCGTTACGTGGAATTTCATTGATTACGAATACCTTGAAGGCTGAATTATGAATATTCGTCTTTCCGCTGATGAAGGGGACGACCTCGTCCCTGAGCGCAGCATCGGTCGTGAATATATTCATCCGCTTGTCGTCGCCGGTGCAGACAAAGTCCGCCTGCGGATACTGCGTCTTCAGGATTCGCTCCGTCTCATCCAGACTGACGCGCAAGCCGAACAGCTTCAGGAATCTGCCCTTGCGGCCAATGATGAAATAGAAGCCATCCTGATCCCGCTTCGCGATGTCGCCAGTGTGGTATTCGCCGCAGAACTCGTCGCCCTTCATCAGGTCGTCGCGGCAAATGGCATAGCCCATCGTGACGTTGGGGCCACGATAGCCAAGCTCGCCGGTGACAGTGCCATCCTCGTTCTGCACTTCATCCAAGAGAAACAGCTCGCCATTTGGGATAGCCTTGCCCATGCTGCCGACCTTTTCAAGGGCCTTTCCCGGGTCGAGGAACGCCATGCGGGCGCTGGTCTCGCTGGTGCCAAAGGTGGCGCAGAATCGCTTGCCATTGTTCTTGCAATAGCTGGCGATCCAGGTGAACATCTTGTCTGTCAGCTTTCCGCCGCCCTCGGCCAGGGTGTGCAGCTTGGGAAGATCCATCTTATCGAAGCCCACGCGCCGCATGATCTCATAGCTGAAGGGTACGCCGCAGAAGCTGGTGCCCTCGTTGACCCTGATGAATTCCCAGAAATTCGGGTCCATCAGATTGGCCTTTACCATAAGCACGGACGCACCAACCACGAGATGGCTGTTTATGACATTCAGGCCCATGGTGTAGTTCATGGGCAGATCGCAGATACCAACTTCATTTACAGACCAGGAGAAAACCTTGGCTACGTTTTCTGCATTGGCCTCCAGATTGCCGTATTTATGCCGTACCAGCTTGGGGCTTCCAGTTGATCCAGAGGTGGTAAGCAGCATAGACAGCTTATCGTTCAGTGTATACGGGGCATAAGCTGTTTTCAGCAACACATATCCATATGCCTCATGCACCCTTTCCCCTCCGATTGCATCCACCATACGCTCCGGCACCCAATAATAGCTGGGCTGATACATGGTTTCCAAGTTCACGCGCAGTTCCTGATCCAACCCGGCGCTCAACAGCAGCGGGACCTGCCGGTTGTTTTCAAAGGCCATGTAGCCGATCAGCGAACCGGCGCAGTTTTCACACAGGCAGAAGATCACGCAACGGGGCAGATTGAGGGCCGCAAAGGCGTCGATGGCGCCGCAAACCTCCCCATAGGTCAAGACATAGCCCGAATCATCCTTGATGGCTATTTTGTCCTTGGGAAATTGATCGACCTTCAGAAACATTTTAGATTTTCCCTCTTTTCGTTGTCATTCCATGTTTCTACATGATGGTGCATCCGTCCACCGCCAGCACCTGCCCGGACACATAGGTGGACAGATCGGAAAGCAGGAACAGGCAGGCCCCTGCGATATCCTCCGGCTCCGCAAGCCGTCCCATGCAGATATTGCTGATCCTGTTTTTCAGTTTTTCAGGGTCGGCCTGCTGCATCATAGCGGTGTTCGTCAAGCCCGGCGCCACGGCGTTGACCCTGATTTTCTTATCCGCCAATTCCTTGGCGGCGGACTTGGTCAGAGAAACCACCGCGCCTTTGGTGGCGGAGTAGACCAGCTGACCTCGGTTTCCGCGAAGCGCGGTCATGGACGCGATATTGATGATGCTGCCGCCCTCTTCCTGCCTGCCCATCACGCGGCTGACGATCTGGAGCATATTAATGGTACCGTAAACATTCACGGAAAACATTTTTTCCATGTTGCTCCGGCTGATCATGCCGATCAGCTCATTGAATTCCACGCCGGCGTTATTGACCAGGCCGTCGATGTGGCCGCAGGCTTTTTTTACCTGTATCACAGCGTTTTTGGCTTCAGTTTCGCTGCTGATATCGAAATACAGCGGCAGCACCTTTCCCGGTCCTTCCGCGTTCACCGCTTCGTTCCATGCTTCCACAGCGCCTTCCCGCACGTCGTTGGCGTACACGGTCGCGCCGTTCCGGGCGAACAGCGTCGCCATCGCCTGGCCGATGCCCCGACCGGCCCCGGTCACCAGGATCACCTTTCCATCCAGCAAATGATAGCCGTTCATATCTCTATCGCTCCCAGACAACCGAAATTTCATGCACCTTTTCCTGCATCGGCGGCTGGTATTTCTTTTTCAGAAACTCCGGCGCCACCTGCGGGAACAGCGCGCAGCAGAGCATATCCTCCTCCGTATGGGCAAATGCCGAGGTTTCCCGCCGCATGGTCTCCATCTCAGGCGCGATGAGGTCCGCCGGCCGGCAGGTGATGATTTCCTCCTCGCCAAGCGCCTTGCGACGCACGTCCTCGTTGACTTCGCCGGGCAGTCGGCCATACTCCCCCTTCAGCAGCATTTTGGATTCCTTGGGGAACATCTTGTAGCGCTCGCCGCTGATCACGTTCAGAACTGCCTGGGAACCCACGATCTGGCTCGTGGGCGTTACCAGAGGCGGATAACCGAAATCCTTGCGTACTCTTGGCACTTCCTGCAGGACTTCTTCAAACTTATCCTCCGCGTTCGCCTGTTTCAGCTGACTGAGCAAATTGGAAAGCATCCCGCCCGGCACCTGATACAAAAGGGTATTTGGATCAACGCGAAGTACCTTGGGATTCAGTATCCCTTCATCCTGCAATTTCTGAGCAACCGTTTTGAAATGTCTTGCCGCCATACTCAGCTTTTTTTGATCCAGCCCGGTATCCCTGGCCGTCCCGGCAAACGCAGCGACCATCGATTCAGTAGCAGGCTGAGACGTGCCGTTGGCAAGGGGGGACAAAGCGCAGTCGATGATGTCTACGCCAGCCATAGCGGCAAGCATATAAACCATGGTCCCAGTGCCCGTGGTATTATGCGTATGCAGATGAATCGGAACAGAAACCCGTTCCTTCATCTTTTTGATAAGCGTATAGGTATTCATTGGCAGAAGCAAATTGGCCATGTCCTTAATGCAGATTGTATCGGCGCCCATCTGCTCCAACAGCATGGCCAGGTTCACGAAATAATCATCATTGTGCACTGGGCTGGTGGTATAACTGATCGCGGCTTCGCATATTGCGCCATTTTTCTTTACGGATTTCATGGCCATTTCCATATTACGGGGATCGTTCAGCGCATCGAACACACGGATGACGTCGATACCGTTTTCAACGGATTTCCCCACAAACGCTTCCACAACGTCATCAGCATAGTGGCGATAGCCCAGCAAGTTTTGCCCACGAAGCAACATTTGCAGTTTTGTATTGGGCAGGACCTTTCGCAGCGTTCTGAGCCTTTCCCATGGATCTTCGTTCAGAAAACGCATACAGGCGTCAAATGTCGCTCCGCCCCAGCATTCAATCGACCAGTAGCCAATGCTGTCCAGCACTTCGCATGCGGGAAGCATATCCTCCAGCCGCATCCGAGTCGCCGCCTGAGACTGATGAGCGTCACGAAGAATTGTATCTGTAATGAACAGCTTTTGTTCCGGCATCTCTAATTGGAAACTCATGTGTACAATTCCCCTTATTCCCCAATTTCAAACAGGGCAGCACCGCCCTGAACTGTATCGCCCTGCTTGACGTGCAGCGCAACAATTTTTCCTTCCTTCGGCGCAACAATCTCGTTTTCCATTTTCATGGCTTCCAGCACAAGGATAGCCTGGCCTTTCTGCACCGTTTCACCAACATTTGAATGCACTTTAAGGATGGTACCGGGCATGGGGCTCACAACGGCGTTTGCCGCCGCAGAAGGCTGCACACCGGCCTGCTGAGACGCAGTCTTTACGGCAGGCTGGGATGGAACGGCTGCCGGCGCAGGCTTGGGCTGCGACGAAATCACAGCGCTTCCATCAATCTTCTCAACTTCCATTTCATATGTTCTGCCGTCAAAACTGATGCGATACTTACTCATGCTTTTACTCTCCTAACTTGTACTTTTTGTAACTTATATGGTGATCTTCAATGTACTGCGCCAGGCTGCTCTTATGCACTTCCCGAAACGATACGATCCGCAAGGCCGATACATCCAGTTTCTCTTCCTCCGCAATGGCGGCCACGGCCATTAGCGCAATCTGTTCCTGAGTCAATTCCATACAAACGCTCCTCTCCGCCTATATAGATTACAATGGAATATTTCCGTGTTTCTTTAAAGGCAAAGATTTCTTTTTGTCGCTCAACATATCGAACGCCGACAACACTTTCCTTTTTGTTTCTTCAGGCAAAATCACTTCATCCACATAGCCATGTTCGGCAGCCACATAGGGATTCATGAACTTTTCGTTGTATTCATCAATCAATTCCTGACGCTTGGCCGTCGGATCCTCCGCCGCGTCGATAGCGCGCTTGCCGATGATGGCCACCGCGCCGGACGCCCCCATCACGGCAATCTCAGCAATCGGCCAGGCGTATACCACATCCGCGCCCAGGCCCTTGCTGTTCATGGCGATATACGCGCCGCCATAAGCTTTACGCATAATCACGCTGACCTTGGGCACCGTCGCCTCGGCATATGCAAACAACATTTTCGCGCCGTGACGAATAATGCCGCCGTGCTCCTGCTGGCTTCCGGGCAGGAAGGCGGGCACGTCCACCAGCGTAAGCAGCGGGATATTGAAGCAGTCGCAGAAGCGGATGAAGCGGGCGCCTTTGTCGGAGGCGTTGATTTCCAGCGAACCCGCCATATACGCCGCCTGATTGGCCACAATGCCAACGGTTTTCCCTGCAAGCCGCGCAAACCCCACCACGATATTCCGGGCGAAATCCGGCTGCACTTCAAAGAAGCTGTTTTCATCCGCGAAGGCGGCGATCACATCGCGCACATCATAGGAGCGCTTGGAGTCGGCCGGAACAATATCCTGCAACGTTGCGCAGCGATCCACCTCGGCGGTGGGTACAAGCAGGGAATGCTCCTCATTGTTCTGGGGCAGATAGCCCAGCAGCTGGCGCACGCCGTTTAAACAGCTCAAATCGTCCGGATAAACAAAATGCGCCACGCCGGAGGTGGAGCTGTGCACCGCCGCGCCGCCCAGATCGGCGGCGGAAATCACTTCACCAGTCACGGACTTTACTACTGCGGGACCGGTGATGTACATCTGGCTGTTCTTTTCCGTCAAGAAGATATAATCGCAGATTGCGGGAGAATAGCACGCACCGCCCGCGCAGGAACCGAGGATGACGGAAATCTGGGGAATCACGCCGGAGGCGATGGTGTTGCGGTAGAAGATATCCGCGTAGCCGGACAGGCTGTCGATGCCCTCCTCAATGCGCGCGCCGCCGCTGTCGTTGATGGAGATAAACGGTGCGCGCATGTCCATGGCCATGTCCATCGCACGGCATATCTTCATGGCGTGGGCCTCGCCCAGCGACCCGCCGCCCACCGTGAAATCCTGGGAGGAGGCGAACGCCACCCGGCCATGGATTTTGCCGTAGCCCGTCACCACGCCGTCGCCGGGCTTCTTTTTCTTGTCCATGCCGAAATCCGTGGCGCGGGAGGAAATCATATCGTTGATTTCCACGAAGGTGTCGTCGTCAAATAACGCTTCCATGCGCTCCCGGGCGGTGAGCTTGCCGGAGGCGTGCTGCTTGGCAATGCGATCTGGGCCGCCCGCGGCGGCCACAGCCTGGCGGCGGGTTTCCAGCTGATTCAGTTTGTTCTTCCAGTTTTCGTCCATCGCCTTATTGCTCCTTCTGTTCCAGCTTCAGCTTTTCCTGATAAGCGGCTTCCAGGTTTTCCCGCAGGAACGCTAGGGAATGCGCCTTCATTTTTTCCAGATTACTGTCAACGATTGAATAATCGGGGGCTTTGCAGTCGATTTTTTCGGGAACAGCATTAAAAATGCGCTGCGACAAACCGACACTGTTCAGGAAGTCATTCATGCGGATATTGAAGCCTTCGTCCACTTTTCCTTTCACAACTGTAAATACATTCCGTTGGAAAAGAACGGAAAACGCTGTGCCATGGAAAGAGTCTGTTACAACATATTCCGCGTCCCTGATTAATTGCAGCCAGCGCTGAGGTGTTTGAACCTGAAGTTTTCCCTGTTCAATAACCGCTTTGGGATTGCCGGCCGACCAAACCACCGGCAGGGATGTCTGTTCCCTCAATTTCTGAACAAAAGCCTTGAGCGTTTTTGACATGCCCACTGCGTAAACAAAAATGTACCTGACATTTTTGTTATCCTTCTCCGCGATCTGACTCCATTCATCTTTTTCAAGGAGGAGAACAGGATCTACAACGACAGATATATCTCTATCAATACTCTTTTGGGCAATTTCTTCGCTCTTCTTTTCCCGCACGCTGATCGCATTAAAGCTGGAAAGCCTTCTCCCGATTTCAGGGAAGTCTTCCTCAGAAAAGTTTGATTTTCCAAAACTGGCGGCATACGAGAATTTGTATTTCTTAGCAAAATCAAGATAATAAGCGCTTAAACCGCGATTGTATTCAGGATTCCAAACAATATCGCTTCCACATACAAAAACATCCTTATCATTGTTCAACTCTTTTAGGTTTTCAATGGAATAAACAGAAGTATATTCCATGTATTTATCTTCAAATGGTTTAAATGGTTTTCTTGTATGTTTAATGACGATTCTCTTAACCCTAGCCTTTAGCGTTTTCGCATTCGCCTTTGGATACCCAGGACATCTGCCAATGGGAATGAGCTGATAGCTGCATCTCTCCCCTCCAATTCTTATCTTTTCAATCGCCGTCTGCAATGCGTAGGCCTGCAGGCATGTTCCATAATTGGTTGAAAACGTGTAAGTCACGCCGCATACTCTTAACATCGTTCAAACCCTCCACTTACCGAAGTATTTTTCTCTTTATTTTTGCAAGAAAACGAACTGGTTTGGTTGTTTTAATCCACATTTTCATTCGTTTTGGGGTATAGAGATACCTTCTCTCCGCTTTCGTCCAACCTTGTGTACGAAGGGTTTCAAAAAAAACATCCCGTATCTCTGGCACCTGTCTACTGCGCTTCTGTCCATTCAACAACAGATTGTTCGCTTTCCCAATATTCTCCTTCTTTGTGGGCACCAGCTGCACCTGGTCCTTGACCGCCTCCAGCAGAGCAGAGCCTTTATCCGTGCCGACCATCAGCCCGGATACACCGGATTTGATATCCATATCACTGTGATAATTGGCAATGCCCCAATAATCGCATATTGTCAGGTCCGAAATCCTTTGATCAGTCCCATAGGGACATTCATAGCAACTTCTGCGGTCGATCAAATGAGAGTAGAAACTGTAGTAATACGGATTGGTGATATGTTCTCCTGCGGGGGCCGTTTTCTTTTTTTGTCCGTTATATGTAATATGAACGCCGACTCCATATGGGTTTTTGTCACGAAACTTCAAATGAAGATTCTCTCGTGCAGATGGCCGACAAATGGTGTCCAGGTATTTATTGAAAGCCAATGGGCTTGGCGTTCCACTGCAGAGGAAATCCAAAATGAAAAGCTGCTCATAATTCTTTCGAAGGTATTTTTTCAACCCTGCAGCCTGGCAGGGAAGCCCGGCAAACAGCACCGTCCGTCCAGCCTCAAGCAGTGCTTTAATCTCTGGGAATGTATCCGCTGCATAGCTCCATACATATTTGGAACTGCGCATGGGTTTCATTTCTTCTTCATTTTCCGCCTTGCGCACCACGGCATTGTAATTCTTGTCCCACACGCAACCATACACCACGCCGCCCCGCCGGAAAATCTCCCGGGAAAACGCGGTAAAAAGGCCACCGGAGGTGCTGTCCTTCAGCGCATCCCTGTCCAAAATCTGGGCAGCATAAGCGGCTTGAATTGGATGCGTCTCCGGCATGTGCAGCGCAGGGCACACCTTTTCACACATGCCGCAGTTTACGCAAAGATCATTGTCAATTTGCGGCGTGGGAAATCCTTCGGCGTCGTCCTTATAGGAAATGGCTTTCTTCGGGCAGCTTTGTATACAGGCTCCGCAGCCTGTACAGTGGGTAGAATCGACAAGCTTCATATACCGTACCCCCTCAAGATTTCACAATCTTCTTCCGTTTCGTCAGTTTTTTGAGCGTATCAATCACATATCGTTTGATATACACATAGTCTTTGTTTTTTGAAAACTTTGACAGCAGAATATAGATTGCGATCCCTGCCGCGATTTGCAGGATCAGGATAAACAGTGGCTTGCCGGGGATTAAGCCCAGGCAGTACACGATCCCGCCCATTACAGCGCTCATCCATAAACCGGGAAACACATCTCTCAACTGGTCGAACAAAGAATAATTGAATTCCTTTTTTACCGGATATGCGTTGACGATCAAAGCAAAAATACCCAGCGGTATCGCGCTGAACGCGGTGGCATACATACTGATATGAACACAAACCACCATGATCACGATCGTAAATGCCTTCTTAAATATCTCAAGACGTAGCCGGATATCGCTCCTGCCAATCGCCATAATGGCCTGTAAGTTTACGATATGCATTGGTGTCAGTGCATAAACAAAACTCGCCATCCGCACATAGGGCACGCAAGGCAGCCATTTTTTCGTATACAGTACTGTGATCAACGTTTCAGCGGTTACAGCCAACCCCATCATGCATGGGAAAATGATATATGTGCCGAAAGAAATAGCCCGCCGCATGAGAGAAAGCATCTTTTGTCTGTTATCGTTAATTTTTGCATAGGCTGGAAACAGCACACTTTGAACAGCGCTGTTAGTATTCGTATTGATCAGCGCAGGAATGTGACGCCCACGATTGAAAAAAGCAAGTTCACTTGTTGTGTAGTATTTTCCAATCAGCAACGATCTGAGATTATTGTATACGTTTTCGATCAGCGAGGCGCCATAAGCTTTCCAGCCGAATTGGAACAGAGGTTTTAATCTTGACCATGAAAAACGGAACTCCGGCTTCCACTTGATCATAAACCAAAGGAAAAGCGTATCAATGATTTGGTTAGACAGGAATTGACCAACCAACGCCCAAACGCCCATTCCGTTCATCGCCATACCGATGCCGACAAACGCGGAAATGATCGTGCCGGTCAGCGTTGCTTTGAAAAACAGCTTGAACTGCATGGAGCGGGAAATCCTTGCGTGCTGGATTCCGTTCAGCGCGCCGATGATCAGCGTGACGCCAAGGACCCGAAGAACAGGCGCCATCATGGGCTGTTTATAGAACTGGCCCAAATACGGCGCGATTACAAACAAAACCCCGTATAAAATGATTCCGATTCCGATATTTGCCCACAAGGCTGTAGAGGCGTCCAGATTGTCAATTGTCTTTTTTTGTACCAGAGCCGTGCCAAGCCCGCTTGTCCTGAAAACGCCAAGAACAGAGATAAATACAAGTACCAAAGAGCATAATCCGAATTCATTTGGCGACAGTATACGGGCTAAAACAACAGAAACGATGAATTTTACACCTTCTGCGCCAATTCGCTCTGCCAAACGCCAAATCACATTACTGGCAATTGACTTTCCTGTAACACGTGTTTCTTTTTCGTCCATCGATTTTGAAATGTTCCTTTCCCTGCCAGAGCGTTATATCAATCAGGTTATATTCTCCGTCATTTCTTTATAGCAAACAACCGCTTTCTTCCGTCGGCCTTTCTCTGCTCTGCATTCCATAGCGCAAGTATAGCGATAAGCCCCCAGAAGGGCCAATAATACCAGAAGGAATCCGACAGCCAAAGCTTTACGCTCGCACTAAACATGATAATTAGCAGAAACTGCCAGGTGACATCGTTGCAGCGTATCATCATGCGGATTAGGTGATATACCAAAATGATGATTATAATGCTTCCGCCAAGTATGCCAAATTGTATCAGCAATTCCAGGAACACATTGTGCGGATAACCATAATACCATGTTTGACCAATCACATAGCGATCCCCATAGAAGCCATATCCGAATAACCCGCCGTTTCTGATCATGTCATACGCCATTTCGTTAATGCGGGAACGCCCCGAGTCATCGGTAATTGTCCCATTAAGCAGCATTTCAATCGCACGACCCTGCAAGCCCGATCTTCCCAACAAAGTCATTACGGCATTCACAAGGATTGGCACCGAAACCACAAAAACTACCAAACCTATGATCAAAAGGAGCAAAATACTAAAAAACCTAAATCGGGTTGCCTCCTTTTTCCGCCACTTTGACAGAAACAGCATCAGGCTCGCTATGGCTATACAGATCAGAGGGCCTCTGGAACCGCAAACGATCACAAGCGCCAAGGCAACCATTAAAAACACCAGATCAATTGGTTTTTTATTGTACACGAACAAGCCTAAAAAAAGTATAACCAAAATAACAACCTGGTAGCCATAGTTCAACCCATAGTCCAGCCTGGCCAATGTGCCATCGCCCATATATGCGGACCAATATCCTCTTTGAAGATATTCTTTATATTCATACAAACGCCATATCAGATTCAACCTTCCGGAAAAAACAATCAGCGTTGCCATTTTCTCCTTGTCCGTAAACAAGCTAAGAATCAATAACCCCCACATAGGGCTGGTCACATGCCAGAAATATTTATTCAAACTATATGACTGATGGTTGAACCACTCGCTGTACTCCGGATGAAACAGAAGCGACCAGAAAATCGCTCCAAGCGCTATCATATAAAGTGGCCATACCCTGGCTTTTTTCCGTTTTGAAGCATACGAAACTGCATAGATAAATCCAATCAGAAAAATCATTATACAGTCATACCCCGTTGACAGGAAAAACTCTCTTAAGGAAAATGCTGGCAGAATGAACCGCAATGCACCTTTTATCAATTCACTACATATATACATGATACCTACGACAAAGATCAACTTATCGATGATTTTATACTTGGCAATGTCCTTGATCCTATCGTATTGAACCATTAGTTGCATAACAAATCCTCATTACTATACGGCATATCCATGCCATTCATCTATAATCTTAGTGACATTACTAAGATAACGCAAAATACATTCTTTGTTGCATTTTATATCTCAACACCATACTTCTTTAATATCTCAATGCCGTTCAGATAAGACCCGTAATGCAAAATGTCTTCTGAATCATACATAACATCAAAGGTGTCTTCAAGTTCAGAAATTAACGCGAGATGCGCAACAGAATCCCACTGGGGTATGTTCTTAAAGGTAAAACCTTCATTCAACGACTCAACCGGCACACTAAAAACCCGCACGAAAACATCATTGTATCTTTCTAGATTAGTCATATACTCTTCTCCTCTTCCAGAAAACAGCAATGCTTACGCAAAATAAGCTGCAGCCGTCCGAACAACTTGGCAATTGCCTATCTATCCGAACGGCTGCATCCCAACATTACTTGTTCATCAGCTTCAGAATATCGCCTACGGTCTCAAATCCCTTGATCACTTCGCCGGTCAGCTTCACCCCGAACTCGTCGTCCATCAGCACGATGAGGGACAGCTTCGCCATGGAATCGTACTCATCTATGTCGGCCAGCGCAGAATCGGCAGTCAAAGTGCCTTCGTCCAGTTCCCAAGTCTCCTCCAGCATCGCGATCTTTTCCTGATCAGTCATTTTCCTTTCCTCCCAAAGTATTGGTATATTATTACACCCGGTGATCCAGGTTGTAACCAGTTGAAGAGTCTAGCAAGTCGTGAGCCCGCCGTCTACCGGCAGGGTAATTCCTGTAATGAAGCGCGCTGCTGGACTGATTAAGAAAGCAATTGCATTGGCAATATCCTGCGTTTGCGCAATACCCAAATATTGGCGGGATGTCAGTTCCCGGTTGGTATTGCTATCCTCGCCGTATTTTTCGACAAACTTGTTGTACAACTCCGTAGCAGTCATGGCGGGAGCAACTGTATTGATGCAAATGCCCTTATCCGCCATTTCCTTGGCGATACAGCGGACAGCAGAATCCATGGCGGATTTGGTAGAGGAATAAATCGCTTTGGATTTATCACCACGCAACGATGCGCAGGAAGACACGCCCACGATTCTCAGTCCGGGATTATACCTCCCTTTCCGGCAGATTTGTCTGACCATCTCAAAAAAACCGAAAAAGTTTACATTGAAGGTATTCAACACCTTTTCCGGCTTAGACATAGCAAGCGGCATGGCGGTGCCCAGGCCAGCGGAATACACAAAGCCATCCAAGGCTCCGTGCTTTTCGACAATCTCCCCAACGAAGCCATCCAATTCATCCAATTTGCTTACATCCAAATAATACGCGGCATGCCCATCACCGAAAAGTTCGGTCAGCGTTTGCTTCACGCCATCTTCATCAATCGCCGCCAAAACCAACTTTGCATTCAGTTCGCTTAAAGTGATGGCCGTTCTCTTCCCAATACCAGAGGATGAACCAACCACAAGGATCCTGCGGCCCGATAAATCTATTAAATTCTTCATCTCAGTCCACCGCCTCATCATGGGGATACCCGTCAACGAAATAATCATCGGTGTGAACCAGCGGATAAATATCGTTGACATTCAGAGGCAGAGCGATTGTGGACCATGACAGGCCGATGCCGAACCCGCAGCACAGGGCGTTGATGATCTTTCCGTCCTGCTCCTCGCCGTACTTGTCTACCAGCGTAATGGGAATGGAGGAAGAACTGGTATTTGCAAACTTATTCAGCGAAACGAGAACCTTTTCCGCCGGGAACGCCGTCTTTTTTCCGATCCGCTTCATGATCATCAGGTTGGCCTGATGCAGCACCAGGCAATCGTAATCATCAGGTGTGGTGTTCGTGACCTTCATATAATCATTGATCTGTTCCGTGGCTTCCGAGGTGGCGAAATTGAACACCATGATCTCGTCCATCCGTGTGCCGGGCGCTTCTGTTTCCGGCCTGTCAGGATTGCGGAAGCTTCCGTAAGGAGAAATAATGGCTTTATAACCGGAACCGTCCGTATGGGAAGAAACGAGGATCTTTTCCGAAGGCACCTTTTCGATCAGCGTTGCGGTTCCGGAGTCGCCGAAGAGCAGTTCTGCCGAATGGCCCACCTTCGCCCGTTTCTTCTGGCTTCTTTCCCTGGCGGAGGTATCGCCCGCCAGAAGCAGGCCGTACCGGCACTGCGTATTCTGCAAAAGGCTGCCGACGATGGTCATGCCGTAGGTAAACCCGGAACAGCCAAGATTTACGTCAAACGCGAGGCAGCTCTTGTTTAATCCCAACCGATCCTGCAGCAGGCATCCCGTCGCGGGAATGCCGTAATCCGGCGTTTGCGTCACGAACACAAGCACGCCAATCTCGTTGCGGTCGATTCCTCTGTCATTCAGGATCTTTTCCGCCGCTGCAAAGCAAAAGTCCGAAGTACACTGGTAAGGATTCGCGGAATAGCGGCCCTCAACGCCCGTCGTCTTGATGAATTTGTTGATGATCGCGTCTCCCTCCTTGGAGATTTCGCGAACGCTGTCCCATGTGTTGGAAACAGCTGCCGCCATGGCCACCACACGAATGTCCTTCAATTCCGAATACATGCTGTCATCCTCACTTTCCGTCTACTGTCACGATTGTGTTTCTTCGGCTTTAACGCTTATACATCGTCCGAAAAGCCATCGTCATAATGATCTGTTCCGTAAGTCAAAGGCAGAATGTCATCCGTATTGATCCCGAATTCCACAACGCCCCAGGACAGGCCCACGCCGTAGCCGCTCGTAAGCAGCTTCACTTCTTTATGCTCCCCGTTTGCGCCGTATTGATCTACGATCGTCAGCGGAACGGACGCTCCGCTGGTATTCCCGAACCGATCCAGCGATATGGGCACCTTTTCCATCGGCATGCCGACCCGCTTGGCGATGTTCTTGATGATCATCATGTTTGCCTGGTGAAGTACCAGCGCGTCATAGTCCTCGATGTTCGTCCCGATCCGCCGGGTAAACTCATCGATCATCGCCGGAACCTCGTTGATGGTAAAGTTAAACACGGCAATATCATCCGAAGGAACGCCTTCCGGGCCGACCGGATGCTTCCAGGCGTTATATGGAGAGCCTAACGCTTTAAAGCCGGTCCCGTCGCTCATCAGCGCCGACCTGATCCGGCAGTTGTCTCCTTTTTCCAGAAGGACGGCAGAGCTGGCGTCGCCGAACAACAGCGTGGTGTTGGAGTTTCTTCCGTTCCCCTGGGGGATTTTCCTGCCCCTGGCCAAGGTATCGCCGACCAGCACCAGGGCTTTGCGAGCATCGGAGGTTTCCAGTATGCTCGCGGCAAGAGATACCCCGTACACAAAGCCAGAGCAGCCCAGATTCACGTCGAAGGCCAAGCAGTTTTTGGACAGTCCCAACCTTTCATGCAGTACCAGCGCCGTGGAGGGCGTGCGATAATCAGGGGTCTGGGTAATAAAAATCAGTACGCCAATCTCTTCCGGTTTATATCTTCCCTGCGCTTCCATCTGCTTCGTGGCAGAAAAGCAAAAATCCGCCGCAGTCTGATCCATGCCGCTCCTGTGTTTGGCAGCAATACCCGTCTTTTTGATAAAGGATTTTATAAATTTGGGATCCTCATTCGGATCATCCGCCATGGAAGCGATATCAACGATTCCTGCCGGTACAGAGGCAGCGATGCAGGCGATCCTGACGCCGTCATAATTGCTGAATATCATATCATGCAATCCTCCTTAACAGGATACGTAGCCTGCGTCGACAGGAAACATCACGCCCGTCACTTGCCTGGATACGGGGGACAGAAGGAACAGAATGGCATTCGCCACATCGACCGGTTCATTATCTCCCAGATAATTCAGTTTATATCCGTTTCCGCTGTCTGTTTCCTTGGTGTCGGCCTTCGTTTCCAGAAAAGAAAGATACATTTCCGTTCTCGTGGGGCCGGGCAAAACGGTGTTTAAACGGATCCCTTTCGGTCCAAGCTCCCTCGCCATGGAGCGCATGGCACCATTCATAGCGGCCTTTGAGGCGCTGTAAGATGCCTGAGCGGGAACGCCGCATTCAGCGGCGGTTGAGGAAACGCCGACGATGCTCATTCCTGGATGGTAGCGCCCTTTTCTGCTCAACACGCGAACGATTTCAAAAAAAGAATAAAAATTCACTTTCATCAGGAAATCAAGCTTATCATATTTTAGCGTATTCAAAGGCAACGTCATTGTAATGCCGGCGCATTGAACATATCCGTCTAGAGGGCCTTGCTGCTCAATGATTTCTTTTATTTGATTCTCAATCATCTCAATTTGAGAAAGATCCATGCGATAAGCCTTATGACCTGTTCCGGACAGCAGACTCAGTGTTTTGTCCAGACCTTCCTGATTCAGATCGACCAGAGAAACCTTTGCGCCATATTCGCTGAGCGAGACCGCTGTCTGCTTCCCGATCCCTGAACCGGCGCCTGTAACCAGAAAATGGCGGCCTTCCAGCTGTAAGAAATCTTTCATCATAAATCCCTCCTTAACCCTGCGACATGCCTCCGTCGATCAGGATGGACGTTCCCGTAATCGTCTTGGCTGCATCGCTCAGCAGGAATGCGATGGTGTTCGCCACCTCGATCGGTTCTGTGACGCCCATGTACTGCTTCTCCTTGATTTCCTGCATCTCGAAGGAATCGGAATGACGCTCTGTAAACACTTCATACATCCGGGTCCTCACCCAGCAGGGCATGATCGAATTGACACGGATCTTCTTTTTCTTCAGATCGCAGATTAGGCACCGGATCGCCCCGTCCAGAGCGGATTTGGACACACTGTAAGCCAGCTTTGACTGTTTGCCCTGAATGCTGGCTGTGGATGAAATCGCCACGATGCTGCCCTCATCCACGAAGCAGCCCTTTTTCGAGAGGCACCTGACGATTTCGATGAAGGAAAACAGATTCGGATTCATGGTATTGATCAGATCTTCTTTTTTGGTCATTTTCAGCGGACGCATGGGCGCGATGCCCGCGCAGTGGGCGTAACCGTTGAACGGGCCGCATTCCTCCACCATCCGCTTGACAAGCGCTTCGAGGCCGTCCACGTCGCTCAGGTTAAATTCATAGTATGCATGGCCCTCGCCCTCCAGCGTTTCATAAACCTTCTGCAGAGTTTCCGCGTTCATGTCGCACATGACGACCTTCGCGCCTAACTGGCTCAGCAATACGGAAGTCACCCTGCCCATGCCGCCTGTCGCTCCGGTAACGAGGATCCTTTTACCGGTCAGATCCATTGGGTTAATCATCGTTTTTTCCTCCTCAAAGCATTTCCGGGGTGATCTTCCCCTCTTTGTAGTAATCTACCGTTTTCGTGATCGGATAAATCCTGCCAAAATCGATGGGAACGCTCGTCACGCCCCATGAAAGGCCAATGCCAAACCCGGCCATCAGCACCCGTTTGACGCCGCTTCCGCTTTCGCCGTAAGCGTCGCACAGAGTCAGCGGGATGGAGATGCCGCCGGTGTTGCCATAGCGATCCAGAGATACCGGCACTTTATCCGAAGGTAGCTTCAGTTTCCTGGATATTTGCTTGATAATAAACTGATTGGCTTGGTGGAAAACGAAAATATCATAATTCTCCACGCTGGTTCTGGTATGCTCTAAATAATCCTTCAGCGCCTGGGGCACATCCGATATGGAGAAGGAAAACACGCTGGTTCCTTCCATATAGATGTCGTAGAGCGTACGCTCAATGCCGTCGCTGCACAGGAACCGTTCCCGGGGTGGGTTCATGTCCCGGAAGCCGCCGGCGGGAAGGATGATCGTTTTGAAGCGATTGCCGTCCGTCCGCAGCAACGAACAGATCTGCGCGCCTTCCTGTCTTTCCAGAAGTATGGCCGCGCCTGCGTCGCCGTACATCATGACGATGGACTTGTCCTTCGGGTCAACCAGCTTAGAGGCGGTTTCGCCAATCAGCAGCAACGCGTATTCCGCATCGGACTGCTCCATCATGCTCATAGCCGTTTGCAGGCCGTAGACGAAGCCGGAGCATCCTAAATTGACCTCCAGGGCCGCGCAGTCTATGGAAAGTCCCAGCCGCTTATGCAGCACGCAGGCAGACGAAGGTCGGCGGTAATCTGGCGACTGGGTCACCAGCAGCATGATGCCGATTCGTTCCCGATCCACGGGAATATGGCTGAACAGATTTTCCGCCGCCACATAAGCCAAATCGCTGGCTGTCTGCTCTGGCAGCGCCTTGTACATGGACAGAATGCCGGTGCCCGCGCTGAACTTGGCGGGGATCTCGTCCCCGAAGACGGAACTGAAGCTCTCCACCGTCACACGGTTATCCGGCACCGCGCAGGCAATTCCCGCGATACCAATGCCCTTGCTGTTCAAATAAGCCACGTTATGGGCATCCTCCTCTCTGTTTATGATAGACGAAATCGACAAAGTGGCCGGGATACACCCGGATCCCATCGGGTAATTCCCCGATGCGCGGCGCGCCAACAGCCTCCCACAGCTTTGGACTGCCTCCCGGAAGGCGCAGTTCGATATCGCTGTTTTCCATCAGGCTGTCGCCGGAAAAAAAAGAGGCTCCGTCGAGCAAAATGCCGATGCTGCCGCGGGAATGGCCGGGAATTTCCATCAGGTCCAGCCGATGTCCCCGCCAGTTGATCGTGGTGCTGTCTGAAAAGGTTTCGTCCACAGCGCAGGTATAGTCCGCAACAACGTCGGGCAGTCGATCCAGTTGCATCCATGTCTGTAGCTGGCAGAAAACGTCAAATATCTTCGCAAGATTCTTTCTCGGATTTTTCACATTTTCGCCGCAGGCGCTGCTGCACAGCACCTTAGCCCCTGTCGCCGCCTTCCAGGCATTGACGCCGGAAATGTGATCGTAATGCTCATGGGTCAGGATGATCCGGTCAATGGTCAGCTCTTCCCTGGGGCTGGTATCCCGGGACGGATCAATGACCAGGGCGGAATCTCCCTCCACGATCAGATACATATTGGACAGAAGCAAATCAGACGGATAACGCCGGATCTCCATCAGCTCTTCAAAGCCTCCAGCGTATCGTTCAGCGTTTTCAGGTTTTCCACCCGGAAGATTTTCACATCTTTGAGCGTTTTCTTCACCAGGCCAGACAGCGTTTTACCCGGACCGCACTCGATGAAGGTGTCCACGCCGTCGGCCTGCATGTTTTCCAGCGTTTTCACCCAGCGCACGGGGCTCATGGCCTGCCGCACCAGAAGGCTGGGTATATCTCCTTTCGCCGCCAGGGCGTTCCCGTCAACATTCATATAAACAGGAACTTTCGGTTCATCGAAAGCAATAGACATAAACGCATCTTTCAACTTCATCGCAGCCGGTTCCATCAACGCGCAATGGAATGGCGCACTGACAGCCAACTTAACGCAGCGAAGTCCTTTCGCCTCCGCGATGGCGCAGGCCGCATCCACACCCGCAGTCGTACCGGATACAACCGTCTGCACAGGACTGTTATAATTCGCGGGCATCACATAACCTTCCGTAACCTGCTCGCAGATTTCCTCCACCTGCTCCGCAGACGCGCCCACAAATGCCGCCATAGCGCCTTCGCCGGGCGCTACAGCCTCCTGCATCGCGTCGGCCCGAAGCTGAATGATCCGGAACGCATCCTCCAGGCTCATCGCCCCATTGAACGCCAGCGCGGCGTATTCGCCCAGGGAAAAGCCCGCCGCCGCTTCGGGAATAACGCCGTGCGCCTTCAGCGCCGCCGCCGCGGCCAAATCCGCCGCCAGCACACAGGGCTGCGTGTTGTGGGTCAGGTTCAGCTCTTCCTGAGTCCCTTCAAAGCAAAGGCCAGCTATTCCGCGGCCCAGCACCTTGTCCGCGCAGTCAAACACTGCCTTCGCAGCGGATTCCGTTTCGTATAAATCCTTCAGCATTCCCGGATACTGCGCGCCCTGGCCGGAAAACAAAAAAGCAATTCTCATTCTTTTATTCCTCCTTATTTCCCTTCACCCGACGGGCAGGAATACCGGAAACCGTCGTTCTTGGTTTCACATTTTTCACCACTACACTATTGGGCAAAACGCAAGCGTCTTCCCCAATTGTCAAGTTCATCATAACGGATGCGTTTTCATCTACGAACACGCATTTTTCCAAATGGGCATTCGTAATATTGGCAAATGCCATCACCGAACAGAATGCCTCGATCTCTGCCGCGGCTACCATGGATTGATATAGCAGAGTAAACGGCCCTATTTTTACACCTTCCTTGACGCTGATTGCCGCGATAATGCTACCCTCTCCAAGGTCGACATCAAAAGGAACAAGAGCCCAAGGCGCACGAAGCTGAACAAAAACGGCCTTTTTTTCTTTCAGAAGATTGACCGCCCATTCCTTTCTGCGAGGTTGGACGATCCCCATCGCATAGTATTCGTTTTCTGATGGCTTCCATTCCTCTATGGCACCAAGAACAGGGAGATTAAAGCGGACAGGTGATCCCATGCGATCCTTAGGCAAAAGATAGCCGAGCACCCGATAATTGGATTGATTATAACCTTCGATCGGATACTCGTTTATGGCTCCCACAATTGAATAAACATCCATGCCAAAGGAGTCTTCACAAACAATAATCAATTCCTTTGTGTCGCTGCTCATAACTCACGTCATCTCCTGTGCAGGCATTCCAAATACAGTTGATCCACTTCTTATATCATTAATTACTACACTGCCTGCCGACACGTTTGCCCAAGCCCCAACTCGACAACCCTGCGTGATTACAGCCTTGCTTCCTATAAAAACTCCTTCTTCAACAATTGCTTCTTCAACAACTGTAAATCCGGTTGTTGTGCTATAATTACCAATTTTGGCTCCGCTGTAAATCATAGAACCATTAACATTAACGAAGTCCCCCAATTCTGCGCCGCAATTAACTCTTGCACCAGCGGAAATAAAGCAACCTTCTCCTATTTGCACGTCCTTTAATACATATGCATATTGCGAAACAATCGATATAAATTGTGCTCCGTTTTCTTTTAATTCTTCTGCAATTTTCTTTTTGTATTCAGGTTTTGATAAGCCAATTATATATTTCTCGTTTCCAAGGGGTTTCCATCCTTTAATAGTCCCTAAGATGGGTTCCTCTATACCTTTCGATTTTAATTCTACTGGCACATCACTCAAAAAACCAAGAATTCGATATACTTCTGTTTTTCTAACGCGGTTAATCTCTTTTACTTCCGTATATATTTCTAATCCATATCCACCGGCACAAACAATTATTATTTCTTGCATATTTAGGCCCCCTTTGACATTCTCAATAAATCCAGATACTTTTGGGGTACTTCCAACGCCCCAAATGCAGCCCCGCTCTCATCATAGCCAATAAAATCTCCGACGCCAATTTCCGCATGCTGCTTCCTTGTTTTTCGGTCAAATACCATGCGAACCAACAACAATATCATTTTGCAGTCCACAAGAAAACTGACATTTTCTACATACCAAATATCATTTTCCAGCTTCTCGTTCCATCCTACGCTATACCCTTTTCTATGAACATTAGGGCATTCCAAGCCAGGACGTACAGCGTGTCTCATCATATGCCGATCACTATACCGTTCCAAATACAAGTCAGCCAATGGACGCGGCCCAATAAAGGACATATCTCCCTTTATGATGCTGACAAAATTCAGCAGCTCGTCCAAAGACGTACGGCGCACAAAGGCCCCAAATTTCGTTACTCTTTGTTCAATGGGAAGCCAGAATCCGTTTTTGTCTACCCCTTCACGCATGTTTCTGAATTTTATAATCGTGAATGGTTTACAGTCCTTGCCAGGTCTTTTTTGCAGAAAAAACAACGGTCTCCCCAGATCGATCAGCGTGCAGATGCCTAAAACAATATTCACCGGCAGCGTAATAATAAAAGCAGCTGTACCAAAAACAATGTCTAAGACCCGTTTTCCTACGCGGGTATAAAACGTGTTTTTGGGTACAACCTTTTTACTGATCTCGTTTACATGAGGAAGATTATATTTGTGAACATAATCCGCTATCCATCCTTTTTCCAAAGGTTCTAATGCCATGAATCCCAATTCCCTTCTTTTGAATTAAAGTTTTATAAAAGACAAATTTGTCCATGTTGTTATCAAGACTCTTAAGCCTTCTGGAGCACCTTATCAAGATACTGCTCAAAATCCTGACAGCTGCCGATCTCTTTCATCTGATCAAGTCTCCGCTTTATTTCAGCCTAACATCGATCCATTCTTCCGAATGGTCCATCATATAGAGCATCTGCTCCATGCTGTCAAACTTCATAATCAGAATACCCAGTGTCGTGCCCGCTCCGGTAAAGGCCTCAATGGCGTCGCCTGGTTTTTTCAAGATGTGGTTTTCAACAATATGCTCTTTTTCCACAGCTTCGTCGATAACAATTTCTTGCAGAACTCCATCCTTCAGGCTGTGAACCGCATAGTAGGCGTAGAAGCCGTCAAACGGTGTGATCGTGGCTTCAACCGGTTCGTTCAACGCAGCCTTAATCGCGCACTCCACCAGATCAACGCCCGTCCCGTAACGGATCACCTGCGGGATATAGTTGCCCCCATCCCGCGGTGTGACCTCCATCAGATAGACGTTGTAATCCTCGTCAATGCGCATATCGAAGTTGTAAGTCGCGTTGCGCATATGGAGCAGCGTGAGAAGGCGCTGGATTTCTCCATGTACCTTTTCGTGGATTTCCGACGGCATATTATAGGGGAAACTTGCAGAAATCGGGACAAAAGGATTCACAGACTTCGGATTGAAATGGTCGTCGCCAAAGGAGCGGAATATAAGCTTTCCGTCTATCGAGAGGCCGTCGCCCGCGATCTGATATCCGTAATTCTGCACATACTCCTCCACAATGATCCTCTTGCCATGGGAAAAGGACATCGCGTAGCTGAGTTTCTTCGAAGCTTCCTCTGGTCGATCCACGCGGCCCACGCCCTTGCTTCCGGAAGAGTCCACCGGTTTTACGATCACCGGAAAAGAGAACACGCCATTTTCAAGATCGAGCTGTGCCGCGTCTATCTCGGTATAGCCTTTTGCCTTGGGTGTGCAAAAACCGTTTTCGGCGAGGAATTTCCGAAACTTGTCCTTGTTCAGCAGGATGTCCACTGATTCCGGCGGGTTGCCGGACAGACCAAGCTTCTCTGCCACATAGGCCGCGGTCGATGCAGCGGGCTCCGAGGCGTAGCCGACGACACCGTCGATCTTTTCCTCTCTGGCGACCTTTAGCACGGCTTCCTTGTCAATGGTGCTGACAAGATAAAACTTATCCGCGTGGTACTGGCCCGGATTATCAGGCAGATAGTCGCAGAGAATGGTATAGCAGCCAAGCCTTTTCGCTGTATCTATCGCGACGACCTGCTGCGCAGAGCCGCCAAGTAATAACAGTCGTTTCATATCATTTTCTTCCATTCCCAACATAAAAAAGGATTACGCCAAAATAATATCGCAAATCCTATCCGCATCCTCCACCGTCAAATCCGCGTACATCGGCAGCGTCAGCACGCTCTCCGCCGCCTTCTTCGCGATCGGCACGTCTGCCCCGCCGTACTGATCCACATAGCACTTGGCCTCGTTCGTGATCGGATAGAAATATTTGCGGGCAAAGATATTATGCTCCGCCAGCTTCGCCTGCACCTGGTTCCTGTCCAGCTTGTAGCCGTCAAAAATCACCGGGAAGTAGGCGTAATTCCAAACAGTGTCGGCATCCGGCTTCGGGCAGTAGATTCCCTTCACACCGTCCAGTCGCTCCCAGTATCTGTCGCCAGCCAGCTTTCTTTTCGCGATTTCTTCGTCGATGTGCCGCAGATTGCAGATGCCCATCGCCGCCTCAAACTCGTTCATGCGGGCGTTCGTACCCACATAATCAATATCCTCAGGGCCGGTAAAGCCGAAGTTCACAATATGCCGCATCGGGCGGAAGCGCTCGTTGTCCTTGTCCTTATATGTCACCAATCCGCCCTCGATCGTGTGGAACACCTTCGTGGCATGCGTCGAAAACATCGCCAGGTCTCCATAGACGCCCGCGCCCTTGCCCTTGTACTTCACGCCGAACGCGTGGGCCGCGTCGTAGACAACCACGAGGTTGTGCGCTTTCGCGATCTGCTCGATTCTTTCAACGTTGCACATGAATCCGTAAACATGCGTGGCAACGATCGCGACGGTCTTGTCCGTAATCGCCTTTTCAATCAAATCGGGATCAATCGTGTAGGTTTTGGGCTCGACATCCACAAAAATCGGCACAAGGCCATTGCGCACGATGGCATGCGTCGTGGAGCAATGCGTATAAGGAGTCGTAATCACTTCGCCGCCCTTCGGCAGGAAAAGTCCGTCGATGGCAACTTCAAGCGCCACATGCCCGTTCGCGAAGCAATACACATGCTCCACACCGAGGTATTCCTTCAGCTTTTCCTCGAATTTGATTGACACAGCGCCGCGATTGGACAGCCAGCGGCTTTCCCACATGGGCGCAATTTCATTTATATATTCCTCAAAGCTGGGCATAGAAGATCGAGTTACATTAATCCTGCTCTCCATAAACTTTCATCTCTCCATCAGTTTCTCTCAAGGCGTCGAAAAAACTCTTGTCACAGCACGCATTCCACGTGTCGCAGTCAAGAAAAGAATCCCACTAAAACCTAAAAGTCTCCTTCAGCCCCGCCCACTTCTGATCCTTTTCCGAAAGGTTCAAAGGCGTTCCGTCTAACATCTTATAAGCCGATGCATCCGGAGAGCCAGGATACTCTCCGACAACGCCCGGCCACTCAATTCCAACTGTCGGATCATTCCAGGCAATTCCCCCTTCATCTCCGGGGTGCCAGAAATCCGTGCATTTATAAACAAATTTAGCCGTTTCAGTCAATACAAGCATACCGTGGGCAAACCCTTCCGGAATCAGGAACTGCTTGTGATTCTCGGCGGAAAGCTCAACGCCATACCATTTCCCATATGTGTCGCTGTTCCCCCGCAGATCCACCGCAACATCAAACACCGCGCCTTCAATCACCCGCGCCAATTTGCACTGAGGATACTGTTTTTGAAAATGAAGCCCGCGAAGAACACCTTTTGCGGAAAAGCTCTCATTGTCCTGAACGAAGGTATAATGGATTCCCGCTTCTTCCATATCTTTGGAATTATAGGTTTCAGAAAAAAAGCCCCTGGAATCACCATGAATTGCGGGCTCAATAATATACAATCCTTCAATCGGACATTTTTCTACCTTAATCTGCCCCATGCAGTAAGTCCTCCACTAAAATGACGACATCTTTCCCAATCTCTTCAATCGAGCGCATTCCATTTCGTGTTGCACATTCTATTGTCTTCCACCCTAACTGCCGGCTGCAGTAATCGGCGGCTAAACGGCATCGATTTAAATACTCCATATCCTTCTCATGAATATCCTTCTTCTCCTCATGCCCCCCATACCGCTCGCTCATCAGCCTCTGACTCACCTCCGGATCAACCCGCAGATAAATCACGGCGCTGGGCTCCGGTATGCCAAGCATTTTATACTCATAATGGAAAAGCCAATCCAAATAACCGTCCCACTCGCTCTTATCAAGCTTTGAGCACTGGTGAATGGCATTGCTCGTCGTATAACGATCCGCGATGATGATTCCTTCCTCGTAGTCCTTTTCCCAGTCCTTCTTAAAGCTGGCATACCGATCCACGGCGTAGAAAGAAGACGCGGCATAGGCGTTCACATCGTCCGGATGCGACCCAAACTCCCCGGCGAGGTACATCCTGACCAAAGATGACGACGGACTGTCATAATCCGGAAAGCTCACCTTCCGGACCTTCATGCCTGCAGCCTGCAGCCGCTCGGCCAAAAGTTTGGCCTGGGTGGCCTTTCCACTCCCATCAAGACCTTCTATTACAATGAGTTTTTTCATTTGTCACCAATCCTGTAATCGCGATGCCGTTCTTGGCCGCACCGTTCAGTTTGCTCCATGAAAGTATAATAACCTGGATAGGTATCGCGTTATCCAGGTCGAACAAATTCGATATGGTCTGTCAGGAGCCCCTTTGTTTTCAAACTATGCCCCATAAAAAACCTGTCGGTGAAAGAAACATGACACGGATAAGATCCGCCCTGTAACACCGCCGGCAAAAACAATCGCGCGGGCAGGATTGACCCCAGTATTCCTTTCCGCCCCGCCGCGCCCGTCTTGCCGGGGTCGCGTCCGAACATAGCTCCGCCAGCCCGCCTGCCCTGCAGACGCGCGGTTTTTCGTCTATGTCCGGCGTTTTTCCCGCCATGCAACCGCTCTGTGCAGCAAAAACAGCCCGGCTGTTCCGCCTTCATTGGCGACGGTCTCCCAACCCGTCATCATCCGCAGATTACCCATATAAGTGATGACAACACAAACCAGACGCCAACCCGCGTCCATATTATTCTACTTCTTTTCCCATTTAATGTCAACGAAAAAAAATATACTATAACATAAAATACATAATGCTCTCTGCCTGTACAGCGCCCATCACATATTTCATCCCATATCGTATTTCTTGTATTCTTTGACTTCTAAAACCTGTACAGATCCGGGATGAATTGTCGCCGCTGAGTCGATCGGAGGGAGACGCCCTGTTTCCTTCCATCGCTTCCGCGCGCAAAAGGGGAGCCGCCCCGCCCGCCCTCATGCCTGTTGGCGTTTTGAGACGGCTCCCCTGCCGACCGTCGCGTCAGTAATTCTCTGCGCGAACCTCGAAATAGGACTGCGGATGCGCGCACACCGGGCACACATCCGGGGCTTTCCGGCCCATCACCAGGTGACCGCAGTTGCGGCATTCCCACATCTTTTCCTCGCCCTTTTCGAACACCTGCTGCATCTCGATGTTGCTGAGCAGCGCGCGATAACGCGCCTCGTGGCTCTTCTCAATCGCGCCAACCGCCCGGAACTTGTTCGCCAGCTCCGTGAAGCCTTCCTCTTCGGCCTCCTTCGCAAAGCGCTCGTACATGTCCGTCCACTCGTAATTCTCGCCGTCCGCCGCCGCCGCGAGGTTCTGCGCGGTCGTGCCCAGCTCGCCCAGCGCCTTGAACCACATCTTGGCGTGCTCCTTCTCGTTGTCGGCGGTCGACAGGAAGATCGAGGCGATCTGCTCATAGCCTTCCTTCTTTGCCACGGAGGCAAAATAGGTGTACTTGTTGCGCGCCTGAGATTCCCCGGCAAAGGCCTCCATCAGGTTCTTTTCAGTCTTCGAGCCCTTCAGTTCCATGTTCAGTCATCCTCCTTCTCATTGTTCACGTGCGTATCCTTCCAAATCCAGAGCGGCGCCCCCGCTGACGCCCGGGCAAATCCCGCCCGTCAGCCGAGGTCCGGCTCATCGGTGAGCAGCGCGACGGCGCGGTCGCGGCCGTCCAGCTCGAGCACAACCAGCTCGTTTTCGCCCCTTTTCAAAAAGGGCGCGGGCAGGTAGGCGGTCCTCTGGGGGCCGACCTCCCAGTAGCGGCTGAGAGCGCGGCCGTTGACGAAAATCACGCCCTTCCTGAAGCCGTCCAGACGGACGAACGTATCTTCCGGCTCGCCCTCCACCGGGAACACGCCGCGCAGCAGCTGCGGCCGGCCGTCGAAGGGCCGGATCCCGCCGAAGCGCACGCCGGCAAGATCGTCGAGCGGCAGCGGCAGCGCTTCCCAGTGATACAGGAACGTCTGCCCCAGCCGGATCGCGCCGTCGATGCCCTTGCAGTCGCGCATGTTCTGGCCGTAATTGACGCGGCCCATGTTCTCCACCAGCACGGCCAGATCGACGCCCTCCCCCGGCACGGCCAGTCTGACCGCGGGCTCGGTATCGTTGCGGTACTGTATGCCCGCCAGAGCGCCGTTCACGAAGATGTGCGCCCGATCGTGAAGCCCGGTGAGAATCAGCGGCAGCTCCTCGCGCGGGCCGCGCACATGCGCGCGGTACAGGATAAACCCGTAGCCCTGCCCAAGCTTCTCCATCGGCTGCGGCAGCGTGAGGCGGACGGGCGTCGAGAGGCTGTCCGCCGCGTCCAGCAGATCGGCCGACTGCGTGAGCGCCACCTCGCCGTAGCGGTGAAGCCGCGTCTCGAACGCCGGGAGCTCCGGCACGGGCGCGTATTTGGCGATGACCCCGCGGAACAGATGATACTTGGGCGTGAGGCCGCCGTACTCGTTGACCGGCGCGTCGTCGTCATAGCTGTTGACAGTGGGCTGATACTCGGGGGTGTTCATCGCCCTGTCCGGGCAGTTCGCGCCGTTCATGAAGCCGAAATTGGTGCCGCCGTGGAACATGTAGGCCGACACGGACGCGCCCGCGGCGAGAATCTCGTCCAGCGCCTGAGCGGCTTCCTCGGGCGCGCGGCTGTGGTGCGGCTCCGTCCAGTGATCAAACCAGCCGTTCCAGAACTCGCAGCACATCAGGGGGCCGTCCGGCTGGCGCTCGCGCAGCTTCTGAAACTGCTCCTTCACGCGGCCGCCGAAATTGCCGGTCCTGTGGCAGCCCTCCAGCGTGCCGCCGGTGAGCATGAAGTCAGTCGGGCCGTCGGAGGTGAACAGCGGCACGTCGACGCCGCGGCGCACGAGGCCGTCGCGGATGTAGCTCAGGTACTCGGTGTCGTCACCGTAGCTGCCGTATTCGTTTTCCACCTGCATCATCAGCACGGGGCCGCCGTTGGTGGAGAGCTCCGGCAGCAGCGCGGGAACGAGCCGGTCCAGGAAGCCGTCCACGGCCTTCAGATACGGCCCGTTCATGCAGCGCAGCCGGAGGCTGTCGTCCTTCAGGAGCCACCAGGGCAGGCCGCCGAATTCCCATTCGGAGCAGATGTACGGCCCCGGCCTCACGATGGCGTACAGGCCCAGCGCCTTCGCCGTTTCGAGAAACGCGGGCAGATCCAGCATGCCGTCCAGGATGAACGCGTCCTCGTCGGGCTGGTGCGCGTTCCAGGCGACATAGGTCTCCACGGCGTTGAACCCGCAGGCGCGCAGCTTTTCGAGGCGGTCGCGCCAGTATGCCCGCGGCACGCGGAAATAGTGAATGGCGCCTGCGATCAGCCGGAACGGCGCGCCGTCCAGGTGAAATCCGTCCGGATCGATGGTCAGGCGATGAATATCGGCCATGGCGTCATATCCCCCTTGCGGCATCCCGCGTCGAATCAGACCTCGTTCCAGATGCGGCGGGCGTTCATCAGGCTCACGCTGGTGGCGTAGGCGGCGTCCTCTAGCCCCTCGAACTCAATGGCCACGCAGCCGTCGTAGTCCGCGCCCTTGAGCGCGCCCAGCGCGGCCCAGATATCCAGATCGCCCTGCGCGAGGATCGCGCCGCGCAGGTACTTTCCGGCCTTCGAGCGGAACCAGTGGCCGCCGCAGTCGAACTGCGTGCTGTCGCCCGGATCGCGCCGGCGCACATAGAAGTCCTTGAGATGCACCATCTTCGTGTGCGGCGCGAGCACCTGGCAGGCGACGGCGGGGTCCTCGTCGACGCAGATGATGTTGCCGGTGTCCAGCAGCAGGCCGTAGTTGGGGTCGTTCACGCCCAGCAGCACGCGCTCCACGCGGTCGCAGCCATTGGCGAAGAAGCCGTGGTTTTCGATCATCGTCATCACGCCGCGCTCTTTGGCGTATTCCGTCACGCGCTTCGCGCTCTCGACCAGCACGGGCAGCCAGCGCTCAAAATCGGCCAGCGTGTTCTGATTGAGCGGCCGGCGGAACGCGGTCACGTCGTGGCGCATGCGCGGAACGCCCAGCGCGGCGGCGATATCCACCTCGTGGCACACGCGCGAGATTTCTTTTTCAAGCGCCTCGCCCTCGCGGCAGAAATCCGCCAGCACGGAATAGTTCACCAGCTCAATCCCCGCGTCGCCGGCCCAGCGGCGCACGTCCCGGATGGCCGCCTCGTCGATGCGGCCGGTCTCTGGATCGTCAAAGCGGAACGCGAAGGGAACCAGCTCGAGACACTCGGCGCCCTGGCGCGCCGCCCAGTCGACAACCTCGTGCAGCGTCATCCGCCCGTCTTCAATCTCACGGTCCAGGCAATAGGAGCTCATACCGATCTTCATCGCGCTTCATCCTTTCACGTACTGCAGCTTCTCCACCCGAGCCGCATCGGTCCGGCCGGCGGGCGGCGCGTCGGCCTCGAATTCGTCGAAAAAATCCGTCATGCGCGGCGCGGCGTTTTCCACCCGCTGGATCACCACCGAAGCCAGCTTTGTGCCAGCTCTCACCGCCGAACTGAGCGGCAGGCCGCGCGTGAGCGCCATAACCGCGCCGGAGAGGAAGGCGTCGCCCGCGCCGGTCGAATCGATGAGCCGGCAGGGGATCGCCGGACACGCGCCGATTTCCCGCGTGCGCCCGTCGTAGTATACCGCGCCCCGCGCGCCCATGGTGACAATCATCGAGAGGATGCCGGCTTCATCCGCGGCGGCGGGCAGGAAGCGCATCATGGCCGCGGGATCATACGCGTCCAGGCTGCGCCGGAACAGGCGGCCCGCCTCAATCTCATTGCAGATGAAACAGTCCACGCGCCGCAGGAATTCCGGCCGCCTGAGGATGATGCCCATATTGCCGACGATCACATACACCTTTTTGCGGTGGCGCTGCGCCAGCGCCAGCATGCGCTCGGCGATGGCCTCGTTCATGTCGATTTCCAGAATCACGTTGTCGCAGGCGGCTATGATCTCGTCGCCCCGGCTCTGAATCAGCGCTTCGAGCGCGCTGAAGTCCGGCTGATGCGAGATTGAGCCGGCAAGGTCGCCCTTCTCGTCGAAGACGGCCATCCAGAGCCCCATGGCGTTGTCGCCCTCCGTGATATAGCGGGTCTCGATGCCGCTTTCCGCCAGCTGACGGCGCACCTCCTGCCCGATGGCGCTGCGGTCAATCGAGCTGACGAACTGCGCCGGCATGCCGAGACTGCCGAAATTTTCCGCCACATTGCGGGAAACGCCGCCCGGAATGAGCTTGATGGTGCCGATGTTCCGGCCCGTCGGGCAGTAAACGCCGTCGGGATACCCCTTGATGTCCACAAAGACCGTACCGATGATGGCGGTGCCAGTCATGGATCCACGCTCCCCCGTCTTCTGCGGGAGGTTTTCGACGCGCCGTCCCTGCCCGGGGCCGTCCCCGCCTCAAACCGCAACCTCCCGGATCTGTAAACACCTTTAGCATAAAGGATGGCGGCGGAAAAGTCAACTGCATTTTGAACGGGACGCGCGAAAAAACCCCGGCCGCGCGGCGCCCCGGATCATGCCGGGGACAGCCTCACGGCCGGAGCCGGCGCGGCGCCTGGAGGACGGCGGGCCTGGCGGCCGATCCCGGCGCGCCCGCCCGAGCCCCGCCGAACAGCCTCGCCTTCACCGCGCCGGCGAACCAGCCGTAGCGCGCATCCTCCGGCGCCACGGCGCACAGCGCGTCGCGGCACGCGCCGCACAGCGCCAGAGGCGGCACGCGCACAGCCGCTCCCCGACGCCCGCAGAATGAGCACACACACATCGTCCATTCCCTCCCGGATATCATGTCACAGCCAGTATGCCCGGTTGTCTGCATGATATTCGGGCGGCCGCACGTCGGTGCGCATCGCCCGTCGGCCGCCCGGCCAAACCAGCCCCACGGCAAATTTCCCGCTGTACAGAAACCAAAAACCGTGCTAAAATAGGTATCAGGAATAATATGCAAGGAGGATATCTTCTTATGGCTGCCAACCGTTATATCGGAGAGTATCCCGTCATCGGCATTCGCCCCACCATCGATGGACGCAGAGGTGTGCTGCGGGTGCGCGAGAGCCTGGAGGAGCAGACGATGAACATGGCGAAATCCGCCGCGAAGCTGTTCACCGAAAACCTGCGCTATTCCAACGGCGAACCTGTGAAGGTCGTCATTTCCAACACCACCATCGGCCGCGTGGCGGAGGCCGCCGCCTGCGCCGAGCAGTTCCGGCGCGAGGGCGTCGAGATCACGCTGACCGTAACCCCCTGCTGGTGCTACGGCTCCGAGACCATGGACATGGACCGCGACACCATCAAGGCCGTTTGGGGCTTTAACGGCACCGAGCGTCCCGGCGCGGTGTACCTGGCTTCCGTGCTGGCCAGCCATGCCCAGAAGGGCCTGCCCGCGTTCGGCATCTACGGCCGCGACGTGCAGGACGCCGACGCCACCGGGATTCCCGGCGATGTGGCCGAAAAGCTGCTGCGCTTCGGCCGCGCCGCCGTGGCCGTCGCCACGATGCGCCGCAAGAGCTATCTGCAGATCGGCTCCATCACCATGGGCATCGGCGGCTCCATCATGGACACGCACTTCATCGAGGATTACCTGGGCATGCGCGTCGAATCCGTCGACGAGGTTGAAATCATCCGGCGCATGACCGAGGGCATCTACGACGAGGCCGAGTTCAAAAAGCTCAGGGACTGGGCCGCGAAATACGTCGTGGAGGGCTTCGACAAGAACCCCGAGGCCATCCAGAAGAGCCGCGAGCAGAAGGACAGGGACTGGGAGTTCACCCTCAAGATGTATCTGATCATCAAGGACCTGATGAACGGCAACAGGAATCTGCCCAAGGGCTGCGAGGAAGAAGCCGTCGGCCACAACGCCATTGCGGCCGGCTTCCAGGGCCAGCGCCAGTGGACGGATTTCTATCCGAACTGCGACTTCCCCGAGGCCATGCTGAACACCAGCTTCGACCACAACGGCGCGCGCGAGCCCTACATCCTGGCCACCGAGAACGACATCCTCAACGGCCTGGGCATGCTGTTCATGAAGCTGCTCACCGGCCGCGCCCAGATGTTCGCCGACGTGCGCACCTACTGGAGCCCGGACGCGGTCAGGAAAGCCACCGGCTACGACATCGAGGGCGCGGCCAAAGAGAACGGCGGCTTCATCCACCTGATCAACTCCGGCGCCTGCTGCCTGGACGCCAACGGCAAGGCGCTCGATCACGGCCAGCCCGTCATGAAGCCCTGGTATGAAGTGACCGAGGAAGACCAGAAGGCCATCATGGCGCACACCACCTGGAATTACGCCGACCTGGGCTACTTCCGCGGCGGCGGATATTCCTCCCGCTTCGTGACCGACGTCGAAATGCCCGTGACCATGATCCGCCTGAACCTCGTGAAGGGCCTTGGCCCGATGCTGCAGATCGCCGAGGGCTGGACGGTCAGGCTGCCGGACGAGGTCAACGACATCCTCTGGAAGCGCACCGACTACACCTGGCCCTGCACCTGGTTCACCCCGCGCTGCAACGGCGAGGAAGGCCCGTTCAAGGACGCCTACAGCGTCATGAACAACTGGGGCGCAAACCACGGCGCGATCAGCTACGGCCACATCGGCGCGGACCTGATCACCCTGTGCTCGATGCTGCGTATCCCGGTGGCCATGCACAACGTGCCGGAAGAAAAGATCTTCCGTCCGTCCAGCTGGAACGCCTTCGGCATGGACAAGGAGGGCGCCGACTACCGCGCCTGCGCCACCTACGGCCCGGCCTACAAGAAGTAAGCCCGCGCTGCAACGGTTCGGCGAGGCCGGCAACCGCCAGTTCTCCAAACCGATCAGCCCCTTCGCATCATATGAAAACCGCCCGGCGCAAAACGAGCCGGGCGGTTCTTGTCGATCATGCGAATGCAATCAATCAATCAGTGGTATAAGGCATCAGGGCCACGGTGCGGGCGCGCTTGATGGCCACGGACAGCTGGCGCTGATGCTTCGCGCAGGTGCCGGACATACGGCGGGGCAGAATCTTGCCGCGCTCGTTGGTGAACCGACGCAGGCGAAGGACATCCTTATAGTCGATATGCTGAATTTTGTCAACGCAGAACGTGCAGACCTTGCGGCGCTGCTTGCGGCCGCGCGGACGACGCATGCCGCGATCGCCTCTCTCCTCAGACATGTTTGTCTCCTCCTTCTACAAAATGGTGACTTCCTCAGAAAGGAAGCTCGTCGTCGTCAACCTGAGTAAAGCCGGTGTTGCTCGTATAGGAAGAAGACGGTTCAGGCGGCGGCGGAACGTCGCCGGGATTATACTGGGAGCTGCTGTTCGGGTTGCCGCCGATGAATTCAACCTCGTCGGCCACAACCTCGGTGATATAGCGCTTCGTGCCGTCCTGCGCATCATAGGAACGGTTCTGAAGCGACCCGACGACAGCGCACTTGCGGCCCTTGGTCAGGAACCGCGCGCACAACTCGCCGGTCTGCCGCCAGGCGACGACGTTGAAAAAGTCGGCCTCGCGCACACCCTGCTGATTGGCGAAACGGCGCTGAACGGCGATGCGGAAGGTGCAGACCGAAATGTCGGACGCGGTTTTCCGCAGCTCGGGATCAGCCACCAGGTTGCCGATCAATATAACCTTATTCATACCTTGCTCACCTGTCTTCCTTCGGGCGTAAGGGGATTACTCCTGCTCGGGGGCTTCGGCCGCGGGGGCCTCTTCCGCGGGAGCGGTCTCGACAGCGCTCTCTTCAGCGACGGGCGCTTCGGCGGCAGGCGCTTCGGCGTCGGGCGCTTCGGCAGCGACGGGCGCTTCTGCGGCGTGAGGCGCATAGGGCTTCAGCGGCTCGCGCTTCGGCGGCAGCGCGCCTTCGTAGCGGATGACCATGTAGCGGAGAACGTTCTCGTTGATCTGGAAGTTGCGCTCCAGCTCGCGGGGCAGTTCGGCGGGGGCCGCGATGTACATCAGCACATAGTAGCCTTCCGTCTTGTAGTTGATGGCATACGCCAGGCGGCGCTTGCCCCATTCATCGACGCGGTCAACCTGACCACCATTCAGCTCTACCAGACCCGAAAAGCGATTGATCAGGTCAGTGCGAGCCTGCTCCTCCAGAGCGGTATCGATGACATACATGACTTCATATTGATTCATTGCTTTTCACCTCCTTATGGACTTGACGGCCCTGACCGGTTCATCAGGGCAAGGATGCGCTAATAAAGGATTATAACAGACATTCGTAAACAATTCAATGCGTTTCGGCATATTTTACAAAAAGTTCCCGCCGGCGTCGGCCGCGCCTTCGGGCCATTCCAGGTTTTATCAACCGTCGGCTGGTTTTGTCCCCCTCGGCCGCGCCTCCGTTGCGCGGGCGCTGTGATCAGGGAAAGAGCCGGCAGCGCGCGCTCCACGGCCCGGGCCGTCTCATCTGGCAGGCCTTAACAAATTGGCGTCTGGCGGGCTGTTGCCAAGCGCAATGAGTCTGACGGCCGCCAGACCCCGTCCCTCATCGCCCCCCAGACCCCAATACAGGAGCATAAATGAGACGCTCCCTGCGCCTTGACACCCGGCTCGCCTTCCTGCTATAATTTTGGCAGAGCAGGAAACGCGGCGGCAGGGGGAACGCGCCCATGCCGCCGGCGGGCAAAGGAGGTTATTTCATGGAGCCGATCTATGTGACCGGTCATCGCAATCCGGATACCGACTCCATCGTCTCAGCCATGGCCTATGCGCAGCTGCGCAACGCGCTGGGCGACGGCGAGTATATCGCCGCCCGGCTGGGCCGCGTGAACGACGAAACGCAGACCGTGCTGGACCATTTTGGCTTCGAGGCGCCGCTGCTGATTCACAACATGCGCAACCAGGTCAGCGACCTGGCCTATGATACCCCGCCCGTCCTGAACAAGGCCGTGACGGTGGACCACGCCTGGCAGATGCTGCACCAGGATGAGGCCATCGTGGGGCTGCCCGTGGCCGACGACGACGGCACGCTGTTCGGCATGCTGACCACCAACATCATCGCCGCGCACGATATGCGCAGCGTGCTTCACCCGGAAATCAGCGACATACCCGTTTTCAATCTGGTGAGCGCGCTGGACGGCCGCATCGTGCTGGACGCGGAATCCCCCACCTGCGCGGTCTCCGGGCGCGTCACCATCGCGCTTCCCGCAGGCGGAGAGGAAGCCATTCCGCTGACGCCGGACACCGTGCTCGTCTGCGGCAACCAGCCGGACGTGATTCTGGACGCGCTGCGCGCCGGCGTGCCCTGTCTGGTGGTGTGCCAGGCGGCCATTCCCGAGGAAGCCCGGGATGCTCCCTGCGGCAGCCTCGTCATCGCCACGCCGCACGAACCCTACCGCGCCGCCCGGATGATCTTCCAGGCCGTGCCCATTTCGCGCGTCTGCCGCACGGACGACCTGTGCGCCGTGCGTCTGGACGACTATGTGGACGACGTGCGCAGCATGGCCCAGGCCACGCGGCATCGGACGTTCCCCGTTGTGGACGGGACGAACCGCGTGGTGGGCACGCTGGGGCGCATCCACTTGCTGAATCCGCGCCGCAAACGCGTGGTCCTGGTGGATCACAACGAGGTGTCGCAGTCCGTGCCGGGGCTGGATCAGGCGGAGATCATGGAGATCATCGACCACCACCGGCTGGCCGACGTGCAGACGAGCAACCCCATCTATATGCGCAATGAACCCGTGGGCAGCACCGCCACCATCGTGGCCGGCATGTTCATGGAGCGCGGCCTGATGCCCTCGATGAACATGGCGGGCCTCATCACCTGCGCCATCCTCTCCGACACGCTGATGTTCAAGTCGCCCACCTGCACCCCGCGCGACATCCGGATGGCCGAGCGCATGGCGCTCATCGCGCGCGCGTCCATCGAGGAGCTGGGCCACATGATCTTTTCGGCTTCCGGGAACGAGAGCAAAAGCGCGGCAGGCATCCTGTTTCAGGACTATAAGGAATTCATGCTCACCGGCCACACGCTCGGCGTGGGCCAGATGGTCACGCTGGACTCGGCGAGCATGCTCAGGCGAAAGGACGAGCTGCTCGAGGCCATGCGCAAAAAGCACGAGGAACGCCACTACGACATGCTGCTGTTCATGATCACCGACATGCTGCAGGAGGGTTCCCATCTGCTGTTCGTCGGCGACGCGGATGTCATCGCCCAGGCCTTCAACGTGCATCCCGTCGACGGCTGCGCGTTCCTGCCGGGCATCCTCTCCCGCAAGAAGCAGGTCATCCCGGCGCTGTCGGTATTCTGGGGATGACGCGCCACCGTTTTCCCCTTGTCACGCCTGAAAGGATGTGCTGTGATAACGCCAAACCTGATCCTTAACCGGATTCCCGACAGCGTGCGGCCATTGCCGGCGGCGCGCTTTCGGGATCCCAGGCATGTCGTGATCGCATGCGGCGCGGCTTGGGCCGGCTGCTTCCGGCCTCGGAATGACGCCGCGCAAGGCGCGATTGACGTGAAAAACAGACGACCGGAGGAAAAACCCGGTCGTCTGTTCTTTCAGGCGGCGTCCTCTTTCAGAAGAGCCGCTTCATCATCTCATCCCGGATGACGCGCCGCACCTCCGGGCCCCAGAAGTTGCCCTCGTGCTCCGCGCCGTCCACATAATAGGCCGTGACATCGGCGTTGACCGCGCGCAGCCGCGCGTAAAGGGCCTCCATCTGCGCGCAGGGAACCACAGAATCCCCCGTGCCGTGCAGTAGCAGGAAGGGAGGATAGGTCCGCCCGCCGCAAACCAGGTTCACCGGACTGAAGGCCGCGGCGGCCTCCATCCATTTCTCCCGATCCGCGCCGAAATACGCGGCCATGACGACCTCGGCGTTGGGCGTGTCCGCGTGGTGCCGGAACAGCGCCGGCAGGTCGGTCGGCGCGAAGCAGGCCGTCACGGCGCATACCGCGTCGCTCTGGTCTGCGTATTCATCGGTGCGGAAGGCGGGATCGTCGCCCGTCAGCCCCAGCAGGCACACCGTATGGCCGCCGGAGGAGGTGCCGAACGCCGCCACGCGCGCCGGATCAAGGCCATAGGCCGCCGCGTGCGCGCGCAGGAAGCGGATCGCGCACTTCACGTCCACCAGGAACGCGGGGAACGGATGGCCGTCCTGCGTGCTCCTGTGCGAAACCGTCGCCACGGCGACGCCGTTCTCGGCAAAGTGCGAGAGCATGGGAATCTGATAGCTCAGGCCCGGCGTCGTCCATGCGCTTCCCTGGACAAAGACGATCAGCGGAACGGGAGGACGGCGGTCGTCCCCCGCGCCCCAGGGCAGGATCAGCGTCAGCGCCTGGCCGTTGGCCGAATAGACGATATGCTGCTTAAGCTCCGCCTGGCCCGCCAGCGTGGGATTCATGGGCAGGCGTTCGATCTCCGGAATCATGGCTCTCTTCCTCCTCAGCCGCCGTCATGCCTTGCTGTTCAACAGCGAAACCGCCGCGTCGGTCAGCCGGGCGAGCATGGCCTCTGTGTCGGCGTCCGAGCCGGACACAGCGTTCACGTACAGCTTGATCTTCGGCTCTGTGCCGGAGGGACGCACGCAGATCCAGCCGCGATTCTCCAGCTCGTAGTAGAGCACGTTCGAGGCGGGCTGCTCCAGCCTTTCCACCGTGCCGTCCGCCGCGCGGCGCTCGCCGGTCTGGTAATCTCTCACCGCCGTGACCTTCACGCCGTCGAAGCTCTCGGGCGCCTGCCCGCGCAGCGATTTCATCAACGCCGCCATCTGTCTCAGGCCGTCCTTGCCCGCCAGCGCAAACGAGGTGACCCGGGCGTCGTAATAGCCGTACTTTTTGTAGAGCGCCTGCAGGCCGTCGTAGAGCGTCATGCCCTGCTTCTTGTACCAGGCGGCGGTCTCGGCGATGAGCATCGAGGCGTTCACGCCGTCCTTGTCGCGCACCTCGGTGCCGGACAGGTAGCCGCAGGATTCCTCGAAGCCGAACACGAACGTATGCTCGCCCGTGGTCTCAAACTGCTCGATCTTTTCCGCAATGAACTTGAAGCCGGTCAGCACGTCGATCATCGCGCAGCCGTAATCCTCGCAGATCGCGCGGGCCAGCTCGGTCGAGACGATGGACTTGACCGCCGCCGCGTTGGCGGGCAGCGTGCCCAGCGCCCTGCGCCGGTCGAGGATGTAGTGCAGCAGCAGGCAGCCGATCTGGTTGCCGGTCAGGCCGTGCGCCTGGCCTTCGCCGTCCAGCACGGCGATGCCCACGCGGTCGCAGTCCGGATCGGTGCCGAACACGACGTCCGCCCCCAGCTTTTTCTGCAGCGCCAGGCCCATGCTGAGCGCCGCGGGATCCTCGGGGTTGGGCACCCTGACCGTGGGAAAGTCCGGGTCGGGCTTCTCCTGCTCGGGCACCACGGTCACCTGGCTGAAGCCGATCTCCCGCAGGATGCGCCGCACGGGCACGTTGCCGGAGCCGTGCAGGGGCGTGTAGACAATTTTGAGCCTGTCGCCCATTTCGCGGATCAGTCCGGGCGAGATGGACAGCTTCTTCACGCAGGCGATGTAGGCGTCGTCCAGCGCCGCGCCCACGATTTCCAGAAGCCCCCTGTCCTTCGCCTCCTGCTCGTCCATGGCGACGGATTCCTGATAGGTGGTCTGGTGAATGAGCTCCAGAATCTGGTCGGCGCGTTCGGGCGGCATCTGCCCGCCGTCCTCCCAATACACCTTGTAGCCGTTGTACTGGCGCGGATTGTGGCTGGCCGTGATGACGATGCCCGCGACGGCGTGCAGGTGGCGCACGGAGAACGAGAGCTCCGGCACCGGCCGCAGCGATTCAAACAGATAGGCCTTCACGCCGCGCGCGGCCAGCGTCAGCGCCGCCTGCCGGGCGAAGGCGTCCGAGCAGCGCCGCGAGTCGTAGGCGATGACCACGCCCCGGCCGGCCTGGCCCGGTTCGCGGAGAATGTATTTGGCCAGCGCGCAGGTGGCCCGGCGCACGTTATAGGCGTTCATGCGGTTCGTGCCCGCGCCCAGCACGCCGCGCAGCCCGGCCGTTCCGAAGGACAGCTCCGTGTAGAAGCGGTCCTCGATCTCGCGCTCGTCTCCCGCGATGGCGAGCAGCTCGTTCACGGTCTCCCGGTCGTCGCTGAAATCCCTCAGCCAGGTTTCGTAGGTTTCACGATAAGTCATTGCCGCTCATCCTTTCCATCCGGCCGGCATGCGCTGCTTCGCCGGGTTCTCCGCGCTTCCGTCCGTCCATGTCGTCCGTAAAATGCGTCGATATAGCGCGAAAGTGTGGATAATTCTGCGGAAAAGGGCGACTTTTCCACAGCTTATCCACACTTCTCGCCGTTGATCGTTCACTTTTCTTCCTGGGACTTGAGGTATTCGTTCAGCGCGTCCACCAGCTTGTCGGCGTCCACGCCGTGCACCGCGGCGGCGTCCTGGATGCTCTCGCCCGTGGAGACGGGGCAGCCCAGGCAGTGCATGCCGAAGCTCATGAAGATGGGCGCCGTGCGGCGGTCAACCGTGAGAACCTCACCGATGGTCATTTCCTTATTGACAGTAGCCATGATAACCCTCCTGTATGCTTTGGATATTCTTATTGTATGCCGAATTGTTTGAAAATGCAACGGCGGAACTGTTATTTTATATTTGACTTCTAGAGTGTGTTTCTAAATCCAGGAGGATGCCGTTTCGAGCGGATCGAGCTGCAGTTCAAGGCAGAAAACCGCAGGTTACCTGGAGGGCAATCAAGGTTTTCTAACGCAGAAATGCTGCCTGAGACGCCGAAAATGCGCCTCGGGGATTTTAGAAACACACTCTAAAACCTGTACAGATTCGGGATGGATTTTTCGTCGCCGCCGCGTTGACCGAAGCGAAGCGGCGCGGCGGCGGAAAAGACGCCCGCAGATGTACGGGGAAAGAGGATGCTCACACTTCCACGATCATGCCGTCATAAGAAACGAGAAAACCCGGCAGGAGCGCCTGCAGCGCCTCGTAGGGCGCCAGCCCGTTATGCGAGAAATGGTTGGCCACAAACACCGTGTGCTCATCCGCCGCGCCGTTTTTCAGCAGGACCTCCCTCATGCGCCGGTTCTCCGTGGCGCCCATGTGGCCCACATAACTCATGTCGAGCCGTCCGTTGGTGCAGTCCAGCGAGATGAGGTCGATTTTCCGTCCCGCAAGAAACGCCAGGTCGGCGGGCGTGAACTCGTCGGTATCGTGCGCGTAGAGGAGGCTTTTGCCGTCCTTCTCGATGAGATAGAACAGGGCTTCCTCCGAGCGGAAATACGTCCTGCCCTCAAAGACCACGGGCCAGCGATCCGACTCGCGGCTCACGCAGTGCACCGCCTCAAGCGGCGTCACACGATATCCCTCGACGTCGACGGCCTCAAAGGGCACGACGCGCCGGCAGGCGATCCAGTCGCCGCGCACGCCCGCGAGCTTTTCGATCATCTTTTCGCTGCCGTACAGCGTCATTGGCGGTTCGTCCTCGGGCAGGTGGGCGTACACCGGGCGGCGGTAGCCGATGTCGTCCACCGCCAGGTGGTCTTCGTGGGTGTGCGTAATGAGCACCGAGTGAACGGCCGAATAATCCAGCCCGTTGTCCAGCTCGTGCTTATAGGAATCGGGGCCAAAATCCAGCTTGATCCTGTCGTCCAGCAGCGCGCCGGAGCGGGTGCGTATCTCTCGCCCGCCCGTTTTACGGGCATACCGGCAGAATTCACAGCGGCAGAACAGCGCGGGCACGCCTTCGGCCGCCGCGGTACCGAGATATTGGAGCTTCATGCTGCTCTTTCCTCTCCTTCTGTAATGCGATAAGGCCGCCCGCCGGGGGTGACGGACGGCCGCGCAGATTACTCGTCTTCCTCTTCCTCGTTGAAGTCCGCGCTGATGATCTCGAACAGCTTGTCGGCGAGCGCCTCATCCTCGACGGACTCGAACTCGACGTTCTCGTCATCGACCGGCACCGTCTTCATGAAGAAAATTTCCGGTTCCTCTTCATCGCCGCCCGCGTCGGTCCAGGCTTCCTGACCCTCCGCCAGCTCGGTCATCACGGCATACTCGTCGCCGTTGTAGTAGAAGTAGTCAAGCGCCTGCACCCTCACGTCGTTGCCGTCTTCATCGGTGAAGATGTAGATTTCCGGCTCCCGATTGTCTTCCATGGCAAAAACCTCCTTTGGCTTCGCTGCCAGCGTCGTCCGTCCTATTATACCCGATTGAGGCGGCAAAAGCAATGCATGCGCCGCATTTCCTGCGAATGGCGTTATCGGATATGGAACGCCGCCACGCCGCTGCCCCGCACGGCCGCGCCAAGCGCCTGCTCGCTCAGCTCGTCGCCCTGCCACACGCGGATGACGCTGCGGCCGGTCACCACCTCCGCCGCGACCACGCCGGAGAGCGCGTTCACCGCGTCGCGCGCCTTCATCAGCTGCCGCGCGCCGCATTCAAGAGAAATGTCCCTGTGAATCATCGTCATACACCTCCGCCTTCAGCCTGTCCCCGCGGGCGGCGCTTTATGCGCCCAGACGCTGTTTTTTTCAAAATCCGCGGCAGGCGCCGGAGTCCACGCGCCCCGGTCACAGCTGGTTCTGGGCCTCCACATACGGGAGGACGGCGATTTCCAGGTTGCCGTTTTTGGTGCGCAGTTCGTCGATGAACGCCTTTTCCTCTTCGGGATTTTTCATTCTGATTTTGAATGAGAGGCGGAACATGGAGCCCATGCCGGTGGTCTTGACGCCCGCGCTCTCCACGCTCCTGAGATAGTGCGCGAAGGTGTCGTCAAACACGCCGGTATAGTCGAGCGATTCGGGAATGGTGACCTTCAGCAGCTTTTCCTCCTGCATGGCGCCGTGATCGAAGATCGTGAGCGACGACAGGGCGAGGAACACAAGGCCCATGCACATCAGGATCAGCACGCCGTAGGCGATATAGCCCATGCCAAAGGCCACGCCCGCGCCCATGGCGATCAGCACGGCCGCGATTTCATCGGCGCTGCCCTGCGCCGAGCGGAAGCGCGTGAGGGCGAACGCTCCGCCAAAGGCCACGCCCGCGCCGATGCTGCCGTTGACGAAGGTCAGCACCACGCCCACCATGAAGGGGATGATGGAGCTGACGATGAAGAAGCGGCGGTTGGCCCGGACGCGGAAGGACAGGAGCCACGAGAAGACGACGCCGGAGGCCAGGGCGGCGAGCGCCATGGCGAAGAACTGGCCGGGTGTGACGGACGCGGAATAGATGGAATCAAACATGCTGGTCATTCCTTTCTCTGGTCTGTTTTAATTCAGCAGCTGCAGCCTGAACGCTTCGCCGTATTTGGAAAAGCTGCTCCTGTAGATACGCCCCTCGTCCAGGATTCTCACAAGCCACAGGGGCATGGCCTCCTGAACCTTGATTTCGAGGATGGCGTCTCCGGGCGGGCGCAGCGGCGCGCCGGCCAGCGAGCGGGTCAGATCCAGCTGCTCCGCGCGGTAGCGCGGGTTGTAGTCGATGGTAAGTCTCAGGTCGCCGCCCGGCTCGAAGTAGGCTTCGCGGTCATAGATGATCAGGCAGGCGGGCACGAGCGCGCCATAGTAATCGCGAAAGCTGGTAATTTCGCGGTTGATCTGGCCGCCCGCGCAGATGTCGCCGCTGCCCGCGAAGAACTTCTCCACCAGCGGGATGGTGCTCTGCACGCGGCGCTTATACACAATGCCGTAGGCCTTGCGCTTCAGCTCGAGATACACGGGCGAATCCAGCGTGGCCAGCCCGTAGGAGCGCAGCCTGATCTTCTCCTTGAAGGGCGGCTTCTCCACCGAGGCGCGGATCAGCCGGTAGTCGGGCGTGTCATAGTAGAGAGAAGCGATGGAGGTGCGGCCGTACTGATCCAGCTGCATGCGGCCCGCCAGTCGGTCCTTGAGAAAGGCGGCCTGCGCGCCGCTGAGCAGGTATTTCAGCTCGTATCGCTTCATCACGACGATCGGATCGGCCATGTCGTCACCTCCCGGCTCACAGATCGATGCGGAGGGTGAACACGCCGTCCGCAACCCTGGCGCCGACGCGTCCGTTGTGCGCCCGGACAATCTCCTTCACATGGGAGAGGCCCAGCCCGGCGCCCGGGACGTCCGCGGCGTTTTCCAGGCGCGCGAACCGGTCGAAGACCTGATCCGCGCTGCCGGCGGGCAGCGCCGTGTCGTTGGCGGCGACGATCGTCACCCGGCCGTTCTTCTGTCCAATCGTGAGCTCAGCCCATGTCCCGGCGAATTTCCGCGCGTTTTCAATCAGCTCGGTCAGCAGATCGCTCATGGCCTCGCTGTCGCCGCTGAACATCACGGTATCCGCGGCGTTCACGCTGAGCCGGCAGTCCCGCGCCGCAAAGGCCGCCTGCGCGGCGTCGGCGGCCGCGAGCGCCAGTCCCGACAGGTCGAACCGGATCGTCGCCAGATCGCCGTCGTCGAACACGCCGACGGAGGCGAGATTCCTGATCAGCGCGATCAAGCGCTTCACCTGGCGGTTGATCGAGCGCGTCTGTTCCGTCTCGCCGCCCTCGCGCTCCATGATCTCGGTGTTGGCGTTGATGATGGTCAGCGGCACCTTGAATTCCTTTTCCACATCCGCAATGAACCGCTTCTGTTTGCGGTCGGCGTCCTCCAGCGGGCGGAACAGCCGCCGGCGGATGGCCATCAGCACCAGGCAGCTGGCCGCGACGCCCGCCGCCAGGCCGACGGCTGAAATGATCAGGATGCGATAGCAGGACAGCAGCTCGCGGCCCTGATCGATCACCGTGACGTAGGTCCGGCCGTCCGCCTGGTAGACCCGATAGCGGTAGGTCATCGCGGTCCATCCGGTTCCCTGCTCTTTGGCCAGGCTCTGCGCCCAGGCCAGCGCGTCTTCCTCGCTCACCGCCGAAATGGCCCAGGCAACGCGTTCGGCGCTACCGTCCTCGCCGAAGGCGTAGGTGAAATAGCGCAGCGACGGCGCCATGTCCGGGGCGTCCGGCCCCAGGGGCCCCATGCGCGCGGGGCGGCCGTTTCTCATATTCATGGCCTCCATCGGCCCCGCGGCGGCGAACAGGCCGCGCCCCTCCGAGAGCGTCTGGGTAATCCGGTCAGCGTCCTCGCTGGCCATGGTGAAGTTGGCGCCGTTGATGACGCCCAGCAGCGCCGCGAGCAGGACAAAAACGGACAGCGTCGCGTAGAGGACAAATTTCTTTCCCGCCTTATTCATGTTTGCTCACCAGCCTGTATCCTTTTTTCAGTTCATACTCGATTTGTTCGCGCCTTCCCAGTCTTCTGAGCTTTTCATTCAGCGCGTGAATGACCGTGCGCTCGCGCCGCCCGCCCACGCTTTCCTCTGCCGCCAGCCTGGCCAGCAGGCTGATCTCCCGCGCCGTCAGCCGCACGTCCGTGCCGGAAAACCGGAAGCGGGCCGTGTCGACGGAAAGATCGCCGCAGACAAGGCGTTCCCCGCAGGCGCGTTTCCGCAGGACGTCCTCAATCAGACCGGTCAGATCGTCCGGGAGGAAGGGAAAGGGCAGATAGGCGCAGGGCAGGCGGGTGCGCAGCAGATGCTTCACGCCGACGCGTTCGTCGAGCAGCACGATGACCGGCAGGTCTTCCCGCTGCAGCGTCAGCATCAGCCGCTCGTGGCCGATGCGCGGCAGCTTCTCCTCCAGCACAACCACGTCGAAGCGTTCCCGGGCCAGCAGCGCCGTCACCTGCGCGCCGTCAAAGGCCGTCGTGACGGCCTCGCCGTCCATGGTCAGCAGCTTTTCATAGCTCTGCAGCAGATCCCTGTCCGAATCCGCCAGAAGGATTTTCACGGCCCTTCGCCCCTCCCTCCACGCGCGCCGTCCGCGCGGCGCGCCGGGTTTGTTCTCTGTCATGTCCGAAGTATACCGCCCGTTCCTTAAGCGAACCTTAAAGCCGGAAAAAAACCGGGGCCGCCTCGCGCGTTCGTGCGTGAGACGGCCCCGGAGGGGCTCATTTCGGGCGGAAGGGGTCAGTCCTTCAGGAACAGGCGCGCGCCGCATCGGCTGAGCGGGCGCTCCCACGTATGGGTGAGCAGCGCGGCCACGGCGATGGCGGCGGCGAAGCACAGCAGCGTGTAATGCAGCTGCCAGGGCATTTCGCCCGCGCGCTGAGGCATCTCGTCGACATAGGGCGGAATGCGCCAGGCCCTCAGCCGCAGCGCCAGATGGGCGTGCCAGATGTACAGATTGTAGGAGATGCCGGCCAGGAAGCGCACGAGCCCGTTGCTCCAGAGCCACTGAAACCACCGGGGCGCCTGGCTGGCCGCCACGAGGAACGCGCCGCCCAGCGCGCTCAGCGGAAAGCGATACAGCATCTGCCCCATGCGCACAACCTCCGTGCCCGAGCGACGCGACTGCAGATCCATCAGCAGCCAGATGCCGGCGAGCGCCGCAACGCTCACGGCCAGCGAGAGCGCGGCGGTCCACCAGCGCGGCTTCACGCGCCTCTTCAGAAGCACGAACAGCCAGGCGAACATCATGCCGTTGGCGTAGACATCCAGCATGGCGGGCAGGCGGTTGAAGTACAGCGCGGTATCCGACATGCCCGCGACGTAGACAAAGCGGTATGCCGCCGCCACGGCCAGCATGGCGGCATAGGTGAGGAACGGCTTTCTGACAAAGGCGCGGCCGATCAGCGGGGCGACGAGGTAAAACTGCACCTCCACGGCCAGCGTCCACAGCACGCCGTTCAGGCGCGTGCCGACGTAGCCCTCATAGGTCAGGTTGTGCGTGAAGGTGAGATGTCCCGCCAGATCGAGGAAGAAATGCCGGAACGAACCATACTGCCGGCCGGGCAGGGCGTAGACGAACAGCGTCACGAAGAGGCACAGCCAGTAGCTGGGCAGGATCCTCAGCGCGCGCTTGATGAAATAGGCGCGCAGCGCCGGCAGCGGGGCACCCTCGACGCGGGCGCGCGCATAGGGCAGAAAGAGCAGGAAGCCGGACAGCAGGAGCATCATGTCCACCATCATATAACCGGTGCGCACGGGCGCGGTGAAATCCAGCCGGACAGGGCCCGCCTCCAGCACGGGGCTGAGCCAGGACTGCTGCCAGATGTGGAACCAGGCCACGATCAGAACGCTCAGCGCGCGCAGGCCGTCCGCCACCGGCACATAGCGCGTGCCGGTCTGCCCGGGCAGAAACAGCCGGACCAGCTTCTCCCGCATAGCGCTCACCTCCCAAAGCAAAAATTATTATACCATCGTATATACAGCCTTGTCAATCGCGCCGCTTGACAGAGAAAAGGCGGCGTGATACACTGACCTCGTGACGGACCGTGAAGCGGGAAAAACGCGGCGTGAAGGAGTGGAACAGGGGCATGATCGGAAACATGAAGGCCCTGCCGGCGGGCTATGAAAAGCTCCGCGACATCGACCTGAAGAACAACCGGCGCGAGGCGCTGCTGGTCAACGGCACGGCGGTCGTCATTGCCGTGGCGATGACGCTGATCGGCCATGCCGCGGTGCCGGTGCAGACGCTGTTCGACATGAGCCGCGCGCCGGCCTTCTTCGCGCGCTTTGGCGCGCTTCTGATCGGCGCGGCGGCCTACATCGCGCTGCACGAGGCGGTGCACGGCGTCGTGATGTATCGCTTCAGCGGCGTGAAGCCCTCGTTCGGCTTCACCGGCCTGTACGCCTACGCGGGCAGCACGGCGTATTTCAACCGCCGCAGCTACATCGTCATCGCGCTCGCGCCGGTGGTGGTGTGGGGCGTCGTGCTGGCGGTCGTCGGCGGGCTGGCGGCGCGGCCCTGGTTCTGGGTGGTCTACCTCATACAGATCTCGAACATTTCCGGCGCGGCGGGCGATCTGTACGTCACCTCCCTGATGCTGAAGATGCCGGAGGACATCCTCGTGTGCGATGCGGGCGTGTCCATGACGGTGTACAGCCGCAAATGAACATCCTGATTCTGGGCAGTCCGGGCGGGCTTGTCGACCGGCTCACGGAGCTCTTCCGCGCGGAAAACCACTGCGTCTCGGTCGTGACCGGCGCGCGCCGGCGCCGCAAAACCACCGGACGCGCCTTCGAATACTATGATTTCCCCTACGACAGCGAGCGTCTTTCGGAGATTGTAGACAGCGCCGCGCCCGACGTGACGGTTTTTCTGGGCGCGCTGGACGGCTGCTTCCGGCCGGGCGGAGCGCGCGGAGCCGTTTTGCTGAGCGCCGGGCTGATGAACGCGCTCACGGCCTGCGCCGCCCGGGATCGCGGGCGGTTTGTCTTCCTGTCGTCCGAAGCGGTGTTTGCCGGCGGCCGGAGCCGCGCGCTGACGGAGGCCGACGAACCGGACGCGGCGGACGCCTTCGGGCAGGCGCTGATTCAGGCCGAGGCGCTGTGCGGGCGATTCCGGCGGGGGCTTGAGACCGTCGTGCTGCGCGTCGGCGGCTGCGCCCTGCTGCCGCGCTCGCCGGACGAGACGCGGGACGCGCTGCCGCGCATGGCGCTCGAAGCGCTGCGGGGCGGCCCGGTGATCGCGCGGGAAGGGCGGCGGGCCGCGCCGCTCGACGAGACGGAGACCGCGCGGCGCGTTGTCCGGCTGGCGCTGGCGCCGTCGCCTGTGCGCGCGCTCTACCATGTCGCGGTGCGGGCGCTGCCGGAACCGGCGCTGGCGAAGATGGTCGCGCTCGAGGTGGAGCGGTATTCGGGGGCCCGAGGGTCCGTTGAAGTCAGGCCCGCGGCGGGCGAACAACCGGCGCTGCTGGACGGACGGCTGTTCGACGCGTCGTTCGGCGCATCCGGATCGACCGGACCGGAGAGCGCCGTTAAGTCCGTCATGGCGCGCATGGCGGAGCGCGGGGACGTCTTCCGGGCGGAAGAAGGGCGCAGACCGCCGCTGAGGGACCGGCTGAAGGAGAAGGCGGGCTGGCTGCTGCGCGGCCTGATCCCGCCGCTGGAAAACCTGGCCGGCTTCGCGCTGGCGCAGGCGCTGGCCGGCAGGCTGGGAACGCGGTTTGCCGGGCTGGACATTTACCTGCTGTACGTGCTGCTGTTCGCGGCGGTTTACGGCCACCGCCAGGCGCTGCTCGCCGCGGGGCTGTCCGCGGCGGGATACCTGATGCGTCCCGGCGGTACGGCGGCGTTCAGCGAAAGCGGGACGTACTTCTATCTGGCGCAGCTGTTTCTGGTGGGGCTGGTCGCCGGCTTCCTGAAGGATGAGCTGGCGCGCCAGAGGGACGAATCCCGCAGCGGCCAGGCCCGGCTGATCGAGGAGCTGGAGGACATCCGCGCCCTGGACGACGACAACGCCCGCGCCCGAAAGGCGCTGGAGCTCCAGTTGATCAACCAGAAGGACAGCCTGGGCCGGCTCGACGCCATGACCGCCGCCCTGGATGCCGACAGCCCGGACGAGGTGCTTCGGCGCGCCGCGGACATGCTGCGCGACCTCATGGGCGGCGAGGCGGCCGTCTATCGGATGCAGGGCGGCGTCCCGGCCCTGTGCGCCGCGACGTCCGAGGAGGCCCGCGCGCTGGGCGAGGCGCCCGTATTGGGCGGAGCGCTGGACGCTTGCGTCCGGGAAGGCCGCGTGTATGTCAACCGGCAGCTCGAGCCGGGCCTGCCAGCCATGGCCTGCGCCGCGGGCGAGGCCGGCGTCGCGAGCGCGCTGGCTGTGATCTGGAGCCTGCCGATCGAGGCCATGGGGCTGGCCCAGGCGGACCGGCTGGCGGTCGCGTGCCGGCTCATTCACCGCGCCGTTTGCCGGGCGGAACGGCTTCAGGCGGCGCTGCGGGAGGGAAAGGCGGGAGAGGCATGCCCGAAAACGCCGGGAAAATCGTGATTCCGCCTGCCGAAGGCCGCGCGCTGGCCTTCATTCTGCTGGCCAACGCCGCGGCGGCGCTGGCATACGCGCTGCTCTGCCGCCTGCGCCGGCGGGAGGCGATGGGCGAAGCGCTGCTGCGCTGCGCCGTCATGCTGCTGTTCCCCGTCGCGGGGCCGTGCTGGCTTCTGTTCGGCGCGCTGTGGCGGCGGCTGTTTTTCCGCAGGCCGGCGCGCATGCCCGCCTTCGGTCCGGGGCATCGGCGGGCGAACGACGCGCCGTCGTGCCGCGTCGAGTCGCTCGCGCCGCTTGAGGAAGCGGCCGCGGTGGCGGACGCATCCGACGCCCGCGCGCTCATGCTGGAGGTGGTCCGGCGCGGCCCGGAGGCCTCGCTTCCGGCCATTTCCGCGGCGCTGCGGAGCGGGGACAGCGAGCTGTCCCACTATGCGGCGACCGTGCTGCAGGACTCGCTGGGCCGGTTCTTCAAAAAGGCCCGTGCGGAGCGGGAGCGCGTGCGCAATCTGGCGGCGCAGCCGGCCGGCGGCGCGACGGACGCGGCGCTGCCCGCGGCCCGCGCGCTGCTCGTCGCGCTGGACGATATGCTGGCCCTGAACATACTGGGGCGCGAGGAGGCGCGCGAAGCCGCGGCCATGCTGGACGACATGGCCCGGCTGATCGACCGGCAGGGCGCGCCGGCGGCGGACGAGCTGGCGGCCGCCGCACGGGCCCGGATGCGCGAGAGCGACTGGCCGGCCGCGCGGCGCTGGTGCGACCGGCTGGAGGCGCTGTATCCCGAAACGCCGGCCGCGTACGCCTGCCGGCTGAAGCTCTGCGGCGCGCTGGGCGAGCGCGAGCGCTTCTTCTCGCTGCTGGACGCCCTGAAGCGCTCCGGCCTGACGCCGGATCCCGAGACGCGGGCAATGCTCGCCGCCTTCACGCCCCCGAACGACGATCAACCGTAACACGCCGCAGGCGCCGGCCACACAGGATGGCCGGCGCTTTTTTCTGTCATTTTTCTTGCTCCCCGCGCATATTTGCCGCTTCAGCGCCATACATATATTGGTGAAAGGGCATTCGCAAAAACGAGGAGTGATACGATGGAAAATCCCAACAACCGCATGATGGCCGCGGGCCGGCTCGAAGCCCGTCCGGAGCTCAGCCACGAGGTCATGAACGAACCCTTCTACACCGCCACCCTGCTGGTCAAGCGCCTGTCCGGCGCGATCGACCGCCTGCCCGTCACGCTGCCCGGCAAGCTGCTCACGGGCGACCTGCCCGGTGACGACCAGCTGCTGCTCATGCAGGGGCAGGTGCGCTCCTACAACAAGGTGGTCGAGGGCGCGGGCCGGCTGATGGTCACGCTGTTCGTGCAGCACATCGCCCCGGGCGGCGACAACGACACGCTCAACCGCGTCGAGCTGAGCGGCGCGCTGTGCAAGCCTCCCGTCTACCGCTCTACGCCCTTCGGCCGCGAGATCTGCGATCTGATGCTGGCCGTGAACCGGGCGTTCGGCAAGTCCGATTATATCCCCTGCATCGCCTGGGGCCGCAACGCCCAGTTCGCCTCCCGCTTCCACGTGGGCGACCGGCTGCGCGTCACCGGGCGCCTGCAGTCGCGCGAATATCAGAAGCTGCTCGAAAACGGCGAATACATGGTGCGCAACGCGTTCGAGGTCAGCTGCTTCACGCTGGAGGCCGACCAGGCCCAGCCCTTCGCCGAGCCCGCGGCCGCCCTTTCAGAAGAGCGGGCGCCGGTGCCCGCAAGCGACCGGGAAGAGGAATGATTTCCCAAAAAAGCAAACGGACAGGCTGCGCTTCCCGCCGGAAAGCGCAGCCTGCCTCTCTGCAGGACGCTCCGCCGCGACTGGTCTGAGCAGTGCCACGGCCTTTATCCGCGTTCCTTCATCCGGACCAGCAGTTTTCTGTAGATTCGCTCCGCCATCCATGGCTCCGTGCAGGCTTCAAGCGCTTCGTCCGGCGAAAACCAGGCCACGCCGCTGTTCTCGTCCGGCTTTGCGCGCAGCGCCTGCGCTTCGTCGGCCTCGAAGAGATAGGTCACATTGTAGTGCAGGTGGGAGGAAACATACCGCCCGCGCTTCTCATGCCCGTCGACGGTGAGGATCTCAACAGAGACCGGCGTCTCCCACACGGGCCTGAGACCGGTCACGCCGCTCTCCTCCTCCGCCTCGCGCCGCGCGACCGCCAGGAGATCGCACTCGCCGTCGGCGTGGCCGCCCGTCCAGGCCCAGGAGCGGTAGACATTGTGCCAGGCCATCAGCACGCGGTCCCGCGCGGCGTTTGTCACCCAGGCCGAGGCGGTAAAATGCCCCGCCTCGTTGCTCCGTTCGAAGACCCGTTCGCCGCGGCGCAGAAAATCCAGCATCAGCGCGCGGTCCCGCGCCTCCTGTTCGTTGACCGGCCGATATGATTCCAGCTGTTCCCCGATCGTCATGCCGCCCCTCCTTTCGCCCGTCAGATGACGTACTCAACGGCGTTGTTCTCCGTCTGCCGCGTGCGCTGGTTGTAGATGAGCATGGCCTCGCGCGTCTCGACCGGGCCCATGGCGTAGTGCCTGATTTCCGTCGCGTTGAGCGTGTCAATCAACACCACGCGGTTCATCGTGTACGGCCTGTCCTCCACGAGCTCGACGCCGCCCTCGCTCACGCGCTCGGCCTCGAAATCCTCACGGCTGATGAAATACGGATCGAACAGCCCCACGCGGTCGCCCAGCATGGCGGTCAGCAGCACGTAATGCGGATCCCCGCCCAGAAAGCAGTGCACGACCGCGGCGCCGCCCTGCTGCAGGCAGGCGGTCAGGGCGCTGGTGGGCGAGAGAAACACCTGCCCGTTCTCGACGAACCGGGCGGAAATGGGAAATTTCCTGCTGCGGCCGTACTGGTTAAACCAGTTTGTCAGAAACTGCATGGCAAACCGCGACGTGCCATGCCCGCCCGCCTGGCCCTCGTCGTCGTAGGTGTCCAGCGTATACAGCGAGATGGCCTTGAGCATCTCCGGCCCGAGCTCCGCGCGTTCGAAGAGAAAGCGCAGGGCGTTGGTCAGCGACACTGGGCCGCAGTCGTATTCGCTGCTCTGGTAATTCAGCACGTTTTTCATGTCCTCTTCCCCGCCTTTTCAACAGAACGGCCGGCGTCCGTCAGTCGTTTTTCGGATCCATCGCGTCGCGCAGGGCGTCGCCCACAAAGTTGATGCACACGACCAGCACGATGATGACCGCGCCCGCAGGCACCCACAGCCACGGCTTGCTCGTCAGTATGGTGATCGATTCCGCGCCCCTGAGGATGTTGCCCAGCGAGGGCGTCGTCACCGGCACGCCCATGCCCAGATAGCTGAGCGCGGCCTCGTCCAGAATGGAGAGCGCGAACACGCTGGTGGCATAGACCAGCACGGGCGCGATGATGTTGGGCAGAATTTCGGAAAACAGGATGTAGCGGCGCGGCATGCCGGCGGTGATATCGCTTTTGAAGAACACGGTCTCCCGCAGCGACAGCACGCTGCCGCGCACCAGCCGCGCGATGCCCGGCCAGTCCACGAAGCCCAGAATCAGCACGATGCTCCACAGCCCCGGCTCGAAGATCGCCGCGGCCACCAGCACCAGCAGGATATAGGGGAAGGACATGACCATGTCCGTGAAGCTCATGATGGCCTGGTCGACCCGGCCGCCGAAATACCCGGAGACCAGCCCCAGCAGCACGCCGATGACCGTCGAAATGAGCGTCGCCATGGCCCCCACCAGCAGCGACACGCGCATGGCGTACAGCAGCCGGCTGAACATGTCGCGCGCGCTCTGATCTGTGCCCAGCAGATGCTGCGCGTCCGGGGGCTTCGAGAAGCCGCCCGCCACCTTATTGGGCCCATAAGGCGCGATGAGCGGCGCAAAGACGGCCAGCAGGATGAGCGCCGCAAGCACGATCAGGCTGACGAAGGCCATGCGGTGCCTGCGAAAGCGCCGGAAGACGATGGCAAAATGCGATTCCATGGCCGCGTTCCTCCCCTCAGTACCGGATCGTGGGATCGACCAGCGCATAGACAATGTCGGTCAGCAGGTTGGCCGCCAGCACAACCACCGCCGAGAGCAGGCACACGCCCATGATGACCGGATAGTCGCGCTGCAGCACGGCGTTCATGGTGATGAGCCCCAGCCCGGGCCATGAAAACAGCTGCTCCACGATCACCGCGCCGCCGAACAGCGTCGGGATCTGCAGGCCGATGACGGAGACGATGGGCAGCAGCGCATTCCTGAGCGCGTGCCGGTTGATGACGCGGAAACGCCCGATGCCCTTGGCCCGGGCCGTGCGCAGATAATCCGCTTCGAGGATCTCCAGCATGGCCGAGCGGATGTAGCGGATGTTGCTGCCTGCAACGGAGGTGGCCAGCACCGCGACAGGCAGAACCATGTTCTTCACAACCTCCCACACGCTGCCGCCCGCGCCGGGCAGGCGCATGCTGTTCGCGTTTGACGGCAGCCAGCCCAGCCGCACGGTGAACACATACACCAGAATCAGCGCCAGAAAAAAGCCCGGTATGCTCGAGCCAAAAAACGAGGCCGTGACCACGGCAAAGTCCCGCTTCTGATAGCGGTGCACCGCGCTGTATATGCCGGCCGGAACCGCCACGGCCAGCCCCACGAGGAGCGACGCGCCCATCAGCAGCAGCGTCGGACCGATGTGGCTGCCGATGATCTGCGAAACCGGCTGGTAATTCTTATAGGAATAGCCCAGATTGCCGCGCAGGAGCTCGCCGAGCCAGTTGACGTACTGCCGCCAGACGGGCGCGTCCAGCCCCAGCTTGGCGGCCTTGAAGGCAATCGCCTCCTGCGTGATGCGCGGCCCGGACATCATGTCCAGCGGATTGCCCGCGAGGCACATGATGAGATAATCAATGACGGTGATGCCCAGCAGGATGGGCACGGCGAGCAGCAGCTTTTTGAGAATGTATCGGCGCATGGCCGTCAGCTCCTTTCCCGCGCCGCTTTGGCATCAACGCAGCTTGTGAAATGGCCCGGTTCGCCGGCGGGCTTCAGCGCGCAGCCGGCGCGCGCGCAGGCCGCGCCGGCATAGGGACAGCGCCCGCGGAAGGCGCAGCCGCCGTCCCAGTCCGCGCCGGAGGCCTCGCCCCTGAGCACGATGCGCGCGCGATCGCGGGCCGCCCAGTCGGCAACGGGCGCGGCGTCCAGCAGCGCGCGGGTGTAGGGATGCGCCGGGCGGGAAAACAGCGTCTCCGAGTCGCCCGTCTCGACGATGCGGCCGCGATACATGACCGCGATGCGATGGCTGATGTAATGCACCGCGCCGAGGCCATGGCCGATGAACAGGTAGCTCACGCCCAGCCTGTCCTGCAGGTCGCGCAGCAGATTCAATATCTGCGCCTGCACGGAGACGTCCAGCGCGCTGACCGGCTCGTCCAGGATGATGAGCTCGGGATTGAGCGACAGCGCGCGGGCAATGCAGATGCGCTGCCGCTGGCCGCCGGAAAACTCATGGGGATAGCGCGCCGCGACGCCCTTCGGAAGGCCCACCATGTCCAGCAGCTCGTCGACGCGCGCCGGGGCGTCGCCGCGCGCGGCCGCGCCGTGATAGATCATGGGCGCGGCGAGGATGTCGCGGACGCGCTTGCGGCCGTTGAGGCTGGAGCCGGAATCCTGAAAGACCATCTGAAAATGCGGGCGCAGAGGGCGCAGCCGGCTTTCGGGCAGGCCGTCGATGCGCCTTCCCTTGAAATACACCGCGCCGCCCGTGGGCCGCTCGAGGCCCATGACAAGCCGGGCCACGGTCGACTTGCCGCAGCCCGACTCGCCCACGATGCCGAACGTCTCGCCCGTGTCGATGCGGAAGCTGACGTCCTCAACCGCGCGGTTGGCGCTGCGCCGGAACAGGCCCCGGTCCCGTTCAAGGAACGTCTTGCTGAGATTTTTCACCTCCAGGACGGGAACGCGTTCATCCGGCATGACTGTCCCTCCCTCCCGCGACGGCCTCGCAGCACCGCACGCTGCGGCCCGGCTCCGGCTCAAACACATAGGCTTCCCGCCCGCACACGTCGCTGTAAGGGCAGCGCGGCGCAAAGCGGCAGCCGGCCATGTCGTGATAATCCTCCGGCACCGCGCCGGGAATGGACAGAAGCCGCCTGTCCCGCGCGTCATGGACGCCCGGCACAGCCTGCAAAAGCGCGCGCGTGTAGGGATGCGCGGGCGCGGCGAGCAGGCGCCGCGTGTCCCCCGTCTCCACGCACTGTCCGGCGTACATCACCACGACGCGGTCGGCCATTTCAGCGACCAGGCCAAGGTCGTGCGTGATGAGCAGGATGGCCATGCCGGTCTCGTCGCGCAGCGATTTGAGCAGCTGCATGATCTGCAGCTGGATGGTCACGTCCAGCGCGGTGGTCGGCTCGTCCGCGATGAGCAGCCGCGGCCGGCAGGCCAGCGCCATGGCGATCATCGCCCGCTGCCGCATGCCGCCCGAGAGCTGATGCGGGTATTTGCGCATCACCGCGGCCGGCTGCTGCAGCCCGGTGCGGTCGAGCAGCTCCACCGCGAGGGCCTCGGCCTTTTTCCTGTCGTATCCGAGATGGCGGCGAATGACCTCCACGAGCTGGCTGCCGATGGTGAACACGGGATTCAGGCTGTACATGATGTCCTGAAAGATCATGGCGATTTCGCGGCCGCGGACGGCGTCGAGCTGCCGCTCGTCGAGCGTCAGCAGGTCCCGGCCGCGATAGAGGATGCGGCCGGCCGTGACGCGGCCCTGGCGGCTGAGCAGGCCGAGAATGGACAGCGCGGTGATGCTCTTGCCGCAGCCGGATTCCCCGACGAGACAGACAATCTCGCCGGGATTCACGGAGAAGCTCACGTGGTCCGTGCGCTTCAGCGTCTTTCGGCCCTGGAGAAAGCTGATGTCCAGGTCCTGAACATCGAGAATGGGTGTAATCATGGCACAGCAGCCTTTCATGAGGCGGGCGGGGGAATGCGGGGACGCGCGCTCCGCCGGAAAGCGGCGGGATAACATTTTCCCACCTTGACAAGGTGGGAAAATGGGATATTCACAATGGGAAACGGCCGCCGGCTCAGTCCGCGATGTCCCAGTCCTGAACGTTGATGAAGGTGCCGTACACGTCGGGCGTGGCGTTCAGAAGCCGGTTGCTGGTGACGCCCAGGGAGCTCAGGATGTACGCGGAAATCATCGGGACATCCTCCTGAACGTGCCGATCGACCAGCAAATAGCGCGCGGTGATTTCCGCCTCGTCGGTCATCGCCTGGCTCTCCAGCAGCGCCTCGGCCACTTCGTCGTTCACATAGTGCGTCCAGCCGTCGTCGGACAGCAGCCAGGCCACATCCGTGTAGGGATCGACCGGCGCATAGGTGTACTGCACGCTCATCACCTGAATGTCCTGATTGTCCGCCGCGATCATCAGCGAGGCCAGATCGACCGTCTTCACGTCGATGGTCAGGCCCAGCTCGGAAAACTGCGCGGCGATAAAGCCCATGGCCTGCACGAAGGTGGTGTCGCCGCTGTTCACGTGCCAGGTGATGGTGGTCGGCGTGCCGTCCGCGGCCGCCTCGGCGATGAGCTGCGCGGCCTTCTCCGGACTGTATTCGGTCACGCCCAGGCTCTCGTCATAGTACGGGCTCGCGGTGCACAGGAACGCGTCCACGATCTCGCCGTTGCCCAGCACCAGGCCGTCGAGGATGGTCTGGCGGTCGATGCCATAGAGCAGCGCCTGGCGGATGCGCTTGTCGGGCACGTTGTTCACGTTGATGAAAATGGACTGATTGGTCACAGGCGTGCCCTGATAGGTGGTCACGTTGCCGAGGCTCCTGACGTAGTCGTAGTCCTCGAGCAGAATCGCGCCCATCGTCTGCTGAATCAGGTCGATCTCGCCGGCCTGCAGGCCGCTCGGCAGCGCGCTGGCGTCCAGCACGTTGATGTTGAGGCGCTTGATCCTGGGCGCGCCCTTCCAATAATGCTCGTTGGCGGTGTAGTGAACATAGTGGTTCAGATCGAAATCGGCGATGAAATACGGGCCGCTGACCACCGTGGGGTCGTTGAACCAGTCATGGGAGAGCAGCTGTTCCTTCGGCACGTCGCCCAGAATGTGCTCGGGCAGAATCAGCACGTAGCAGCCGTAGTTGTAGCAGAAGGTATTCAGCGCGGTCTCCCACTTGGTGGTCACGGTGAGCGTCTTCTCGTCGAGAATGCGGATGCCGCTGATCTCCGTCGCGCCGGGCTCGGTATAGCCGTCGTCGCCGATGCCCTCGATGGCGTACATGTTCAGGCCGGTGTTGCCGCTCTCGGGGCTGGACCAGCACAGGAACGTGAACAGCACGTCGTTCGCGGTCACAGGCTGGCCGTCCGACCAGACGGCCTCGTCGTTCAGTTTGATGGTGAAGGTCAGGTTGTCCTCGGTGGTGATGCTCTCTGCCAGCTGAGGCGTGAACTCAAGCTCGCGGTTGAGGTCGACCAGCGGCAGAAAGACCAGCGAGGTGGCATATTTGACGATCTCGGTGTTGTCCATCAGCAGGGGATTGAGCGTGCCGATTGTGTCGGTAATGGCTATGGTGGCGGTCTTCTCGTCGTCCGCGAGGGCCGTGAGGCCGCTCAGCGCGAGACACAGCGCCAGCGCAAGGGCAAGCAGAGTCCGGACAATGGATTTCCTCATGATTTGATACACCCCTTCATCAACATACAGGTCGCAGTGACAGACGCCGACGCTTCCCCCGGGCGCAGGTCAAACGCGGCGGCCATCCGCCCTGAGGGGGCGGCAGAATCATATGCGCCGCGCCGCGCCCGCATGCCGCGCCCGATGGGTTGAGGCCATTCTATCACCACAAACCCACTATGTCAATGGGTTTTAATGTGTAGCTTGTGTTATGTCGCATTGGGCCCCGGCAGGGCCTCGCGGAAAGGCGCCGCCCCGCGTCGCCGGGCCGATCTCATCCTTTTGCAACGACCAAAAAACTGCCCTTCCTGACCTGCGTGAAGTCATTCTGCGGCAGTCTCTGTTCGTCTGCGCCCCGGAGCAAAAGGCGGGGACGTCTGTTCAGCGTGTATGGATTGGGGCCTGGCGGCAGACGGTCTTATCGCGCGGCCTCGCTCAGAAGCGAGCGGCCCTCCCATTCCCTCGCGGGCGTGGCGCCGAGCATTTCGGCGACGGTGGGCGCCACATCCTTGATGGTGACATTTTCAAGCGTCCTGCCGGGCGCAAAGGAGGGGCCGTTGAAGATGACCGGGATGGTCATGTCCTCCGGCATATCGCTGCCGTGGCTGCGGTCGTGGCCGCCGTGGTCGGCGAGAAGGACGATGTCGTAATCCGCGGAAACGCTCTCGCGGACACGGCGCACGCAGTCCAGCGCGTTTTTCACGCAGCCCATATAGGTCTCGCTCATCCAGCCCCTGTCATGGCCGCCCACCTCGTCGGTTTCGCCGAGATAGAGGAACAGGAAGTCGGGCGATTCGCGGCGTATGTAGTCAATGGCCGCCGTGGCGACGGCCTGGTCGGTCCCCTTCGCCCTGTGCTGGTTAAGCATCACGGCGCAGGCCAGATGATCCGGGCGCGTGAGATCGCGCAACTCCTCCCAGGTGTAGAAGAACGCGCACTTTTTCCCCGCGCGGTCCAGCCGCTCGACAAGGCCCTCGATGGGGCGCACCTGCGGAACATAGGTGTTCGTGACGACGCCGTGCCGATCGGGATCGACGCTGTGGAACAGCGACATGTGGCAGGGCAGCGTGACGGACGGAAAGACAGTCCGCGCGGTGAGCGCGCAGGCGCTGCCGGCGAGCAGCCCGGCGGTGTAATCGCTGCCGCAGCCGGAAAGCGCGTCGGGCCTCATGCCGTCGACGAGGATCATAACAACCCCTTGGGACATGGAAACATCTCCCCTTTTTCGTTATTCCGTGCGGATGAACAGCACGCCCAGCGTGTGCGGTCCGCAGTGGCAGGACACGGTGCATCCCGCGTTGGTCTCATAGACGTGCTCGAAGCGCCCGGTCTCGGCCACGGCCTGCCGGGCGACCGCCAGCGTATCCGGTTCGGCCGCGGCGTGGGTGATGAACATGCGGTCGCGGCGCAGATCGGTGCGGTTCAGGATGCGCTCGGTCACGTAGGCCTGAATACAGCGGTCATACGCGCCGCGGTATTTTTTCACCACGCGCATCTTGCCGTCGATCACCTCGATGCAGGGCTTCAGGCGCAGCAGGTTGGCGCCCAGCGCGGCCACGGACGAGCAGCGCCCGCCCTTGACCATGTAGTCCAGCCGATCCAGCAGGAAGCTGGCCTCCACGCGGCCGGTGAACTCGTTGAGCCGCGCGCAGATCTCCTCGGGCGGCAGGCCCTGGCGCGCCAGCTGCGCGGCTTCGATGACCACATGGCCCTGTCCGGAGGACAGATTGCGCGAGTCGACGACGTAGACGTTCCCGAACCGCTTCGCCGCGGCGCAGGCGTTCTGATAGCAGCTGGAAAACTCCGAGCTGATGTCGATGTGGATCACCGCGTCGTGGGCTTCGGAGAGCGGCCGGAAATACTCGACATATTCATATTCGCTCACAGCCGAGGTCGAGCACAGCCTGCCGGTCTCCTCGGTATAGGCGAAGATATCCGCCGGCGTGATTTCAGTGCCGTCCCTGAAGGGCTCGTCATTTTTCATCACAATCAGGGGAACGATGCCGATGTCATACTCCTCGACCAACGCCTGAGACAGGTCGCAGGTGCTGTCAGAGGTGATTTTAATAGCCATGATGGGGGAGCCTCGCTTTCATCAATGTGGAACCTGAGCGCGCCTCGGACATGCTCGGGTCGGTATGGCACTATATACAGTATACAGGAAAAATGGGCGCGAGACAAGCGCGACAGGCGTATATTTTGAAAAAACGCGCGAATATTTTTGCGCGCGTCCTGAAAAATCAGGATCCGGCGCGTTCCGCCTCCGGCACCAGCCGCCGCTTCAGCGCCAGAGCGACGAGCAGGAGAACCGGAAAGGCGACCGCCGCGAGAATCCCCGCCTTGAGCCGGCCGCCCATGGCGTCCGAGACAAAGCCCACCAGCGCGGGCCCGCCGCCGCAGCCCAGGTCGCCCGCCAGCGCGAGCAGCGCGAACAGCGCCGTGCCGCCGCGCGGAATCGTCCGGGCGGCGATGGAGAACGTGCCCGGCCAGAGCACGCCCACCGACAGGCCGCACAGGCCGCAGCCCATGAGACCCAGCGCGGGCGAATGCGAGAGCGAAGCCAGCAGATAGCTGGCGAGGCACAGCACGCCGCTGATCAGCATGACGTTCTCCAGACGCACGCGCTCGCCGAAGCCGGCATAGAGGGCGCGGGCGCAGCCCATGAGGAACGCGAAGCTGAGCGGACCGGCCAGATCGCCCACGGTCTTGCTGACGCCCAGCCCGAGCTCGGCGAAGGTGGAGGCCCACTGGCTGATGCCCTGCTCGCACGCGCCGGCGCACATCATCATCAGCATCACGACCCAGAAGCCCGCCATGCGCGCAAGCGCGCCGATGCCGAGCCCCTTTTCGCCCTCGGGCTGCAGCGTCGCGATGGGCACGCGCATGAAGTAGAGCATATTGAAAAGCGGGATCAGCGCCCACAGCGCGGCCAGCAGGCGCCAGCTGCGGATGCCAAACAGCGCAAAAAACGCGGTGGAGACGAGCACGACGGCCACATAGCCCCAGCAGTAGAAGGAATGCAGAAGGCTCATGACGGACGCCTTGTTCTTCGTGGGGCAAGCCTCGACGATGGGACTGACCAGCACCTCCAGCAGGCCCCCGCCCAGGGCGTAGACGAGCACGGAAATCAGCAGGCCGAGAAAGGAATCGGGCAGGAGCGAGGGCAGAAACGCCAGCCCCACGAGCCCCGCCGCGCACGCGCCGTGCGCCAGGCAGATGCTGAACCGGTAGCCCATCTTGTCCACGTAGCGGCTGGAGAGCAGGTCCACGAGCAGCTGGAAGCCGAAGTTGGCCGACACCAGCAGCGCGATGCGCTCCAGCGACACGCCGAATTCCGCGTGAAAGGTGAGAAACAGGAGCGGCGCGAAGTTGTTCACGACGGCCTGCGTAACGTAGCCGATGAAGCAGGCGGCGATGGTGTGGCGGTAATTCGTGCGGATGCTCATGAGAAAACCCCTTCGCTTTTTCATAGACCGGCCCGCGCGGGCCGCATGCCCCGCCCCGTCATTGGGGCGGTTCGATCTCGATGACGTACGAGCCGCAGGCGTTGACCACGGTGGTGGAGCCGTACTGCCGCTCGCGGCGAAAATCGTGCGTGTACTCCACATGCACGTGGCCGTGGACCATGTAGCGCGGATGATACTTATCCATGAAGCGCAGGAAGACGGCGAAGCCCCTGTGCGCGAGGTCCTTGTCGTCGCCAATGCCCAGCGCAGGCGCGTGCGTGACCAGAATGTCGACGCCGCGGCGGCGGAAAATCGCGGGGCGTATGCGCATCCAGCGCCGGCACATCTCGCGCTCTGTGTACTGATGGGGCGCGTCGGGCCGGTAGCGCATGCTGCCGCCCAGGCCGACAATGCGGACGCCCTCGTACACATACAGCGCGCCGTCAATGCAGACGCAGCCCTCCGGGGGCGTCTTCTCATAGCGCGCGTCGTGGTTGCCGTGCACATAGAGCACGGGCGCGTGCGTGAAGCAGGTGAGAAAGGAGAGGTAGGCGGGCGGCAGGTCGCCGCAGGAGACCACCAGATCGATCCCCTCAAGGCGGCGCCTGTCCAGATGCTCCCACAGCCTGGGCTCCGCATGGTCAGCCAGCACGAGTATCTTCATGTCGCACCTCGCAGCTTCAGAAAATCAGAAATTGGGAAGCGCGGCCGCGGAACCGGGATGCGCCGTCAGGCGGCGCCCGGAGCCCCATTCCCGTCTTTCCCCAAAAGACGTCCCGGTCTTATTCGCTTTCCTGCCCCGTCCACGCGAAGGCCCTTGGATCCGGGCGGGCGCTGTCGTTGATGCCCTGCAGGCGAACCAGGGGATGCGCCTCGGGCTTCAGCTGCGCCAGATCCGGAATGGAGCCGATGACGTTGTCGCACAGCCAGTCCATGGTGATGATGCGCGCCGGCGAAAGCTCCCCGTTCGCATCCGACTGAACGGCCCCGTCCTGCGAGAGAATGCGCCCCGAGAAGGGGTTATACGCGCTCCGCTGGAACTGGCTCTTGAGCAGCTCGATGAGCTGCTGGATGCCGTCGGGCAGGCGCTGGGAATAGAAGACGTCGATGGCGCCGGTTGAGATGCCCGGCCAATAGGCCATGGCCAGGCCGTCGCTCTGTTCGCTGTCGTCGTTCCAGCTGCCGCTCAGCAGGCTGCGCAGGATCGTCTCGTAGAGGCTGCCCCAGTTCCACACAGGCATGGCCAGGTTGACGGGAGATCCGTCGCTTTCCACGCGGTACAGGCCGAATTCGCGCGAGGCGTGCGCGGGGGCGTTGATGTCCCGGTTGCAGATGATGTTGACCTTGTTCTGGCGGAAGGTCTCGTACTCGTCGTGGTCGCGCCGGGTCGACCAGTCCAGGAAGACCTGCGCGCGGGGGTTGACCAGGCGCGCGCCCAGCGCGAAGGCGTTGATGCTGGCGGGCGTGCCGTAGATGGGATAGTCGGCGACATAGCCGATGCGGTTATTTTCGGCCAGCGCGCCGGCGATGGCGCCGATGATGAACTTCGCCTCGTACATGCGCAGGTAGTAGCTGCGCACGTGGTGGAAGGAGGCCAGCAGCGAGCAGTTGAGGATCTTCGTGGCGGGATGCGCCACGGAAATCTTGATCGCGGCGTTCAGAAACACGGGCGAGGTGGTGAACACGACGTCGATGCCGCTGTCGGCCAGCTCGTGAATCGCCTGTTCGGCCTCCTCGTCGCTGGTGGCCGCGCGGACCGTCGTTTCCACCTGGCCCTCCAGCACCGCGTCCACGTGGCCGCGGCCCATCTCGTGCCAGTACGACCAGCCCGATTCGGCGGGCAGGCGGCTGTAGAGGAAGGCGGCCGAGACCTTCTTCGGGCGGCGCAGCGTGGCCAGGAAGGAGGCGTCCTCGGAGGCAGTCGGCTCCATCAGCAGCACCACGCGCTCCTCCTGCGCGCTGATGCGGATCTCGTCCCAGATCCTGCGCACGTCTGAGCGCAGCTCGTCGCCGGTGGCCTCGCCGAGATGGGCGAAGCCGTAGATGCGCAGGAAGACGAGGAAGGCGTCGCCGTCGGTGATGGGCAGCCGGCTGCCGTTCAGCTCGTGATAGGCGTTGGTGAAGCGCAGCAGCGCGGAACGGAAGTCGCGCCGCAGCGCGCCGCTCCATTTCTCGCCGGGCGTCGTGCCCGTGTAGGCGTAGAGCTGCGCGAAGCCGCCTTCCTTGGAAAAATAGATGTTGTTGATTTCCGTGTCGTCGTAAAACGAGAGGAATTCGTAGTATATCTTGTTTTCCGGCTCGTCCGTCTTCGGGGGAATGAGGCGGATGACCTCGCCTTCGATGGCGGCGGCGTCCAGATATTTCATGACGCTCACGCGCTTGTTGCCCTCGATGACGTAGAATTTATTCATATACTCATACGCCTTGATGGGCGTATTGACGCCGTTGTTGATGACGGATATATAGAGCCGTTCCCATTTGTTGGCAAACTCGCTCATCGGCTCCAGAATCGGCATGAAATTGGCCGCGAAGGCCGACGTGCGGCCGCGCGTCGCCGTGCCCACGATGCGGTTCAGCGGAATGCTCACCAGATTCAGCGAGCGCTGCTGATAGCTCATGGCGGCGGGCGCCGCGTCCTCCAGCACGGCCAGATACGGATCCTCGTGACGGCCGCGGCGCGCGTTGAATTCGCGCTTGCCCATTTTAAACGCCTGATCGTAATATGCTTTGATCATGTTTTCGTTTTCACCTCGATGATGTCCATTATAAATGCTTTGACGGGTGAAAAACCATCAGAAGAACGCGGAGCTCGCGTGAAAAGAAGAAAGATCATGTTAAATATGCATTTTTCCGCCGAACCTCTTGACAGACCGGGGACGGCGGATTATAATCTCTGTAAACCTAGTGAATTAATAGGTTTTAATGCGAGGAGGGAATTGTATGGCGATTTATGGATCGGCTGTGGAGCTGGTTGGAAGGACGCCGCTGGTGGAGCTGAAGCGGATTGAGGAAAAAGAGGGCCTGAAGGCGCGCCTTGTGATGAAGCTGGAGCGAACCAATCCGGCGGGCAGCGTGAAGGACCGCGTGGCGAAGGCGATGATCGAGGACGCGGAGGCGGCGGGCCTGCTGAAGGCGGGATCGGTGATCATCGAGCCGACGAGCGGCAACACGGGCATCGGCCTGGCGGCGATCGCGGCGGTGCGCGGCTACCGGACGATCATCGTGATGCCGGAGACGATGTCGATCGAGCGGCGTCGGCTGATCGCGGCCTACGGTGCGGAAATCGTGCTGACGGAAGGCGCGAAGGGCATGAAGGGCGCCATCGCCCGGGCCGAGGAGCTGGCGCGGGAGATTCCGGGCAGCTTCATTCCGGGGCAGTTTGTCAATCCCTCCAACCCGAAGGCGCACTATGAGCAGACCGGCCCGGAAATCTGGGCGGACACCGACGGCGCGGTGGACATCTTCGTGGCCGGCGTGGGCACGGGCGGCACGATCACCGGCGTGGGCCGCTATCTCAAGGAGCAGAAGCGCGGCGTGAAGGTGGTCGCGGTGGAGCCGGCAGGCTCTCCGGTGCTGTCCGGCGGCAAGCCCGGCCCGCACGGCATTCAGGGCATCGGCGCGGGCTTTGTGCCGGATGTGCTGGACGCCGGCGTGTTCGATGAAATCATCCCGGTTGAAAACGAAGCGGCCTATGCGGCCGGCCGTCAGCTGGCCCGCAGCGAGGGCCTGCTGGTGGGCATTTCCTCCGGCGCGGCCTTCCACGCGGCGCTGCAGCTGGCCAGGCGTCCCGAAAACGCGGGCAAGCTGATCGTCGCCCTCCTCCCGGACACCGGCGAGCGCTACCTCTCCACGCCGCTCTTCCAGGATTGAGCGCCCCGGCCGCCCGCCGTCGCGGCCACGGCGGCGCCGCCGACGCCCATCGAAAGCCGTCTCATTCGTCTTTCCGCAACAGGCAGAGCCATTGCGGAAAGACGTTTCTTCGTTTTTGGCGCCGTCATCGGCCGACACCGGTCAAACAGCAGCCGCAACGCACAAACAGCGGCCGCAACGCACAAATGTCTTGACAGTGTGACATGCGGGATGTAAAATGGGAATAATAAGAAAATGTTAATTCACCATAAAAGCAAAGGGAGGAAATGCGAGATGAGAAAGCTTTCGAAGTGGCTCAGCCTTTTTCTGTGCGTCGCCATGGCGCTGGCGTCTCCGCTGACGGGCCTTGCCGATGAACTGTCGTCGGATGCCGTCGAGGCGGACAGCGCCGTCGTTGAAACGGCGGGCGTTGATGTGGCGATGGAGGAAGAGCCAGCGGAGGAAGAATCCGCAACCGAAGAGCCCGCGGCCGAAAAAACTGCGGCCGAAGAGCCCACGGCCGAGGAACCCGCAGCTGAAGAACCTGCGGTCGAAGAGCCAGCAGAGGAAGAGCCCGCGGCCGAAGAACCCGCGCTCGAAGAACCCGCAGAGGAAGAACCCACGGCAGAAGAGCCCGCAGAGGAAGAACCCACGGCAGAAGAGCCCGCGGTTGAAGAACCCACGGTCGAAGAGCCCGCAGCCGAAGAGCCAGCGGAGGAAGAACCTGTGGTAGAAGAGCCGGCAGCCGAAGAACCCACGGCCGAGGAACCTGCGGAGGAAGAGTCCGCAGCCGAAGAATCCGCGGAGGAAGAACCCACGGCCGAGGAACCCGCAGCCGAAGAACCCGCGCTCGAAGAACCCACGCTCGAAGAGCCCATAGAGGAAGAACCCGCGGTCGAAGAATCCACGGTCGAAGAGCCCGCGGTTGAAGAACCCACGGTCGAAGAACCCATAGAGGAAGAACCCGCGGTCGAAGAACCCACGGCCGAGGAGCCCACGGCCGAGGAACCCGCGGAGGAAGAACCCGCAGCCGAAGAACCTGCAGAGGAAGAACCCGCGGCCGAAGAGCCCGCAGAGGAAGAACCCACGGCCGAAGAACCCACAGAGGAAGAACCCACAGAGGAAGAACCCACGGAGGAAGAACCTGCGGCCGAGGAACCCGCGCTCGAAGAGCCCGCAGCCGAAGAACCCGCAGCCGAAGAACCTGCGGTCGAAGAACCCCCGGTCGAAGAACCCCCGGCCGAAGAGCCCGCAGAGGAAGAGCCCGAGGCGCTCGCCGCGCGGGGCGTTGACGGCGACGTCGTCATCGACAGAAACATGCTCGATCTGTCGCAGAACGGCTGGCAGAACGAAGACGGCCACTGGTACTACATCCAGGGCGGCGCGAAGGTCGTCGACACGGTGATGCAGATCGACGGCGCGTATTACGGCTTCGATTATAACGGATGGATGTACAGCGACCAGGTTTTCTCGCTCTACGACAGCATCCTCGGCAAATACATCTATTACCGCGCCCTGCCCGGCGGCGCGCTGGCGATCGGCTGGTACAAGGACGACTGGGGCGAGTGGTACTACTACGGCGAAGGGGGCCGCGCGCCGAACAGCGAGGTCGTATCGATCGGAGGCGTATCCTATGCCTTTGACGCATTGGGCAGGCTGTTCATCAACGGCATGCTGAGGACGGGTCCCGGCCAGTACTATGCGACGGACGCCGGCGGCAGGGCCACGGCGATCAGCGCGGTCGGCGACGGCTGGCGTTCAGCCAACGGCGAATGGTATTACGCCGAGGGCGGCGAGCTGGTGAATGACACGATCGTCCAGGTCGGCGACAAGCTGTACGGCTTTGGCGGCAACTACCAAATGTACAGGAACCAGCGTTTCTATATGTCGTATCCGTATCCGGGCGTCCCCGGATGGCGGTATGCATCGGAGGACGGCTCGCTGTACGTGAACCGGTGGTATCAGGATGGAAACGGCGATTGGTTCTACTACGGTGGAAACGGCGTCGGCCCAAGCAGCACTGTCGTGACCATCGGCGGCACGCCGTATGTCTTCGGGGACGGCGGATGGCTGCAGACCTCCGGCTCGGTTGAGGTGGGCGGCGTCTGCTATATCGCCGACGCCCGCGGCGTCGCGCACGCCGTTTCCGCCAACGGATGGCTGAAGATCGACGATGACTACTACTATGTGAAGGACGGACAGCCGGTCACCGATGCGGTCATGCAGATCGGCGGCAAGTATTACGGTTTCAGTTACTCTGGCCAGATGTATGCGAACACCAGCTTCATGGCTGAGGATCCCATCACCCATAATCTGGCGTATTACCGCGCTTCCGCGGACGGCTCCGTGTATACCTGCGGCTGGTACCGGATCGACGGCCGCTGGTACTACGGCGACGCGCAGGGCGTGGCTCCGAGCTTCACCGTCAAGACCATCGGCGGCACGCAGTATGTCTTTGGAGAAGCCGGCGAACTGCAGACCAGCGGCGTCCAGAGCCTGGACGGCAAGGTCTATATCGCCGATTCCCGGGGCGTCGCGCACCAGATCACCGCAAAGGGCTGGATTAAAGTCGACGGCGAGTATTACTATTCCAGATCCGGCAGCGACGCCGTCCATGATGAAGTCCTCCAGATCAACGGAACGTATTATGGCTTCGACGCCTCAAGCCGGCTGTATACAACCCCCGGCTGTTCCTTCTACGCTTGCGGCGAAGACCATAACGATCACACTTTCCGCGTCAGGAGCGCCTCCGGCGCGCTGTGCGTCAACGAGTGGTACCGCGACGGCGACACCTGGTATTACTACGGCGCGGGCGGCGTGGCTGCGGACGGTCTCGTGACCCTCAACGGGAAAACGTATCTGTTCATAAACGGCATGCTGAACGTCAGCGCCGTTTTCCAGGATGGCGGCAGCTTCTATCTGACCGATGAAAACGGCGTCGCGACGAAGACCGGCACGGAGGACGGCTGGAAGAAGGCCGGCGGGAGCTATTACTATTTCAAGGGCGGCTATCCCCTCACCGATACCGTGCGCCAGATCGGCGGAAAATACTACGGCTTCGACGTCTACAGCCGGATGCTGGACAACGAAACCGCCTACGTCTCCGTTTCAGAAGGCGAAGGCGCCTACGTGCGCGCCATGGCGGGCGGCCAGCTGTATCGAAACGCCTGGTATCAGGACGGTGAAGCCTGGTATTACTACGACGCGAACTGCGCGGGTGCCAGCGGCGCGCACACCGTCGGCGGCAAGCTGTACGTGTTCTACAACGACGGCCAGATGCGGCGCAGAGAAGCCGTTGAGCACGGCGGCAGGTTCTACATCATCAACGACGCCGGCGTCGCGGCCGAGGTGCCCGCGGGAAACGGCTGGAAATCGAGCGGCGGCGTCTGGGCCTACGTGAAGAACGGCGAATTCGTCATCGACCGCGTGATCGGCATCGGCGGCGCGTATTACGGGTTCGATTACAGCGGCTTCATGCAGAAGGACACGGACTTCGCGGCCAGGCATGATGTGAGCGGCCACACGGAGTGGGCGTATTTCCGCGCCAGGGCGGACGGCACGCTCTATACGAACCAGTGGTATCAGAGCGACGAGGGCGACTGGTATCACTACGGCCCGGACGGCGCGACCCATGACGGCATCGTGACGCTCGGCGGCAGGCAGTACGCCTTCGGCTACGACGGCCACCTGCTGTACGAGGGCGCGGTGTACGACGAAACCGGCAAGACCAACTACGTTGTGGACAAGGACGGCATCGTCCATTCGATCGGCAACAAGGACGGCTGGGCGAAATACGACGACCACTGGTATTACATCAAGGACGGCATGGTGCTGACCGAAACGGTCATCCAGGTCGGCGGCACCTACTACGGCTTCGACGAGCTGGGCATGATGTACACGAACTGGGAATTCGGCGCGCGCGACGATGCGTCCGGCGAATGGGGCTGGTATCGCGCCAGGGAAAGCGGCGCGCTGTATACCGGCTGGTTCCGCTTCTTCGACGGCACCTGGTACTACTACAACGCGGACGGCAGGGCGGCCGACGGCATCCAGACTGTGGGCGGCGTCCAGTACGGCTTCTGGGGCGACGGCCAGCTGGCCATCGACGCCGTGCTCTGCCTGGACGGCGCATTCTACACCACCGACGGGAAGGGCGTCGCGACGTTCGCGGCCCTCTCGGCCGGCGACGGCTGGAAGAAGATCAGGGACAACTGGTACTACATGCGAAGCGGCGGCCTGCTCCGCAATGTGGTCACCCAGATCGGCAGCGACTTCTACGCCTTTGATTACGACGGCAGGCTGATCAATTACTATGACGGCTACGCCTTCTGGATGTACAACGACGAAGAGGGATACGGGACCTACTACCGCCTGAAGGACGCCAGCGGCAGGCTGGTCGTCAACAGCTGGTATCAGCCGGAGGGCAGCGCGGACTGGTATTACTACGGCGCCGGAGGCCGCGCCGCGCAATATCTGACGACCGTCAACGGCAGGACCTACGGCTTTGACGACAGCGGCTTGATGATTGTCCGCGGCGGCTTCAACTTCGAGGAGGGCCCCTACTACATGAGCGCGACCGGCATCGCCGCCAGGGTTCCCGCGGGCGACGGCTGGAAGCAGTACGGCGGCGACTGGCTGTACATGAAGGACGGCGCGCTGGTCACGGGTCAGCTCATCACAGTCGCCGGCAAGGCCTACGGCTTCGACAGCTACGGCGTGCTGTGCAAGGATACAATCTTCGGCGCCAGCGACTACAGAACCGGCAGCTACGGCGGCAGCGGCATCTATCGCGCGCTGCCGGACGGCACGCTGTATACCGGCGGCTGGTACAGGACCGAGTGGAATACCTGGTATTACTTCACGGCGAGCGGCAAGGCGCTCACCGGCATCAAAACCGTGAACGGCAAGGTCTACGGCTTTGACGAGAGCGGCGAGATGATCGCCGACGGCATGCTGAACTACCACGGCACAAATTACCTGATGAACGCAGGCGGCCTGGCGGTCGACAGCGGCACGAAGGACGGCTGGCGGCAGAGCGCGAGCGAATGGTTCTATGTAAAGAATGGAAAGACATGGACCTATCGCTGGATCAGGGTGGGCGGCAAGTACTATTACTTCAGCCAGTACGGCAGAATGACCGACGAGCAGGCCGCCTGAGCGGGCGAAGGAGGCTCCCCATGAGCCGGGGAAACAGAGAAAAGGGGCTGCGGCAGCCCCTCAGACCGTTGACAAAGCCCTTGTCAGCGGTTATATTTTATGAAAAAGCCAAAAGAGACCAAAAGGAGAATTAAG